>VTLG01001909.1_pt1 | contig 18006 bp, 19 predicted proteins | sample 4694571 | NCBI WGS metagenome assembly VTLG01 (sample SAMN12604809, study PRJNA352737) | marine metagenome | biome: ENVO:00000447; feature: ENVO:00000209|ENVO:00000569|ENVO:01000036; material: ENVO:00002151; isolation source: viral sequences binned using virsorter ... | reverse complement strand
CTTTTATTGCCCATACGTTCCTCTACAGATGGTTCGTGCGGTTGGTGAAAGTTCCTTCCAGCCCAAGATTGGTTTCAAGACTCGTTACGGTCTTGCTGCTAATCCTTTCGCCGCCTCTGGTGCGGTTGCTGCTGGTGATACGGTTAACTCCGATGCTTCGTTGGATGCAAATACCAATGCTTGGTATCGCCGGGTTAAGGTTACAAACTTGATGTAAAATCAAGAAGTATAGTAGAGTAAACTAGGGGGGTCTTCGGACCTCCCTTTTTTTTGTTATAAATAGTAATATGGCAACCGCACAATCACCTCTTGCAAGACAACCAGAACAGTTAGACTATGCAAGTCCGACTCAATTTCGTTTTGGTATTCATCAATTACCGAAAGTAGAATTTTTTACGGTTAGTGCAAATCTTCCTGGCATTACATTGCCAGCTGCACCATATCCGACTCCATTTAAAGATATTCCTATTATGGGAGAGAAGTTAGATTATGCAAATTTATCTATATCATTTATAGTAGATGAGTATCTAGAGAATTATATTTCACTTCATAATTGGATGACAGGTATTGGGTTTCCAGAAAAAAGAGAACAGTTTCAGATATTCAGAGATGTAACATCAAATACTCCAGCAAGTGGTAAGACACCGCCAGTTGATTTAGCCGGTAAAGCTATTCCTGATAAGTCATTATTTTCAGATGCATTTATTCAAATACTTTCCAATAAGAATAATCCTATCGTAGAAGTAAATTTTGAAAATGCATTTCCTATATCTTTGAGTGCATTAGATTATACTCAAAATGCAACAAATGTAGATTATATAGTTGCAACTGCTGAGTTTGCATATCAAATTTATGAAATTAAAACCTTATAAATAAGTTCGAGCAGATGCGATAAACTTTAACAGTTTTTAAATTTTAGTCTTAACAGACAATATACACAAAGAGAGTAAATCAAAACTCTGCTCACATTTTTGAAAGATATATTATGAATCTAGACCAGTTAAAAGAAGAAGCAAGAACAGACTTAATCATAGAGAACGAAGAACAACTTGGTTCTGAATCTCTAAAAAATCAAAAAATAAAATCAAAGTATCTTGATCAAAGGTCAAGATTTCAATTACTATTGCAGAAAGCAAAGGGTGATTATGAACGAATGTACAGAGAGAAGTGGGAGTACTACGGTGGTAAGGCTGATGCTAAAGTTTATGTTGCAAAACCATTTGATCTAAAAGTTTTAAAAAATGATTTAGCAATGTATATCACTTCTGATGAGGAAGTTATTGCATTGGCAGATAAGATAGGATATTTGGAAACTGTAATAAAATATCTTGAGGGAGTTATAAAGTCTATTGATAATCGTGGTTGGGATATAAAGAACGCAATCGAATGGAAGAAGTTTGAGGCGGGAATGATGTAATGACCTGTCCTAAATGTTGGATTCCATCAATTACTGACTATATTGGATACTATAAAGATTGTATGTCGGAGGATATTTGCGATGAAATTATAAAACATGTAGAAGTACAAAGAAGTTCTGATTTGAATCAATCTACTTACTCTAGTCATAAAGGATTATCAGAAGATAAACAACGTGTACTTATGGATGAAATATGGTTTCGTAATGGAGAAAAATTCTATGACAGTTTTAAACTAGCATTTAATAATGTTATTAATAATTATTCTAATGGTCATAAACTTTTTTCCTGCCAACGTCATACGGATTTTAGATTGAACAAATATTCTGAAGGTGGTTTCATGTCTAAGCATTGCGACAACATTCATCACAGTCATGGTCAAGAGTATGGATTTCCCCAAGTCTCTGCTTTATTGTTTTTAAGTGATGACTACGAAGGTGGTGAATTTGTTGTTGCAGGGGAAGTTTACAATCCCAAAAAAGGATCAGGAATAATTTTTCCTTCTAATTTTTTATATCCTCATGAAGTCAAACCTGTAATTCAAGGAACAAGATGGAGTGCATTAACATGGCTAATGTAAAGATGCACAAATGTTTTCCTACATTAGTTCATGAATTTAAATTGGATTTAGCTCATGACAAAATGATAGATTATATCTATGATGTTGGAGAAGCAAAAGGTCAAATACATCAAAGCCATGATGACTTACATAAATATCAAATGTTCAAACCTTTGGTGGATGAACTTGATTTAATACACGATTCTATTTTACGAAAACTTGAATATGAATTTGATAATATAGAAATTACTAATATGTGGTCAAATCATTTGTATAGTGGAGATTCGCATCCCCCACATACACATTCAAATAATTTTTTGTCAGGAGTGTATTATCTTTACGGTGGAGTTAATTCTTCACCTATACAATTTTTTGATCCACGGCCGCAAGCAACAGTTTTAAGACCAAGAAATAAATCTAATTGGAATAACAGTTCGATGATACAATTTGATGCTGTTAATGGTACAGGTTTAGTATTTCCATCTTGGTTACAGCATTGGGTTCCATCAACACACCATGAAAGAATTAGTGTATCATGGAATGTGTTAGTTCGTGGCCATTATGGTGAACCTAAAACTTTTCAAAATGCGTATATCTAAAAAGAACGAAGTCTATCTAGTACTAGATGACTTAGACCCATCTACATCACAAGAACTTACAGAGTTTTTTACCTTTGAAGTTCCTGGCGCAAAGTTTATGCCTATGTATCGTAATCGTATGTGGGATGGTAAAATAAGATTATTTTCGCCGGGTACTGGACAAATCTATGTCGGTCTGTTACCATACATTAAACAGTTTTGTTCTAGAAACAAAATTAACTATATAATAGAGGAAGGAGTAGAAGATGAGCGGAATGTTGTACGTCAGGTTGTTAGAGGCTTTATCAAATCACTCAAACCAAAATCCAAAGGGAAATCCCTTAAAATCCGTGATTACCAAATCGACGCTGTACACCATGCGATTGCCAGAAATCGTGCTTTACTCGTTTCTCCTACTGCTAGTGGTAAGTCATTAATAATATATGCACTAGTTCGTTATTATCATATGATGGGACTCAAGACTTTAATTCTAGTCCCTACAACATCTTTAGTTGAACAAATGTATTCTGACTTTGAGGATTATGGTTGGAGCCCCGGCACATATTGCCAAAAAATATATCAGGGGCACGATAGAAAAATAACTAAAGATGTTGCGATATCAACGTGGCAGTCTATCTATAAAATGCCGAAGAAATATTTTGAATCGTTTGGTTGTGTGATTGGAGATGAAGCCCATCTGTTTAAAGCTAAGTCTCTTACAGGTATAATGACTAAGTTGCATCAATGTAAGTACAGGTTCGGTCTTACAGGGACGCTAGACGGTACACAGACGCACCAATTAGTATTAGAGGGACTATTTGGTGCAGCTGAAAATATAACAACAACAAAGGAGTTGATGGATAAAAAGACCCTCGCAAATTTGAAAATTAAATGTATAGTATTAAGGCATCCAAATATAAGAGAGAAAATGACATATGCTGAAGAACTTGAATATTTGGTTACGAATAGCGCTAGGAATAAATTCACTGTTGATTTGTGTCGCAATATTCCTGGCAATACATTATGTTTATTTCAGTTAGTAGAGAAACATGGACAGGTATTATATGAACAGGCAAATGATGAAATAAAGGATCGTAAGGTATTTTTTGTTTATGGTGGAACGGACACAAAAACAAGAGAGGACATTCGGAGCATAGTAGAAAATGAAAAGGATTCGATCATCATTGCGAGTTATGGCACTTTTTCTACTGGTATTAATATTAGGAATATCAATAACATCGTGTTCGCTTCACCGTCCAAGTCTAAAATTCGAGTTTTGCAATCCATTGGAAGAGGATTGCGTCTTAGTGAAACTAAAAATTCCATTATAGTTTTTGATATAGCTGATGATATATCATATAAGGAAAGAAGGAATTATACACTTACCCACTTTACGGAACGAATAAATATCTATAACGAGCAACAATTTAATTACGAAATAAGTAAGGTAAATTTAAAATGAATACAACATCATATAAAGTTGTTAAACTTACAAATGGAGAAGAGATCATTTGTCAATTAGGTGATGATATTGTTAATGGTGAATACATGATTAATCTTCCTCTTAAAATGGAAGTACAATCACAGCTTACAAAAAAAGGTTTTGTAGATTCTCTAAATCTTAGTCGTTGGATTGGCCCTTATACAGAACAATCTCTTTTCACAATAAAAAGTTCTCACGTTTTATTGATTGCTGATGCATCAGAAGGTCTTTGCCGTTATTATGAGCATGTGATACGAGAAATTGAAAATGTAGATAATTCAAAAACTACTAAACAAGCTTTGGATAATATTAAAGATGAAGATGTATATGACGAATTGTTGTTAGAATTAGAATCTGAAAACGATACTGTTCATTAAGAGAATACATACTCTATTATACACATTTTTTTTAATTAGTCAATTCCCTTTTGTTCCTTGACATTATTATAATTATCATGTATGATGTATCAATAGTAAATCGTTAAGGAGTAGTTATGGCTAAAACTAAAAAGGCAAAGGGCGCACATTACGTTGATAATAAAAAATTTCTGGCAGCTATGGTTGAGTTCAAGGAAAAATGTAAAGTTGCTGAAGAGAATGAAAAAGATCAACCACCTGTATCTAATTATATAGGAGAGTGTTTTCTAAAAATAGCAACTCATCTTTCGTATCGTCCAAATTTTATTAATTATACTTACAGGGATGAAATGATATCTGATGGCATTGAAAATTGCTTGCAGTATGTTGCGAACTTTAATCCAGAAAAATCAAACAATCCTTTTGCTTATTTTACGCAAATTATATATTATGCATTTCTTAGAAGGATTGCAAAAGAGAAAAAACAAACTCATGTCAAAAACAAAATGATAGAAAATTCTCAATACGAATCTTGGACAACAATGGATGGTGATGATTCTTCATATTCTGTTATAGGATTTGATCCAATTTCAATGCTTCCAGAAGAAGACGTATATAAACCAAAAAAGAAATCGTCACCTAAAACAAAGGGCCTTGAGACATTTATGGAAGATGATGCGTAGTGTCTGAAATGGAAAAAAGCCATTTCGACAAATTGATAGAAATAAAAGAAAAGGGAGGAATGAAGAGTAGTAAATTTCTTAGAAAAAAATCTTCTGTTTTAATGCTTTCTGGTGGAATAGATTCTGTAGCAGGATTAAAATATTTGTTAGTTGAAACAGATAAATCATTATATGTTCATCACATTCATTTAAAAAATAATGAAGGAATACAATATCCAAGATATAAAAAGGAAGCTGAAGCAGTAAGGAAAATTGTTCCTTATATGAAAAAAACTTTTAGAAATTTTAATTATACTGAAAGCACAATAGATGTAAGACAAATAGTGGGGCTATTGCCTGATTATTATGAAGAGGAAGATTTTTCGTTAGCTAACTACTTTGTTATAGACCGATCTTTTTGGAGCTTAATAGCGGGAACAATGTCAAAAATTACAAATTCAAATGAAATTTATATTGGCTCATGTTTAGAAGATTTTACCGATGTTATATATAATGATTATGAAATTTCAATTGAAGATCAGATAAAGTTTATAAGTAATCCAACTTTAAGTGCTGCATCATATCCTCATGAAACTCCAATTAGTCATCCAGTTCCTTGTAACCCAGAATTAACAAAAAGACAAAGTATAGAATATATTGGAAAAAAATTAATGAATATGGTTTGGTATTGTAGACAACCTATAGAAAAAAATGGTGAATTTATTGTTTGTCATGAATGTAAATCATGTAAACATGTTGATAACGCATTATCGGAGAAAATTAATTGAAGATAGCAATTATTACTGATACACATTTCGGTGCAAGGAATGATAATCTAAACTTCAATGATTACTTCTATAAATTTTACGATGATATTTTCTTTCCTACGTTAAAGGAGAGAGATATTACAACGTGTATTCATATGGGAGATGTTGTTGATCGCCGCAAGTATATAAGTTATCGTATTGCAAATGATTTTCGCAGTCGTTTCATTGAGCGGTTCAAGGAATTAAATATTGATTTACATATTATTATTGGCAATCATGATACATATTACAAGAACACCAATGAAGTAAATTCTATGGATGAGCTTGTTGGTGAAGATATACTTACAACAATTTATTCAAAACCCCAGATAGTAGAATTTGATGGAACTCCTATTTTGTTTATGCCGTGGATTAATACAAACAATTATAGTGATTCTGTAAACTTACTTAAAACCGCAAAGACTGATCTTCTGATGGGACATTTAGAAATCAGTGGCTTTCAAATGCATCGTGGACAGTATTCAGAAAATGGATATGACAAGGAACTGTTTCGTAGATTTGATACTGTATTCAGTGGACACTTTCATCACAAGTCAGATGATGGCCAAATCTATTATCTAGGAACACCATACCAAATTTATTGGAATGATTTTGATGACCCAAAAGGCTTTCATATTTTTGATACGGATACAAGAGAACTTGAGCGCATTGTAAATCCTTACACACTTTTTAAGAAGATATTTTATGATGACACTCAAGAAGATTATAGTAAGCATGATGTTGAACAATACAAAGACCAGTATGTAAAATTGATTGTGGTTAACAAGAAGGACTTGTATGAATTTGATAAGTTTGTTGATAGACTTCTAGATGTTGATGCCTATGAAGTTAAAATTATTGAGGACTTTTCAGAACTAGATGCAAGTAATGTATCAGATGATATTGTAGAGAATACAGAAGATACGATGACTCTGCTTGAAAAATATGTTGATGAACTGAATGTTACATTGGATAAGACTAGACTTAAAAATACAATGAGAACATTATATAACGAGGCTCAGGATTTGGAACTTTGATTGAATTTAAATATGTTCGTTGGAAGAATTTTCTTTCAACTGGTAATAACTTTATAGAGATACAATTAGACCGAAACCCCACTACTCTAATTATTGGTGAGAATGGCGCAGGCAAGTCTACGATTCTTGATGCGCTATGCTTTGGTTTGTTTGGTAAACCTTTTCGGGGAATCAATAAGCCTCAGTTATTAAATTCTGTGAACGGTAGTGGTTGTCTTGTAGAGATAGAATTTAAAATTGGTTCTAAGAAAATCAAAGTGGTTCGGGGTATTAAACCAAATATTTTTGAGATATACATTAACGGCAAGATGTATAATCAAGATGCAAATGTAAGAGACTACCAGAAGTATCTTGAACAACAAATCCTTAAACTAAACTACCGTAGCTTTACTCAAGTTGTTATTCTTGGATCATCTACATTCGTTCCATTTATGCAGTTGAAGGCTCGATATCGTAGAGATGTAGTAGAAGAGATTCTTGATATACAAATTTTCTCGTTGATGAATATGTTATTGAAGCAGAAACTTAAAACCATAGCTGATAATATTAAGGATATAGATTATCAGAGAGAACTTACTACAGAGAAGGTTGAATTACAGAAGCAGTATATTGATGATGTAAAGAAGAATAAAGATAAACTGATTGCAGAAAAGACAAGTCTTATTGGTGGTAATGAGGAAGAGATTTTTTCAAGAAAGGCTATTATAGAAAAACTTCAACAGGAGAACGATAACCTATTAATTCAGGTTCAGGATGATGTTAAAGCCAAAAAGAAAGCTTTCAAACTTATTGATATAAAGTCTACTCTTATAGAGAAACATAAAGCACATTCTAAGGCTGTTGATTTTTTTGAGAACAATGCTGAGTGTCCCACCTGTCAACAACATATAGATGAAATTTTCAAGAAGGAAATGATATCTGATAAGCAGAAAGAAGTAACCAAATTTTCAGATGGTATTAAAGAACTTGAAGAAGAGCTTTTGAAAGCACAGAATAGAATAAAAGAAATAGATGATATCGCAAATAAAGTAAGAGAGAATGAAGTACAGATCGCAAAGGATAACAGTTCTATTGTACAACTGGAAAAGTTTAATTCTACTCTGGAGGCAGAGATTGCTCAACTGGAAACTGGCGATGTAAGTAAGTCTGACTATAGTAAACTGAAAGAACTAACTGAAAGTCTGAATACCATAGAGGAACATAAATCTAAATTGCGTGAGGATTTGACTTATTCAGAAGCCGCAAAGAATATGCTACAAGACACTGGTATCAAGACCAAGATTATCAAGCAGTATCTTCCTATCATGAATAAGTTGATTAATACCTATCTGACTTCTATGGAGTTCTATGTGAACTTTACTTTGAATGAAAGTTTTGAGGAAACCATCAAGTCAAGATATCGTGATGAGTTTACTTATGATTCATTCAGTGAAGGTGAGAAGATGCGTATTGATTTGGCACTTCTGTTTACATGGAGAGCTGTTGCAAAGATGAAGAACAGCACCAATACGAATCTACTGATGCTAGATGAGATTTTTGACAGTTCGCTTGACGGTGCTGGCACAGATGAGTTTTTGAAAATTCTCAATACTCTATCTGATGAGAACATTTTTGTGATTAGTCATAAACAGGATGTGCTGGTAGATAAGTTTAGAAGTACAATCAAATTTGAGAAGGTCAGGAACTTTAGTCATGTGGTGGAATAATGGGCAAGCGAAGCGACTTTGAACGACAACCAAGAGATTTTTATCCTACACCGATGGAAGCAGTGAAGCCTCTACTGGAACATTTACCAGAGGATTTTTTATTTGCAGAACCTTGTGCTGGTAATGGAGCATTAATAAAACATCTAGAAACAAAAGGTGTTTGTATGTGGGCAAGTGATATCGAGCCTAAAGCAGAGGGAATACATAAAAATGATTATTCTGATGTTGGATTTAATGAACTTATCGAATCAGAATATGTAATTACAAATCCGCCTTGGGATAGAAAGATTTTACATCCTATGATTTCATGGTTTGCTCCAAGAATTAAAACATGGTTATTATTTGATGCAGATTGGATGCATACTAAACAGAGTGTTCCTTACATGGATATGTGCAGTAAAATTGTGAGTGTAGGCAGAATTAAATGGTTTGGTAATATGACAGGCAAAGATAACTGTGCTTGGTATCTATTTGATTGGGAAGTAAACAACACTATTTTTTATGGAAGAACATAATGGCAATATACACACTACTTGAAAATGACAATGCAGCTCTAACTATTCCTCTGTCGGGATGTAGTGAAGACTTGGATCGAAAAGAACTAAAGGAAAATCTTATAGAAACCATGAAGAATTTTCATGGAATTGGACTATCTGCAAGTCAATGTGGAGTAATGGAGCGAGTATTCGTTATGTATTCGGATGTAAATAAGGGAGAGATTATAGCTTGTTTTAATCCCCGAATCATTAGTGAAGGTACAGAGATGGTATTGATGGATGAGGGGTGCCTGACATATCCCGGCATGTGGTTGAAGGTAAGTCGCCCAGATCACGTTTCTTGCTCGTTTGAGGACGAGCTAGGGGGTATTCATGAGGTAACTATGATGGGATTGGAATGTCGTATTTTTCAACATGAGATGGATCATATGGAAGGCACCAATTTTACGAAACGGGTGAGTAAATTGAAATTGGATATGTCAAAAAAACGTGCTGCGAAGATGAAAAAAAAGTCAATGAATTCAAAGACTTAACGTGATAGTAATGTTGCATAAATGTCACACTTTTGACTAAATATAAAAAAAATGACCTAAAAAGCTATAACCCTATTGACAAATCCTATTGAAAATGCGATAATAAGTCATGATCAAAAATAAATCAACACTTGCGAAACTTCTCGCTGAAGAGGATATCTTCGTTGTCCATAAGCAAATGGAAACGGCATATTTCAATTCCAAGAGTCGTGAATTAGGTCTTCCCATCTGGAAGGATGAGGAAATGACTAAGGACATTTATGATCTTATGGTTGGCCATGAAATCGGTCATGCTCTTTGGACTCCTCTGGATATGCTTGAGAAAGCTCAGGTTCGGAAAATCAATCACGGTTTTGTGAACATCATTGAAGATGCTCGGATTGAGAAATTTGCGAAACGGAAATATCCTGGCTTAGTCGGTGTTTTCAAGCGTGGATATGTTGATTTGGTTGCAAAGGATTTCTTTGGAACTATTGGTAAGGATGTTAATACTTACAATCTGATTGATCGGATTAATATTTTCTTTAAGGGTGGTGATACCAATATCGTATTTTCTGATGAGGAAAAGGTATGGGTAGATCGGGTTGCAAAAACTGAAACTGAAGATGAGGTTCTTGACCTTGCTGAAGAGCTTTATGCTTGGATGGAAGAGAATGAACCCGAAACTGATAATCACGACTCTGGTGAAGATGGTGCTGGAATGTCTGATGATTCTGATGAAGGTACTGAAGGTGGTGAAGGTGATGACACAGAAAATGCTGAATTTGGTGATGCTGATGGCAGTGATGCCGATGATGGAAATGCTGATGATGAAACTTCTAAAGGCAAATCAGACGCAACTAGCGAAGATGACACTGAAGACGAATCTGCTGATGGTGGAGAAACTAGTGAAGCCGGTGATGTAGAGGGTGGCACAAAGTCCACTGATAAGAGTGGGCCTCCTGTTGCTAAAACTGATACTGCTTCTAAAAAGGGTTTGGATGCTCTTCGGGATAAGGGTGCCGGTGATCGGACTTATGCTAAAATTCCTAAAGTAGACCTTAAAAATATTGTGGTTGATCCTAAGATTCTTCTGACAGAGTTTACGACATATTACAATATTCAAAAAGCAAAGGACGCTCTTTATTGGGATAAGACTCGTGAGGAAGTTGAAACCCTCAAGAACGATTCCAAAAAGACTGTTGCTTACATGGTCAAAGAATTTGAGATGAAGAAAGCTGCTGATCAGTATGCTCGGGCTGCTACTTCTAAAACTGGTTCTTTGGATATGAACAAGCTTCACACTTACAAATACAATGAAGATTTGTTTAAGAAAGTGACTACTCTGCCTGGTGCGACTAATCACGGTATGGTTATGATTTTGGATTGGTCTGGTTCTATGGGTCACAATCTGATTGGTACTCTGTCGCAAATGTACAATCTGATTTGGTTCTGTCGCCGGACAAAGATTCCTTTTGAGGTCTTTGCTTTCTCTGATGTATATGGTGATCCCAATGTTCGTAGATATGCATCAAGGTCTGGTTTTGCTAATGAGTTTAAGGCTGGTGATATTGCTCTCAGCAATTTTCATCTTCTAAACTTCTTCTCCAGCAATATGACTCTTGCTGAAGAAATGGATATGATGCACATTCTTTGGATGTATGCTGCTCGGTATGGTGGATATCGGGATTGGCGTGAGTTAGGGTTTCCTTATAATAATCCTAATAATTTAAATCTTGGTGGAACTCCGTTGAATGAAGCAATCATTGCTGCGATGGATTTGGTTCCTAAGTTCAAGAATGATACTGGTGTACAGAAGGTTAACACAATTTTCTTGACTGATGGTGCTTCTAATCGGTTGCATGGTGTATATGATTATAGTTTTGATCCACGCACTAACGAACATAATGAAACTGTCAAACCCTTGAGTCGTTCATGGACAGCTCGCAATAAAGATGGCGATATTATCACTGACCCTGTAGTAAACAAGACTTATGAAGTCACAGAAATGACTAGTGATTTACTTCGGATACTCAAAGGTCGGGTGCCTGGAATGAATGTTGTCGGGTTCTTTATCGCTGGTAGTGGTAAGTCTGGTCGGGTTGATAAGAACACTCTTTACTATCTTTTTGATGGGCTGGTAAGTCGCCAGGAAATTATGGAAAAGGTTAAGTTCATCAACAAGAACAAGTATCTCGCAATTTCGCAGATGGGATATGATGAGTATTATGTTCTGCCTGGTGGAAGTGCTCTCAAGACTGAAAATGAGACTCTTGATGATGAGCTGATTGGTGCTGGTAAGGCAAAACTGAAGTCTGCTTTTGGTAAAATGTCTAAAGGTAAGCTTTCTAGTCGCCAGTTGCTGAATAAATTTGTGGGAATGGTCGCATAGTGATAAAAATGTCACACTCCATAAAAAAACGATTTTACCCTATTGACAATTCCTCTTGACTATGTTAGCATGTATATATGATGAGAAATGAAAAGGATTAAACATGTATCTCTCACCTCGTAAAAAATTGTTTGTTGATACTGCTGCTGAAATGTTTGGTGATGGTTCCATTATTTCTAAGCAAAATGTTCGGGAAGCTGCCGAGAAGGCGGGTGTTCCTTTTCCTACTTGGTTTATGAAACCTGAGTTTAAGGCTCACTATGGTTCTTATAAACTGCCCTTTGAAGGTGGTCCTGTTGCAGCTGCGGTTGAGAATACTGAAACCGCTTGCGTAAATTTGGTTGCGACTAATATGGAAAAGCAGAATTTAGTTCCTGCTCTGTTTGAGGGATTTGTTGCTTGGGGCAACTTCTCAAAAATCGAGAAGGTTGTGAAGTCTGGTTTGTTCTATCCTATCTTTGTTACTGGTTTATCTGGTAACGGTAAGACTCTGATGATTGAACAGGTTCATGCAAAATTGAAAAAAGAGTTGATCAGAGTCAATATCACTATTGAAACTGACGAGGATGATCTGCTCGGTGGTTTTCGGTTGGTTAACGGTGAAACCAAGTTTGTGCCTGGTCCTGTGATTGAGGCAATGGAACGTGGTTGCACTCTACTTCTTGATGAGTGTGATTTGGGTTCTAACAAGTTGCTTGCCTTACAGCCTGTTCTTGAAGGTCATGGTGTTTATTTGAAAAAGGTAAATCGTTGGGTGAAGCCTGCCCAGGGATTCAACGTCATGGCTACCGCAAATACTAAGGGTAAAGGTTCTGAAGATGGTCGGTTTATCGGAACCAACATTTTGAACGAAGCGTTCCTAGAGCGGTTTGCAATCACGATGGAACAGCCCTATGCGACTGCTGCGACTGAGAAGAAGATCGTAGTTAACTCCATGAAGAAGTATGGTAAGGTTGATGAGGATTTTGCCATTAACCTGATTACTTGGGCAGAAGTTATCCGTAAGACCTTCTATGATGGTGGCGTTGATGAAGTCATCTCGACTCGTCGGTTGGATCACATTGTAAAAGCCTATGCCATCTTTGGTGATAAGATGGAAGCGATTGAGTTGTGTGTCGCTCGGTTTGATGAGGATACAAAAGAAAGCTTCTTGGATTTGTATTCTAAGATTGATGCTGGTGTAATTACTAGTGAAGAAGAAGAATTATCAAAAGAAGAAGTAAAGGAGGCATTTTAAAAAAGTTAAAAAAGGGAGTTGACTTTGACTCCCTTTTCCTGTATTATAGTTTTTATAGTCAGAGAAGGGAACTAGCTGACTTTAAATAAAAAAGTTCCTATTAAATCATTGACCCGATATCGGGCAATGTTAATGCCATAAGGAGATTTACATGGCAGATCAAATAGCGGTCGCAGCTAACAAAGCGGCAAAACAGTGGTGTGTCGAGAACGGCACAAATTTTAGAATTGAAACGGTTTCTCTTTACACGTTGTATGAGTTGGGATCGTTTGGTAAGAATGGTGAGGAACCTGAGATTAATTCTGCGAAGGGATTTCTTCAGCGTCTTGCACAACAGCTTGAGTGGAATCGTCATGATCGCCGCCGGGCAAAAGCGTATCTACGCTCTCTTGCGAAAGGCTCTGGTTTGTTAGATGCTTTTGTGGTAGTTCCTACTGAACTTCTTTTGAATTCGGTGAAGAACAACATGGAAGATGCTACAGGTGAGGAACTTGAAGCATGGAAAGGTGTTCTTAGTTATGTTGAAGAACGCATGAGTAAGGGTGCAAAATTTTTCATTATTGATGGTCAGAACCGTTTGAATGAATCAATTATTCCTTTCTTTAACAGCGAAATGCCATTTGCTTCTGATAGCGCACTTGTCTTTTTAGGAGATGAAGGTGAACGAGTAAACGTAGCAGGAAAGAAATTTGGAGATTTGGATGAAGGTATTAAGGAGTATCTTCGGGAAATTAAGATTCCTTTTGTTACTGCAACAGCTGGAGATATTGAACAGTTTTCAAATGCTCTAATTTGGAAGAATGAAGGTATTGCCTGGGATGATTGGCAGAAGAAGTTACTTGAAAAGTGGTATACCAAGTTTCGCCGGCAGATTAGTTCTATTGCGTCTAAGGATGAAGGAGATTATTTCTCTAGAGAAGCTCTTAGTCGCATCAGTGGTGCGAAGTTTGCTTACGATGTAAATGGGTATGATCTTATCGTAGCACAGTTGCTTGTATGGATGGATACTCACAATCAGCCCAAGAATGTAGAAGACTTTGCTTCTTATTTTGGTGGTGTGAAGTCTATTTCTTCTGCACAGGTAAATGCCTTGAAGCGTTATTTGAAGGAATTTAATGCTGTATATGATAAGGTACAAGTTACCAATACAGAATTGCGTAACTATGTAATGCTTCGTTATGCTCTTGATAATCCAAAAAAGTTTCGGTCAAAATTAGCAATTCCAAATTGGAATGTGAAGAAGGGGCCAAATTTTGCTAAGGTGTTCAGTATTATTAACAAGAAGTTGATGAAAAAGCCAGAAGAGCTTGGTGAGGAAGCATCTTACAACATCTTTAGGATGAAAGGTGGATTGAGTTCTAAGTCTAAAAAGCCTGGTTCTTACTTGTATTATAATTCAGAATCAAAGCCTGAATTTCTTGTCAACCGCTTGGTCATTCTGTTTAATGTACTAACCAATGTCCATAACAAAACACCATACGAGGTCTTGGATATCTTGCATAAGCAAAATACTGTTGTTGAGGTGGATACTGCTAAGATGCCATCTCTAGAGGAATTGTACCTTGACAATCCTAATGACAGTAATGGTAATGCAATTCCTGTGTCTACGTTGAAGAGCAGTAATTTTGATCGTGGTCATAAGGTTGCAAAATCCAAGGGTGGGTCAAATATAGATTTGGTCATCCAAGATATTCGTGAGAATAGGCAGACACAGGAGGATTTTGTCGCACCAAATTAAAAAAAGTTTATATATAGGGGTTGTAATTTCAAAAAGAATTCCTATATATAATACAGGAGTTTCATTAGTAATTCTCCTAGCGTGAGTGAGGTTGGTTCTTACTCAGCAATCAACAAAAATTACTAGTGAGTTTTGGTAGTTTCTCTGAATAACCAAAAAAAACTACCACTTAACGCATCGCCATAATGGGATGCATAACATAATCTTGCTTAGTAAAGGAGATAAAAATGGTTACTAGCAGAGCACTAAGTCTATTCGATAATTTCAATCAACTTACACCCTACGCTGTTGGGTTTGATCGAGTCTTTGATCAACTAGGACGTTACGCTAACGATAAAACGTCTGTAGGGTTCCCACCTTATAACATTCGGAAGGAAGGTGAATATAACTTCGTTATTGAAATGGCCCTTGCCGGGTTCGGTAAGAAGGACATTGAGGTGGAAGTTGCTGATGGTACTCTTTCGGTTCGTTCAGTGAAAGAGGATGATTCGGACCTTGATGATAATCAAATTTATCGTGGGATTGCTTATCGTAAATTTGAACGTAAGTTCACTCTTGCAGATGCCGTTGTTGTTAACGGTGCAAAACTGGAAAATGGTATGCTCTTGATTGATCTTGAGCGAGTAGTTCCAGAAGAGAAGAAGCCTCGCCTTATTTCGGTGAAGTAATTTCTCATCATAAAAAAGGGGAAAGGGAGTTGACTTTGACTCCCTTTTCCTGTATTATAAATTATAAATTTAATGAGGAGTTGTAATGAAAATATTTGAATTTGATAGCCCAGAAGCTATGAAAGACGGAAGTGTTGCAAAACAAGTTGATGGAGATGGTAATCCTGTAGTAGAAGAATCTGAAGAACAACAAAAAGCAAGAATTGCTCAAGAGAGTGTTGCCGCACTTGCAGAATCAGAACAATCAGATGAACAAAAATTTGAAGAAGATAATCATGGATTGAAATTTGCAATCCGGCCCATAAAAAGTTTTGCTATCGGTAAAATTGAATTTCCTCTCGGCATCATTGATGAAGTTAATCAACATATTGATGAAGTTATTATTCCAAAAAGTGACAGTTTTGCTGGTGGTCTTGTAGGTCAACTTAAAAATAATGAAAGGTCTGCCCAATTAGATTTTCCTTTAGATGATGAAGTTGGTGGGCAACTAAAAACTGTCTTTAATCAGATTGGAACCACATATCTAAAACAAGGATATGATAGAGATTCTAAAGCTGAAGTTTGTCAGTGTTGGACAAATCATGCTTATGCTGGAGATTATAATCCTTATCACGATCATGGAGTTCAAACTTTGGCTGGGTTATCTGGATTTCTTTGGTTGAAGGTTCCTAATTGTATTGAGATACTTGATGAAGTTCCTACTTCATTACACAATGCTTCGGGATCAATTGATGGATTCACTCATTTGATTTGGGGAACAAATACCAGAAAAGATGTACTACAGTTGCATGGTCAAACAGAAGATTATGTAAAACCTATTGTTGGTACTATGTTGGTATTTCCTAATTGGTTAAAGCATCAGGTAACGCCATTCTTTGGTGATGGTGAGCGCCGTTCTATGGCTATGAATTGGAACGTGATTGATTCAGAGCAAGAGCTTATGAAGCACATGTCAGAACGTGAGAAAGAAAATTATCAAGCAGCAAAATCTGAAAAGGTGGATAATGCAGATTGATAGGTTAGACGATTATCTAGAAGCTTATAAAAAAGATATGGAGTCTATCAATTACAAATACAATGAAGATAAGGCACTTGCTGAACTCTCAAAGTATATCGACTCTACCTATGATGAACACTATAGCAAGAACAAGTTTCAAGCTACAGAGTTTATCATAGATGGTGGTCATGGTGAAGGTTTCTGTATCGGGAACATACTGAAGTATGCACAACGGTATGGAAAAAAGAATGGCAAGGACAGAAGGGACTTGCTAAAAGTGATACACTATGGTATCATAGCTCTTTATATTAATGAAATGGAGAAAAGTGAATGAATCTTAGTAATGAAACGGTATCTGTATTGAAGAACTTTGCATCTATCAATCAGAACCTTGTGATAAAATCAGGCAATAATATTTCTACAATGTCTGCAATGAAAAATATAGTTGCATCAGCTGAAGTGAAAGAAACCTTTCCAACAGAGTTTGCAATTTATGATTTGAATGAATTTCTTGCTTCGGTATCTCTTTTTAATAATCCAAGTCTTGATTTCAAGGATGATTTTGTTGTAATGACAGAAGATGGTTCTGCAAGCAAAACTTTGAAGTATTGGTATTCTGATCCATCTGTAGTCACAACAGTAACTAAAGAAATTACAATGCCAGAGTGTGAGGTTAGTTTTACTTTACAGTATGATCTATTATCTAATGTACAAAAAGCAGCAGCTATTATTGGTGTTCCAGATATGGTACTTGAAGGAATGGATAGTGGCATTGCTTTACTGAAAGTAACGGATAAGAAAAATGCAACGGCAAATGATTATGCTGTAAAGATTGATGTCAATAATGATGATGGTAAAAATCATTCATATAAGTTTTGGTTTAAAGTTGAAAATCTAAAATTTTTATCTGGCACGTATGATGTTGGAGTTTCTTCTAAAAACATTAGTCACTTTGTAAATGCAAATGTAGATATTCAATATTGGATTGCTCTGGAACCAGAATCCAAATATGATGCCTAATTTGGAAACCTTTATAAATGAAACCATGCTAAGTGATTTATCAATTTGTGATGGATTGATAGAATATCATAAAAATAATGTGGAATATAAAAGGAGAGGTCTTACCGCAGCTGGTGAGGTCACAAATAAAAATAAAGTATCTACTGACGCAATTGTTCATGGAGGCAGTCAAAATAATATTATTAAAATGTATAAGTCAGAGATAGCAAGTGCAACACAAATTTACTGTAAAAAATATTCTTTAGAAAATTTGTTTCAGATTGGAATAAAAGAACCATTTAACATACAACATTATGCACCAAATGAAGGTTTCTTCAACTGGCATTGTGAAAGAAGTTATTAT
>VTLG01000206.1_pt1 | contig 18007 bp, 17 predicted proteins | sample 4694571 | NCBI WGS metagenome assembly VTLG01 (sample SAMN12604809, study PRJNA352737) | marine metagenome | biome: ENVO:00000447; feature: ENVO:00000209|ENVO:00000569|ENVO:01000036; material: ENVO:00002151; isolation source: viral sequences binned using virsorter ... | reverse complement strand
AGGATCAAAAGGAAAGAATAAACAAGTGTGGTCCTGGTACAACTGGTCAGGTCAACATGAGATGCAGTGGTTGGGAAACAGCAGCCTTTGGTGTTGGCATAAAGATCCAACCAGAAGCTGTAATTATCCACAACCATGTCGAATACTCAAAAACCGCACAAGGCTACGGCTTTGAAACAGAAGAAGCAATCGAAGAGGAAGCCCCAAAGGTCGCAGGTTTTGAAACAGTCTCATCAGGGAGTGAATTTTAGAAGTAAATTTGAAGCTACAATAGCTAAAAGTTTAAACGCAAATAAAATTCCCTATGACTATGAAAAAATTGATCTTGAATACTGCATCATCGGGTCTTACAAACCTGACTTCATCTTTAAAAACTTTATCGTTGAAGCCAAAGGTTACTTCTCTCCTGAGGACAGAAGAAAGATGCTTGCAGTTAAGGAGAAACATCCCAGTTTAGATATACGTTTCTGTTTTCAGAACGCAAAAACAAAACTAAGTCGTGGCAAAAAGAGAAGCCTTACCTATGCTCAATGGGCAGAACGTCATGGGTTTCTCTGGAGTCATGGCTCCATCCCAAAAGAATGGTATGAACGACAAGAGTAAATATGTAAGAAAAACTAGCTGCTCTGAATGTGGCAGCAAAGATAACATGGCTATCTATGACGATGGGCATGGTTATTGTTTTGGTTGTGGTCATACCTATCAGCCACCAAAAGATAAACCCAGAAAGTCTTTTATTAAACAAGTGAAGAAACCTTTATTAAAATTTGTCAACCCAGAAGCTTTGCCAAAGCGTGGTCTTACAAAAGAAACCTGTGAAATGTTTGGCTATGGAATATCAGAACACAATGGTCAACCTGTACAAGTAGCTACCTATGAAGACAAGTTAGGTAGGCAAGCTGCACAGCACATTAGATTTTTTAACAAAAAATTTATTTGGCTTGGTGATGTAACAGAACTACAGCTATGGGGTCAAAGGCTTTGGCGACAACAGAATACAGGTAATATGTTTGTCACCATCACAGAAGGAGAGATAGATTGTATGTCTGTTTCTCAGGCACAAGGTAACAAGTTTCCTGTGGTAAGTTTGCCATCTGGATCACAATCGGCTAACAAATATATAGCTGCGAATTTAAAATGGTTATCTCAATTTGTACGAATAGTTCTTTGTTTTGACAGTGACGAGCCTGGCATGGCTGCTGCCGAAAAAGCAATTAAAATCTTACCTCCTGGCAAGGCAGCTATATGTAGACTCCCTAGAAAAGACGCTAATGAAATGCTCCTCGCAGGTGAGGGGGATGAACTTAGAAAACTCTTATTCCAAGCAACACCTGTTAGACCAGATGGAATACTTAATGCCTCTAACCTCTGGGAAGAACTAACAAAGAAAGGATCTAACAGCGTCTGTCCTTTTCCCTACCCAATGCTTGATCAGTTTACAAAAGGCTTTCGTAAAAGCCAGATGATAACAATAGCAGCAGGTAGTGGTACAGGTAAGTCAACTATCTGTAGAGAACTAGCACATCACTTTCTTAAGAATAAACTTACTGTTGGTTACATTGCACTTGAAGAGAGTGTACAAAGAACAATGCAGGGGATACTCGGTGTAGAGATGAATAAACCCCTGCACCTTGAGGATAATGTAGAAGAAACAGAAGGGTTGAAACAATCTTTTGACAGGTTGTTTGGTACAGAAAAACTATTCTTATATGATCACTTTGGATCTATGGACCCTGACAGGTTGATAGAACAGATTACTTACCTTGCAACAGCAGAAGGTGTAGACGTAGTGATACTGGATCACCTGACAATAGTTGTTTCTGGTATAGATAATGTGGATGAAAGAAGAGCTATTGATATTGCTTGTACAAAATTACGACAGGTCGTTGAATCTACTGGTATAGGTTTGATACTTGTCAGTCATTTAAGAAGACCACCTGGACTTTCGCACGAACAAGGACAGACTGTAAGTACCTCTGACTTAAGAGGTAGCTCTGGAATATTACAGCTATCAGATCTTTGTATTAGTGCTGAAAGAAATCAGCAGTCGGAAAGCTATGCAGAGAGAGCAGAACTACAGCTACGAGTACTGAAGAACAGACATACAGGGATGACAGGACCAATAGATAAATTATTGTATGACCAAAGCACAGGGAGACTTGTAGTACCTATGGAAACTTACTTCGGAAACTAATGACTTTACTAATTGACGCTGATTGGCTTGTTTTTACTTCATGTATTAACGCTGAAAGAGAGTATGAGTGGATGAGAGACTTGTGGAGTTTTAAGTTTGATGCACAGGAAGTACATCAAATTATTGATCAAAGAATTGAACGCTACCAAGCTATTGCTGAAGGGGATAAGGATGTTGTTATGTGCTTTACTGAGTACCCGACATTTAGACATACAATATATCCAGAATACAAAGCTAATAGAAAAGAAAAAAGAAAGCCTTGTCGTTACAGAGAAACAATAGAACAAGTAAGAGAAAGATATACGTCTGAAAGTTATCCAGGGTTAGAAGGCGATGATGTTCTTGGATTACTTGCAACTAGCAAAAAATATCCAGACCCTATCATTGTGTCAATAGATAAGGACATGAGATCTGTACCTTGCACACTGTTAGCAGGTGAAGACTTAGAACTTATAACCAAACGTAAAGCTGATAGACATTGGATGATACAAGCCCTTACAGGAGACAGTACAGACAACTATTTTGGTATAGATAAAGTAGGACCAGTAACAGCAGAGAAGATATTGGGAGAATCTAAAACACTGGAACAGATGTGGGAGAAGGTAGTAGCTGCATATGAGAAAAAGAAATATAACTTTGCTGATGCTGTACTTAACGCACAGCTTGCAAGAATACTGAGAGATGGAGACTTTGATTACAACACAGGAGAAGTATCTCTCTGGACTCCATAAAAAAAACACCTGCAAGTAGCGTTGCAAGTGTTCTTCCGAGTTGCTTGGATAAGCATATCAACCTTATCATATAAATATAAACCTGCTATACTTTATTATCAAAAGTGAACTACAATACATATAAATCTTATTAATCATGTCATCTGAAAAACTACCAGTAATTACAGATGAATTGATTTTTGCTTTAGATCAAATCTTTCCGCATCGCCATCCTGATTTGTCATTAACTGATAGAGAGGTATGGTATAGGGCAGGGCAAAGGTTTGTTGTTGATTACCTTATAGAACAACAAGCTAGGCAAAAAGATACCATGCTCACTAATTCAGTTTTGGAAAACTAACTATGTGTGTACCAAGAAGACCTCCTTCACCGCCACCTTTACCAGAACCTAGACCTACACCACCGAAGCCTGAGAAGACTGCGGACAGAGTTCTTGTAAGTTCTAATAGACCTTCAGTATCAGGTCAACAAAAAACAAAAGATGGCACTGGTAAAAGAGAAGGAACAAGAGGACAAAGAGTTAAGAGACTAGGTACTGCAATGCTTCGGATTCCTTTAACAACTGATAAAAAAATAAATGATCTAAGGTATTAATTATGTGTTTTTTCGGAAGTTCACAACCTGCTGCACCACCAAGACCTGAGTTTGATGATTCTCCTCCTGTGGTAACAGGCAGTCAAACAGGTGTAGAGAATCCTATTGATACAGCTAAAGCTACAGAAGAATTAAAGATAAAAAGACAAAAGAGGGAAGGCTCTTATAATCCAGGTGAGTCATTAAAAATAGCAGGTGTTACTGGTATGAATGCTAAGAGTGGTATGAGTAATGCAGATAAAGCAAAAAGAAAAATAAATCAAGACAGAGCAAAGAAAAATTTTGAGAAGAGAAAATTCTCTAGCTATAAAAGATCGGTAAAAAAAGCGGGTTCTGGTAATGTCGCTTAATTATTAACTATGGATTATTCAACACACAACTTTAACAAAAAGAAGTATTCTAAAGGAATTACAGGTCGTAAGACAGGAGTAGCTTAATTATGTGTTCAGGAAGATCAACAGGTTTGCAAAATGCTATTACCTACAAACCTAAAAATCAACTTCAAGGTCCAACCATCAGCGAACAGTTACCACCTGCTCCTAATAAAAGTATGCAATTTAAGCAAGATCTGATGACAGGTGTTCTGGATATTAAAAGAAGTGAAAACCCTACAAAAGCAGAGGTCATTGCTTCTACTTTAAAAAATAAACAAGCTCCTAAAGGAACTACTGTAAGTGGACAGCAAAAAAATCAATCTGTTGAAACTGTTCGTAAACCAAGAAGAACTGTAAGAATAGATAAAAGATCTGGCACTAATTCTCTTCGGATTCCTCGTAATACCAACACAGGTTCTGGGAATCTTAATTACTAACTATGGATTATTCAACACCTAGTAAGACTGCTGCTAGTAGATACGCACAACTAGAAAGCTCAAGAGCTAGTTATGATGATGACGCTAAAGATTGCAGTAAATTAACTATACCTACATTGATACCAGAGACTGCAACTGGTACTAGAGCTAAGACTAAAACTCCATTTCAAGCTGTAGGTGCTAGAGGTGTGAACAGCCTTGCATCTAAATTGTTATTTGCTTTACTCCCTCCTTCAACAGCCTTTTTTAAACTAAGTATTGATAGTCTTGAATTGCTAAAGCAAGGACAAGAAGGATTAGAAACTGAAATTGATAAAGGACTTAGATCAATAGAAACAGCTTTAATGAATGAGATAGAGATCTCTAATGACAGAGTTGCAATGTTTGAAGCATTAAAACATTTGATTGTTGGAGGGAATGTTCTCCTCTATCTCACAGATGAAGGTCTAAAGGTTTATCCGTTATCTAAGTTTGTTTGTAAAAGAGATGCTGTAGGTAATGTATTAGAAATCATTACTAAAGAATCAGTTCATCCTCAAGCTTTACCTTCTGAGTTTATAGAACAGATTAAGAAGAAAGAAAATTATGATGCTGAATCAATGGATAGCGACCTTGATATATATACATACGTCAAAAGATTAGATGATAATTATTTTTGGTATCAAGAATGTAAAGGAGAAAAAATACCAGGCACTGATGGTAAGTCAAAATTAAATGTATCTCCTTGGATTGTTCTTAGGTTTGTTCGGGTTGATGGAGAAGATTATGGTCGTGGATATGTCAGTGAGTACAAAGGCGACTTAATTAGTTTAGAAGCTTTGATGCAAGCAATCATAGAAGGTGCTGCTGCTTCAGCTAAAACTTTATTCCTTGTAAATCCTAACGGTGTTACCAGAGCAGCAACCCTAGCCAAAGCTCCTAACGGTGCAATACGAGAAGGTAGTGCTGCTGATATTTCTGTGATGCAGGTAAACAAAGGAGCAGACTTTCAAGTATCTTTCTCTGCAATTCAAAGAATAGAATCAAGACTAGAGTATGCCTTTCTTATGGCTAGGTCTGTACAGAGAGATGCAGAAAGAGTAACAGCAGCAGAAGTTACCATGATGGCTAACGAATTAGAGAACTCGCTTGGGGGGATTTACTCTATTCTGACTCAGGAATTTCAATTATTATATTTAAAACGTAGGATGCATATGTTAGTTAGATCTGGCAAAGCACCACAACTACCAGAGAAGTTAGTAAAGCCTAAGATCGTTACAGGTGTACAAGGTCTAGGTAGAGGTAATGATCGTAATAAGCTTGTTGAATTTATTGGAACGGTTTCACAAGCTTTAGGTCCAGACATTATGCGTCAGTACATGAATGTAGATGAAGCGATAAAACGACTAGCAAACTCTATTGGTATTGATACTGCTAACCTAGTGAAGACACCAGAAGAGATACAGGCTGAGATGGAAGCTATGCAACAGCAACAGCTTATACAACATCTTGGACCTGCTGCTCTTGGATCTCCATTACTTGATCCACAAAAAAATGCTAATGCCCAACAAACTTCGGAGGAACTAAATGCCGAGCAAGAAGCCTAATCCAAAACCAGAAACTGATACAGCAAAAGCTGTTGTCAGTAGACTTGGTATCAATGATGAACCTGTTGTTGGTAAGCCAACTATAGTCAAAACCAAAAATGGTAATACAATAACTAATAACTAGGAAACTATTATGCCCGAAGCCCAAGTTGCAGTTAATGAAACTCCTCCAATGTCTGAAGGAGATTTACAAACTCTTGCAAAAAATGAAACAGATGAAAATGGTCTTATCCTTGGTAAGTTTAAATCTGTTGAAGATCTAGCTGCCAGTTATAAAGAACTGGAAGGTAAACTAGGTACACAACCACAGGAAGAAACAGCAACAGAAGAACCTGCTACTGAAGAAACAGAAGCAACAGACTTCGATGCTAATGAATACTATGGTGAAGGTCTAGCTGAAGTATTAACTGAAGCACAAATAGATCCACAAGAAATATCAAATCGCTTTCAGGAATCTGGTGAAATATCAGAAGATGATTACACTAAACTTGAAGGTGCAGGTTTTTCTAGACAGGTTATAGATACATACCTTGATGGATTAAGAGGTGGTACTGGTGATGCTAATGAAATAGCAACAGCACAGATACAAGGTATAAAAGATGCAGTTGGCGGTGATGATAGCTATAGCAAAATGACAGCTTGGGCTATTGATAACTTACCAACAAGTGATGTTGATGCATTTAATAAACTGACAGAGACAGGTGACGCACCATCTATTAAACTTGCAGTACAAGGACTTTATTCTCAATACAGTAACGCTATGGGAGTTGAACCAAACTTAGTAACAGGTAAGGCTGCAACAAGCGGACCTACACCTTACAGGTCTACATCAGAAGTAGTAACTGCTATGAAAGATCCTAGATATGGTAAAGATGTAACCTATACTGAAGATGTCCAAAGACGTTTAGGTGATAGTGATGTCTTTTCTACTAGATAATTAGCCATGCCTTATTCTAAAAAACAGATGAAGATTGCTAGAGTTGCAAAACCTAGAGATAAAATTACTAGAGAAGATCTAATGATCTTAAGAAAAAAACCTAAGAAAAATGTCAAGAGATAGTCTCAAGATAAAGAAGGTACATAAGAACCCTACTGGTGGTTTATCAGAGAAGGGTAGGAAATATATTAATAAAAAAACTGGTAGTAATTTAAAAAGACCTGTTACTAAAAAATCAGGTCTAACTAAAACAGAAAAAGGTAGAAAGAAATCTTTTTGTGCAAGGATGGGAGGAGTAAAAGGACCAATGAAAAAGCCTAATGGTGAACCTACTCGTAAAGCACTTGCATTAAGAAAGTGGAATTGTAACTAAAATTTTGTTATCATTTTGATAACTTCTATAAACATTTCTCAATATCAAAGTGCCTGATGCGTCAGACAACGCTGAGAGAACGGAAGGGCTAAAGGAAGTTCCAAAGTAAAATTATTAATCTAAGAGGAAACTCATGGCTAACGCTACAGTCTCACGCTTAGGTTTGGTTAACAACTCTGGTACTGGTTATGAAGCTTTATTTCTTAAAGTTTTCTCAGGAGAAGTTCTGACTGCTTTCTCTGAAAATAACATTTTCAACGACAGCCTTCACAACGTCCGTACAATCAGTTCTGGTAAATCAGCACAGTTCCCTGTTACAGGTGCTGCAACTGCGGCTTATCATAGTCCAGGCACTCCTCTCGTAGGAGCAAACCAAATCTTGGCAAATGAAAAAATCATTTCAATTGATGATTTATTAATCGCCCAAAGTTTTGTAACGGATTTAGAAGAACTCAAAAACCATTACGATATTAGGTCGATTTATGCAACTGAGCTAGGTAAAGCTCTTGCAAAAAGATACGATCAAAACGTAGCTAAATGTATAGCTAATGCTTCCAGAGCTTCAACCACACTTACTGGTGGATCTGGTGGTACAGTTCTTACACTTGCTAACGGTAATACAGCTTCTTCGGATGTAACAGGTGATGAGATAGCAGCAGCTATCTACGACATTGCTCAAGCATTTGATGAAAGAGATATTCCTACAACAGATCGTTTCTGTGTACTACCACCTGCTGAGTACTACAAATTAGCTGAGTCTGCTACAAGAACAGTTGATGTTGACTTTAACCCAGGTGGCAACGGATCTTTTGCTTCAGGTAAAGTACAAATGGTTGCAGGTATTCCTGTAATGATGAGTAACAACGTACCTCAAACAAACAAAGCTCCTGGTGCATCAGACACTAACGAACTTGCAGGTTCAAACAACACCTACATAGGTGATGACAGTAAAACTATCGGTCTTGTATTCCACAAGTCAGCAGTTGGTACTGTAAAACTTATGGATATGAAAACTGAGATATCTGGTTCTGATTATGGAATCATGTATCAAGGTACTTTGATGGTTGCTAAGTATGCTCTTGGTCATGGAATCCTAAGACCAGAATGTGCAGCTACAATCAAGCTATCTGCTTCTTAACTACATACAGAAGGGTACTCAGCAATGGGTACTCCTTCTTTTTTCATCTCTTAAGGAAAATCATGCCACAAGGAAAAGGAACTTACGGTAAGAAAGTAGGAAGACCACCACAGAAAAAGAAAAGTGGTAGAGATTCTTTAAAAATAAAAAGAAAAGGTTTATATGCCAACATCCATGCCAAGCGTAAAAGAATCGCTGCGGGATCTGGTGAAAAGATGAGGAAACCTGGTACAAAAGGTTCTCCAACAGCAGCAAACTTTAAACGTGCAGCTAAGACTGCTAAGAAATAATGACAACAGCAGCTACAACAGAATTAGAAAGCATCAACATTATGTTGGCTGCTATAGGAGAAGCCCCAGTAAACTCTTTAACAGGTACTCTGCCTGTTGATGTAAAACTTGCACAAAGCACTCTTACTGAAACTAATAAAGAAGTTCAATCAGAAGGGTGGAGTTTTAATACAGAGATAGATGTCACTCTTACAAGAGATGGATCTAACCACGTTTCTCTTGGAACAGATGTTATAAGAGTTGACCCTAACACCCATGACCACACAGACATTGATGCAATACAGCGTGGTCTAAAGCTATATGACAGGCTGAATAATAAGTATGAGTTTACTAAAGATTTAATATGTACAGTTGTTTATTTTAGAACCTTTGAAGAGATACCAGAACCTGCAAGAAGGTATGTAACTATCAAAGCTGCTCGTATCTTTGTTGATAGATTAGTTAGTGATGATGGTCTTAGGACTTATACACAACAAGACGAAGTAAGAGCTAGAGCTATACTGATGGAAACAGATCTCAGCAATGCAGATCACAACCTGTTAAGAGGTGACCCTAGTCTTACAAGTGTCTTTGATACTTACAATCCTTCCAGAGCATTAATTAGATAATTATGGCAGTTGTATCAAGAGCAATCCCAACACTACTTAGAGGTATCTCACAAGCTGCTGACTCAACTAAACAAGCTGATCATGCAGACATACAAGATAATGCTAACAGCAACCCTGTGTTGGGTCTTACAAAGCGTAGTGGCACACAGTTCTTAACTACTCTTAGTAGCAGTACTGTTGGTAATGTTCATATACAAACTATTAATAGAGATATTAATGAAAGGTATGTTGCTATTTTTAGTAACGGTAATGTAAAAGTTTATGATATTGACGGTACAGAAAAGACTGTTACTAAACCTGATGGAACTAACTATTTAAATACCTCTACACCTAGAAGTGTTATTAAAACTGTAACGATTGCAGACTATACCTTTGTTGTTAATACAAGCATTACTGTTGCTATGGATTCTGCTGTTAGTGCAGGTAATATCACGCAAGCAGTTGTATTTATAAATCAAGTTTCAGATAAGACTACATACTCAGTAACTGTAGATGGTGTCACTGTTACTGATGACACGACTTCAGATTCTACACTTAGCACAACACAAGTTGCTACTGATCTGCAATCAGGTCTTAACTCAGGACTAACAGGTTTTACTATTGCTCGTAATGGTCCTGTTATTCATATTAAAAAGAATGATGGCAGCAACTTTTCTATTGATGGTAATGACTCTCAAGGTAATACACAGTTAACGGTAGTAAAAGATTCAGTACAAAGATTTACTGACCTGCCAACAGTCTCTCCTAATGGTTATGTTGTAGAGGTAAAAGGAGATGAAGCTACTAATTTTGATAACTACTACGTTAAGTTTGTCACTAACAACGGTGGTACTTTTGAAGAAGGGCAATGGGAAGAAACACTAGAACCTGGTATTACATATAAATTTGATTACGACACTATGCCACACGTTTTAATAAGACAGGCTGATGGCAACTTTAGATTTGCAAGGGTTGATGGTGATAGTTATACATTATCTGGTGTAAGTTATACCTTACCTAAGTGGGGAGAAAGAACTGTTGGAGATTTAGATTCTGCCCCTAGTCCTAGTTTTGTTGGTGGAAAAATTAATAACGTATTCTTCTTTAGAAACAGACTAGGTTTTCTAGCTGATGATAATGCAATTTTATCTAGAGTTAGTGAGTTTTTTAACTTCTTTCCAGAAACAGTGTTATCTGTAATAGATTCAGATCCTATTGACGTTGCAGCTTCACATACAAAAGTTGCGATTCTTAAATACGCTGTAACTATGGGAGAGCAACTAATCCTGTTTTCAGATCAAACACAGTTTGTACTTACATCATCATCTGATGCGTTAACACCTAAAACAGCTAACGTAGTTGTAGCAACAGAATTTGAGTCTAGTGACTTAGCACAACCTGTAGGTTCTGGTAGTTCTATTTACTATCTAACTAACAAGGGTAGCTTTGCAGGTGTAAGAGAATATATAACACAGGAAGATGTAGCTATCAAAGATGCAAGCAACATCACTATTCATGTACCAAGACTAATACCAAGTAATATATTTAAACTTGCTGTTAGTACAAATGAAGATGTACTGATACTTTTAGGTAGTGATAATCCTAATAAGCTATACATCAACAGATGGTTGTACGGAGATAACTTTCAAAAAGTTTTAAATAGTTGGTCTACCTTTACACTTAACTCTGCAAAATCTATCAGAAATATTGATTTTATTGGTACTGATTTGTTTATGGTTGTAGAAGAAGCAAACGGTACAACTTTAGAAAAGATACCTTTTGAAGCAGAATTTAGAGAAGCTAATGCAGAGTTTGAATATCATTTAGATCATAAGGTTACAGAAGCAACAACAGGAGTATCTGTTGCTTATAACGCTACTACTGATGTTTCTACATTTACAGTTCCTTATAGATTAAATGGAACGATGTCTGTTGTTGGTAGGTATCTAGGTGATGGAGAGACAAGTACTTTTGTTGATACACAAGGTAATACAAAAACATTAAAACCAGGACAGGCTTTACAGACTACTAATACAGCAAACGGATCTACAGCAACCATTACAGCTAGTGGAGACTTTAGAAATAGTAAATTTATTATTGGTGAACCTTTTTTAATGCACTATAGATTTAGTCAACAACGACTAACTGAAGGTGGTAGTAATAATGCAGGTGAGATAGTAAGTGGCAGATTACAACTGCATCATTTCTACATCAAGTTTGAAGATACAGGATTCTTTCAAGTAGAAGTAACCCCTGAGAATAGAGATACATCAACCCATAAATTTACAGGTCGTTTATTAGGTGCAGCTTCTAGTGCTATCGGTCAGATTAATTTAGAAACAGGTACATTTAGAGTGCCAATTATGAGTAGAGCCGATAGAGTAAATATAGATGTTAAAAATAACACCTTTCTTCCAACACAGTTATCAAGTGCTGAATACGAAGCTATGTTCCACATGAGGAGTAGAAGAGTCTAATGGGTCATTTAAGAAAAGCTAATCTACAAGATCTTGATCATGTATGTAAAAACATGAGAAAAATGGATCGTCTTGAAGCCTTATATCAAACAGGACAAAATGCAGAAGATGCACTACGACTATCATATTTATGGGCTGATAGAACACAGACAATAGCAGGTGATGATGATCAACCTATGGGTATTTGTGGTGTTATAAATGATGGTTGTATTTGGATGATATGTACTGATGAATTATTTACTAATAAGAAATATAAAATCCAATTAATAAGAAAAGGCCGAGAATGGGTAGATGGCTTGTTGAAATCTTATAAAGTCTTATATAATTTTGTATATGCAGAGAATGATTCTGCAATCAAGTGGTTAAAGTCTCTTGGATTTACCTTCATTAAATACCACGAAGAATATGGAATACAAGGTAAACCATTCTACGAATTTCTGAGGATAGCTTAAATGTGCTTTGCAGCATTTCCGGCAATAGGAGGATTAGGTGCAGGTGCAACATCAGGGTTGTTTGCTGCTAGTTTAGGTCTTAACTTAGCTACTGGTTTAGCACAAAGATCAGCAGCCCAAGCAGCAGCTAACCAACAATATGAATCAGCCTTGATAGCAAACAGATCAGCAGAGCAAGCCTTTACCGCACAACAAGAAGCTACAGCAGCACAGTTAAAAGAAACACAAGCATCAGCAGCACAAGAAAAATTAGCTAAAACAATTAAAGGACTTGAAGCAAGAGGAGCTATAAGAGCTAATGAACAGGCAGGTTTAACAGTGCAGATGTTGTTACAGAATGAAGAAAGACAAACAGCAAATGCTAGAGAAGCTATTAACCAATCGTTAGAATCTGCAAGAAGACAATATACAAGAAATATTAGTGGTCTTGAAGCACAGCGAGATAGCAGACGTAATCAATTACAAAGTAATATTAACCAGGCTTATAATCAGATTCCTTCACTTGGATCTGTGCTACTTAATGTAGCTTCTACTGGCTTATCCAGTTATGGTCAACTTCTTCCAAGCTAATGACATCTAGTTATCAAAGTACAGCTTTTCAATCCTCTGCAAAACCTGTAGATATTTTTGTAGCAGAACCTTCTGTCTTACCTAAAACAGGAGCAGAAGAACTTTACAGTGCATTATCAACAATAAACCCTGCTTTGCAAAAGTTTATAGGTACAAGAATAGAAAGTGCGATTACAGATGAACGTGCTGATATGACTATGGAAATAGCTAAGAAAGGTTTTAAACAAATAACTAAAGAACATAGAAATAAATATGGTGAAGAAGCTACTAATCAATTAATTGGTGGGAGTGTTTTTACACAAGATGAATTTGACAAAAGACAAGCACAAAATGTTGGATTAAATTTAAAAACTGATCTAGCAACTCTCTACTCAAATAAGACTTTTAATTTTACAGATAGAAATGGCAACGAAGTAACAAAACCAATAAATCACTTTGCAATAGATAGTCCTGAATACCAAGAGTTTATACAAGATGCAGCATCTCTTACGGCTGAAAAGACACAGGGATTAAGTAATAAACATTTAGCAAAACAGTTTTATCCTTATCAGCAAGAAGCAATACAACAAATAACAGCAGAACATTTAAAAGAAAATAATAAATACAAGTTAGAAAGATATACAAACAAGTTACAAGGACTTATGTTTAGTAACTGGAGAGAATACGATCAAGGTAATCAAGAAAAAGCATTAGAGAATATACAAGACATGATTGAAAGCAGTGTTGATTTAGGTCTTGCCAGTAAAGTTACACCTACAGAATTGTTAAAAATAGCAAAAAACCAAGCATCAAGAATCTTTGATATAGAACAATCATCAGGAGGTAATGGTTATAACGCTGCAAATAAATATCTGAAGATGATAGGTAAATTAAAAACTGGACCTCAAGAATTACAAAAAGATGGTTCTTATAAACAACGTGAATTAAGTGAATCTTTTGGTGAAGATATTTTAAAATTCAAAACAAAGCTTGCAGATTCATACGAAAAACTTAAAAAAACAGAAAGAGAACAAGTACAAGCTGCTGAAGAATCTAATATTGAAAGATTTGTAGAACAATTTGCTACTAATAATGATGCGTTAAGTGAATTATTAAAAGCAAATCCTGATAGAAGAGAATTTATCTTTGATCAGATCGAAGTTTATTCTGGCAACAGAGATGAATTATTTGATGATTTTAATTACAGAGTGGGAATAGGTTATTACGCAAATGATCGTACGAAAATGTTTAATGATCTTGCTGAAATTAAAGCAAAAATTGGAGAAACATTTACTGATGAAGATAGAACAAACTATAACAATTCTTTTAACATAGCTAAAAGCAGTGGTGCAAGTAAGATTCGTAACTACGATACAAGAATCCAACGTATGCACACTGTTGCAAAACAACTGTTAGGTAATAGTGGTTTAGACTTAAATACTTTTGAAAAGAAAGAAAATATTGCACCTTATATTGATTTAAAGGGAAGGATTGATAGACGTATTATTGATGAAGTTATTAATCAACCTGGCTTAACTGCGAAACAAAGAGAAGATACATTTAGAGAGATACAAGCAGATTACGTTAGCAGTATAAATGCAATAAAAACTGGTGAATACAAAGACTCAGGAACATTTGATACTGAAGAAGAGAAAGAAGACAGAATGGAGAGAGAAGCTATACAAGCTATTGCAGATGATTATGGATTAAGTATGGAAAATGCTACTGCAATTTACAATGACGAGTTTGTAGAAACAGTAATAGAAGGAGAAGAAACCCCAGTGCAGACTGAGAATACAACAGATACTACAACTACAGAACCAGGTTTGATTGAGTTACTAAGAGAAGGGATTGGTAATTTATTTAGTATGGATAATAATCAAAGAGAACAACTTACAACTCAATTAAGCAGCATAAGAGAAAACTTAGATGAGACAAGTACAGGAGTTGTTGACACCATATTAAATGCTTTATCAGGACCACCTGCAATGGCAGGTGAAATGCCTAGTGTTCTTGACGAAATAGATATTACACAGCCTTTTACTTTTAATTCACTTTATAGACTTGCATTAGAAGTAGGATTTCCACAAGAAGATGCAAAAATCGCTGCTGCTATAGCTTTAGCAGAATCTAGTGGTAGAGCAGCTATAGATACTGTTCAGTCTGGTTTAGATCCAAATAAAGAAAATGAGTTCTCATTAGGTCTATGGCAAATTGATATGCAAGATACCCCTGGTTATATGGTAGGAAAAGAACGCAGACCACAATTCGGTATAAAATCAAATGAAGAACTTTATAATCCGTTGACTAATGCCAAGGCAGCTAAGATACTTTACGATAGAAGAGGTGGTAAGTTTACCGATTGGGCTACCTTTAATGACGGTAAATACAAGAAATTCTTACCAAAAAATTAAATAACAATGACTGATTCCAATTTAATCAAACAAGAGCAAAACACTGTTCCAGAAGGTGCTTTTGGTATAGGGTCAAAAACTACTGATGATTTGACTGAGCAATATAAAAACGTAGAAAGCTCTATTGATTGGAATCAAACTATTAATAAAGAAGATTCTATTAACAGATATTATATGGACGAAACTCCTGTCTCGTTTGTAGATGAAGGCAGTGAGAATGATGTAAATAATCAAGCTTTAAAACAAGCAGCAGGTTTAGGTCTTGAAATAGGTGGTGGTATAGGAACAGATACTTTAACTGCTCCATTACTTGCTGCTCCATTTCCTGGTGCAAGACCTCTTTATTTTGCTATAAATTTTGGTTCTGGATACCTTTCTAATGTAGCTGCACAAAAAGTAAGAGGAGATGATTTTAGCGTTGGTGAAGCTATAGCTGCAGGATTTACTCAGATGATACCTTTTGGATCTACAGGTAAAGGTGTCAAAGGAATAGCAGGTGCAGGTATTCAAGGTGCTACTACTGCTGTAGGTGAAACGACAGTAAGAACAGGTATTGACGAACAAAGACTTCCAACACTAGAAGAATTTGGAACTTCAGCCACACTTGGTACAGCACTTGGTACAGGTTTTAAAGGATCAGCAGAAGGATTACAAAAACTATTTACTAAGTATTCTGGTAAATCAGCAGATGAAATAAACAGATTAATTACAGCAGATGAAATAAAACAAGTAGATGAGATTTCTAAACAAACTAAACAGTTATCAGGAACTCTTAAAGAAGAACAAGATCGTATTAAGGCTTTAAAAGATAAAAAAGCAGGTTTTAAAATTAAAAGAAAAGCAAAGAAAAAAAACCAAGATTTAGGTGATTCTAGTCAAACTCCTAATCAAGTAAACCCAGAACAAGTTAGCAATTCACAAAGACAATTTAACCTTATTGCAAAAAGAATTGCTCAATTAAAAGATGCAGGTACATTTTCTAATGTAAAAACAACAGAAGATACTATTGATGGTGGTATTGCAATGTTGGCTGATACAAATAAATTAAAAAACCACGCAAAGATGTATGCAAAAATGTATGGTCTTGTTCCTACTGATGAACTTAACTATGCACTAGCTGAATCTATAACACTAGCAACACAAAATACAGCAGATATAAATCAAAGACTTATTAACTCAATCAATGTTACAAAAGACCCTGCTGCAATACAGACAGATATTAATGATTTGGTTACGTCTATTGGTGAGATAGATGAATGGTTACGTCTTGGATTGCCTTTAAGAACTGAACAAGGTAGAGGTCTGAGATCAATGCAAATACCTACACAGGGAGTTCCCTATGAAGAGTTTGCAAAAATGACTGCTGCTGAAAAATATAAGCTAAACAGAACAGGACAGTCTGATATAAGTATCAAATCATCAGAACAAAGTTTGCAGTTGCAAGATTTAAAAACAAAACTTACAGAAGCTTTTGAAGAAGCACAACAAACAGGTGATTATACAAAATTAAATAAGCTTACAAATACAATTAAAAGATCACAGGGTAGTGTAGAAAAACTATCTGCTTTATACAGAACAGGTTTACTTAGTAGAACATTATCTCAATTTAATCAAGGTGTAAGAGTCTTTAATGAAATTGGTATAAATGCTTTGTTATCTGCTCCAACAACTAACGAAGTAAACTTTTTATCAGGTATGCTAGAAACCTATACATCAGCTTTTGAACTTGCTTTAGGTGCAGGTAGTAAAACAGAATTTAATGCAGCGATACAACATTTAATAGGTCTTCATTCAAACTTTAATTTTTCTTTAAAAGCATTTGATCAGTCATTTAAAACAAGTGACAACTTTATTAATAGAGGTGCAATAAAAGCTGATTATAAGGAAAGATTTATTATTTCTTCTGATGATCCAGGTTTTGTTGGTAAGGGTATTAATACAACAGGAAAAGTTATTAGATTTCCTAGTCAACTAATGACTGCTACTGATGCTTTAGTACAAGCACCTAATCTTATTGGATCTATTCATTATCAAGGTTATATAGAAGGCATACAACAAGGTTTAAAAGGTCAAGAGTTGAGTGATTTTGTAAAAGGACATTTAGATGGAATCATTGAATATTACGCTTCTAACAGTGGCAAAGGTATTAAAGATCCTATAACAGCAAGAATATTAAAACGATCACAGGAATTTGCAAAACGCAGTACGTTTACTGAAGACATTAGAACCGATGGATATAGTGGTTTTGGTACAACAGCAAAGGGTATCAATCAATTAGCTAATAAAGTTCCTTTAGTAAGAGCTTTGATGGCTTTTGTTAGAACTCCTACAAATATTCTAAAAAGACAATTAAGAAGAACTCCTGTTTTAAACAACCTTTTAGGTGAGTTAAGAAATGACCTTAACAGTGTTGATCCAATAGTAAGAAACCAAGCTAGAGGACAAATGAGATTAGCCAATGGTTTAGGAACAGCGATTGTTTCTTTAGTCGCTATAAATGCTTTTAGAAAAGATGATCCTAACTACTACCCTCCAACAATCTTGACAGGTGGTGGTCCTGATTTTACTACAAAAGAAGGTAGGGCAGTATATGGCAATATGAGAAAAAACGGATGGCAAGCGTACAGCATTGGCAGTTTGCAAAAAGATGAAAATGGTAATGCAATTATTGGAGAAGATGGCAAGCCAGTATATAAATATCAGTCTTACGAAAGAATAGATCCTTTATCAACTTGGATAGGTCTGATGGTTGATTTTGTTAATGTGAGTGGTTTTTTAACTAATGATGAATATGATGAATTTATGGTCGGATGGGTAGGAGCTTTTAGTAGAAACCTTATTGATAGAAGTTATACAAGACAAGTTTATGAAGCT
>VTLG01016771.1_pt1 | contig 18008 bp, 10 predicted proteins | sample 4694571 | NCBI WGS metagenome assembly VTLG01 (sample SAMN12604809, study PRJNA352737) | marine metagenome | biome: ENVO:00000447; feature: ENVO:00000209|ENVO:00000569|ENVO:01000036; material: ENVO:00002151; isolation source: viral sequences binned using virsorter ... | reverse complement strand
CTATTGAAAGCTCTACCTCTGGACCTAACATAACAGATTTTTATAAACTAAGAGGAATAGATGCCAAAATCAATGGCGCAGACTATTTTACTCTACAACCTTTTAACTTTAATGAAAGAAACTTATTTCAAAACTGGGGTTCATGGAGCCTCTTAGGTATAACTAACGTAAGATATAGACTAGTAGGAAGTAACATAATATTTACTCCTAAACCTGATGGAGCTACAGCCGTCAAAATTTGGTATATTCCAACTGCTGCTCAGTTTGCGTCTAGTACAGATACAAGTACAAAGTGGAATGATATAAATGGATATGCTGAATATGTTATAACATTTGCAGCTATAAGAATGATGCAGAAAGAAGAAAGTGATGTAACTGTTCTTTTAAATCAAAAAGCTGAATTAACAAAAAGAATAACCGATGCAGCAGCTAATAGAGATGCAGATAATCCATTAACAGTTACCGATGTCTACATGGCTAACAATAGGTTTTGGTACACTAGGAGTACAAGCTAATGGCTGTAAAAAAATATAAAAAGTTTTATATTAGTCCTTATAACCCTTTAGCAACAGAGCTAAATTCGATGCAGGACTCTGTAGAACAAGTTATATCCCCACTAACTGATTCTCAAGTTGTTGATGGAAATTATATAAAAGAAATAGACTTAACACATAGCGTGGATAATTTAATAGAACATAAACTCGGAAGAGAACCCTTAGGCTGGATAGTAGTTAGAAAGTTTGCAGCAATAGATATTTATGAGTCTTTAACAGACTCAAGTGGTAATAGCTATGATAGAAAAAAATTTATAAACTTTCAAGTATCAGGAACTACTAGTATGTCAAATGTTTACTTTTGGATATTTTAGGATAAATTATGGCAATAACATCGACTACAACAAATATGCTTTTAGTGCTGCCTACACCAGGGCAGCAGCTAGGTCCTACCTGGGCTACTAACCTTAATACAGCCTTAGAACTAGTAGATGCTCATGATCATACTAGTGGAAAAGGAAAACCTATTGGCGTAGCAGCTATAACAATAGATGGAGATGTAGACTTTAAACCTAGTACTACTGCATATCCTGCAGCAAATTTAAGCTATTTAAGTTTTACTAATCAAGATACTGCGTATGCTGCTGCTAATGCAGTTAGATTATTTAGTGCTACAGCTACTGGAGAATTATTCTGGAACGATAATGACGGTAATCAAATTCAACTTACTGCAGGGGGAGCATTAAACGCATCGGGGGTTGAATCTAATAGGTTTGCTTTTTATGCTACAGAATTATCTGGAGCAGGACCTACAGCTATTAATGAATCACATGGAAAATCTGTCTATATGGCTAATACTACTTCTGGGGTTGTTGGTATTACTCTACCTGCTGTAGGTACTGTAGCAGGAAGGTTTTTTACAATAAAAGACATTGGTGGAAATGCTGCTACTAATAATATTACTATCTCAGTTCAAACTTCAGCATCAGAAACAGTAGATGGAGCTACATCTTACGTAATAGCATCCAACTATGGGTCGGCTACATTTATTAGTAGAGGAAATTCATCTAGTTGGTATGTTACATAGGAGAAGACTGTGCCCTTACAAAAACAAAACATACCATTATCTTTAAACCAGGGTCTTAATACTAAGGTAGACCCGAAGCAACAACCTGTTGGGTCGTTTACTCGTCTAGAGAATGTTGTCTTTGATAAAGAAGAAGAGTTTAATAAACGAAATGGATATGATGAAATTCCTTCTAAAGGAATAGGTAATATTAGTTTACAGACTGTAACTGGTATAGGAAAGTTTAAAGACCAGCCCCTATGGATATCCAAAGATCAAGTTTATTCTTACGCACAAAGTAGTAATGTCTGGAATAGTGAAGGGAGTTATGATTCTGTTGTTCCTGAATCTAACATAATAGTACAAGATGGAAAAGAACAGGACTGTTTATCATGTTCTTATTTCAATGGATATCAGATTTTTGGTTATCTAGATTCGGGAACTTTTAAACTTACCGTATTAGATGAAAAGACAGATGCTTTTGTAGTTTATAATACAAGTGTTCCTGATGTTCCTTCAGGAACTAATACAGTATCTAAAGTAAAAGTAGAATCTTTTAGTGGTAGCATTTTTGTTTTTTTTGTAGAAACTAATTCTGGTGGAACAGCAGCTACCCTTTTATATAAAGAGTTTGATCTAAGTGGTTACATTTCTGATGGTCTTACCCTTACAAGTGGAACAGTCGCACAACCTAGTGGTGGAAACGCATTTGGAGCTTCTCAAACTGTAGCTGCTGTAGAAATAGCAACCGGAGTTGGTTTGTATGATGTGTGTGGTATAGAAAATTCACTCCTTATAGGATATCATGATGGTGCAACAAATGAACTCAAGTTTAAATCTATATCCAAAGTAAGAGATTTATCGGCAGAAGTAGACCCTTTTAGTACAGCCGTAGTTCCTTTAAATGCCTTAGACTTAAACCCTACTCCTCTTAATACAATTTGTGTTACAGCTATTGATAATGCAAACCTTGTTAAGTTTGGTTTAGTGTCTAATACTGCTGAAGCAATAAGAGATGCTACTACCATAGAAGACATTTCTAGTACAGGTACTGCACCAAATGCAGTTGGGGGAAGCAATGTTACTGCGGCTTCTTTAGACGGTGTAGATATTCAAATATTTTATCAAGTAAATCAAACTAATCCTATGCTTTATGATATAACTGGAAGCACAAGTACAGCTAGTACAGTAGCAGGAGATCGTTATACTTGGAATATGTCTTATATAAGAAAAAATACTTATGCAGTAGGAACTTCTACTGTAGGAACTGCCTCAAATATAGCAAGAGGAGTAGGACTTGCCTCTAAAGCTTTTGTACAAGATATTAACGTTTATATTAATACTGTGAGAGAAACTTTTTTAAACGCTACTTATTATACCATGAAATCAGATGGGTCTGTTCAGGCTAAAATTAGCCAAGGGTCGGGAGGTCCTTTATTAAACACAATTCGTAAGAAAGCTGATGTAAGTACAGGCTTTTATAATTATAGTACAGCTAATGCTAATGCAATTTATCGTACAGCTAGTCTATCTAGGGTTCCTGAAATTACAAGTGAAAAGTTTTTGTTTGTCAGTAGTAAACAAGGAAAGATTCTAAGTGGAACGGATGGAGTTACTAGTTTCTTTTCTTTATATGGAGTAAATTCTAGTATTTTAAACTTTAGTAATACTATTACAAACCAAACAGAAGAACTTGGAGATAATTTAAATTTTGCTGGTGGACAACTTAAAGCTTATGATGGAAACGTTTTAGTTGAACAAAATTTTAATTTTCCACCAGACCTTTTGTTAAAGGTAGAATCAACTGCATCAACATCTGGAACTGCGCCCTTTCCTAAACATGGAACAATTACTAATACTTGGTTATGGAAAGCTGTTTACACATGGACAGACGCTCAAGGAAATATTCAAAGGTCTGGTCTATCTGAACAAGTTGAGGTTAGTATAGCTTCAACTGCTACAGGAACAGGACTAGATTATGTAGATGTAAAAATACCTGCAATAGATTTAACTCAGAAAAATAATGTCTATCTAGAACTTTACAGAACTGCGGCTGGTGGAACTATATTTTATAGAGCAAATGCTAATAATTATGCCACTACAGCTAAGAGTCAAACATTTATACCTATTCAAAATACTGCTGATGTTGACATGATAACATTTAGAGATAATTCACCTGATTCAGCTATAACAGCTAATGAGGTTCTTTATACTACAGGTGGTATCCTAGAGAATACAAGTCCTCCTGCTAACTCAATTGTAGGAAGCTTTAAGAACCGTTTATTTTTAGCAGGGTTAGAAAATAAATTAGAAATAAGATACTCAAAGTTGTTAGGAGAAAAAGTCAGTGTAGAGTTTAATGAAAACCTATTCATTCTTGTATCTCAATTAGGGGGTGATATAGTAGCCTTAAAGGGAATGGATGATAAGTTAGTTATATTTAAAGAAAATGCTGTATTTTTCATGTCAGGAGACGGTCCTAATAATGCAGGACAACAGGATACCTTTTCTAGACCTCAACTAATATCTTCTGATGTTGGGTGTTCTAACAAAAACAGTATAGTATTGGCTCCTCAAGGATTGTTCTTCAAGTCTAACAAAGGTATCTTCTTACTTTCTAGATCACTGGGGTTGAGCTATATAGGCGCACCTATGGATGATTTTAATCATTTGACCATAACTAAAGCAGACATGTTAGCTAAGAAGAATGAAATAAGATTCCTTACTTCTGATGGAGAGTGCCTAGTCTATAATTATTATAGAGGATATTGGGGAACATTCACAAACCATAGAGGAGAAGGGTCTGTAGTCATAGGGGATAATTATTACTATGTTCATAAGAATCCTCAAGGAAATCAACTATTTAAACAAAACTATGATAGCTATGATGATGCTGGAGTACCTATAGAAATGGTAGCAGAAACAGGATGGATGAACCCCATAGCTGCTCAAAGTGCCATTAGAATTTACAGAATGTTATTATTAGGAGACTATTTTAGTCCTCATAAATTAAAAATAAGCGTAGCTTATGATTATGATGATACCTTCGTAGATTCTTCTGTTATAGATGTAACTGATTATACTCAGATTTATGCCTACGGCGACCCTGGAGTTAAAGATACTCCTACAGGAGTAAAAAGAGGATATTATGGCGACCCAGGAGGCACAGAGGGGTCTTATACTACAGCCATAGCTTATGGTGGAAAAGACGTAATGCAATATCAAGTTAGGGTTGACTTTAGTAGGCAAAAGTGCGAAGCTATGAAAATTAGGATAGAAACCTTACAGGGAGCAGGACAGTTAGGACGTGGGGTAAATCTATCCCAATTACTATTTGTAGCTGGCTCTAAAGGTACAGATTATAAAATTAAGCAATCTAGGATATTTACAACAGGCACAAATAGTTAATTATATTAAATAGACAAGGAGTGAAGTATGTCAATGTGGAACGATTATTTTAAAGAAATGTTAAATTTGGAAGTAGTAGAAGATGATAAGGGTTTTACTGCATATGAAGTTGGTAAAGACAGTATCCACTTTCATCATGTCTACCTCAAGCCAGAGTTTAGAGGGACGGAAATGGCTACGACTCGTTTAAAAGATTATTATAAAATAGCTAAAAAACATAATAAGGATATGCTTACAATGACTGTTGATTTAAATTCAAGCTTAGGAAATGAAAATTTATCACGGTATTTAAAGGGTGGGGCAGTTGTTTATGATACTAACTACCCTTATATTTATTTGTTACTTAGATTAGAGGACATAAGGATTTAACATGAGACTAATAGGAAAAAAACTTTATAGAGTAGGACCTCTAAAATGCTTCAAACATGGAGGGCGTTCCAGGAGGGTGAGTGCTTCGGAGGCAGCGGCGAGGAAAGCCGAAGCAGCAGCAGCAGCAAAGGCTAAACAGGATGCCATAATAGCTGAAAAAAACCGCAAAAAAGCCTACATGAAGGGAACCTTTGAAAAGGATATAACTGGAGCAGGTCCTCAAGCAGCAATGAGAAAACGCCAAGAAGGTACTTTAGATGCTATGGCTCAATCTAGAAAGGATATCCAATCTGGAGCTGCTGCTCGAAGAGGTGCTGAAGCTGGTCTTAGGGCACAAATGGCAGGAGCTGGAGCCAGACCTGGTGGAGCCGCCTCTAAAAGAGCTTTAGCCAGAGCTGGTGAAGCCGGAGTCATGGGTGCAGGTGCCCAAGCTGCAGGGTCTGCTGCTCAAGCTGCTCAAATGGCAGGTCGAGAAGGTCAAATGATGGGTGGCATCAGAGGAGCCGATATTGGACTAGCTAAGGCAGATAAAACTGCAAGAATGAAATATCAACAACTACAACTTGGAGAACAATTAGCTAGAGAAGGGATGAAGGCACAAGTAGCAGCAGCTAAAGCAGGAGCCTCTAAATGTTTTGGTGGAGAAACTAAAATATCAACCCCTTCGGGTCAAGTTTATATAAAAGACATTAAGGTTGGGGATGAAGTCCTGAGTTTTGACGATGAAGGTCAAGTATCAGTTAATATAGTTAGTAAAGTTCACGAGCATGAACCTGGTGATATTTATAAGTTATCCTATTGGGGTGGTGAAGTTTTAGTTACTACAAATCATTGGATACTAGAAGCTAATAATACTTTTTTACAAGCCGACAAGTTTAACACTGATCATTGTATTGTAGATGAAGAAGGAAACTTTAGACCTTTTAAGTCTCTTGAATTTTATGAATTAGATAAAACTTATAATATTACAGTGGAAAATAATCATACCTATATTGCCAACGGTATTAGAGTTCATAATGGTGGTGGTGGTAAAGCTGAAGGTGGAGAAATTTTTAAAAAATATGCCAAAGGTGGTTCGTATCCTAGGAAGAATGGAAAAATAGAAGGAGCTGGGACAGAAACTTCTGATTCTATTAAAGCTCGATTGTCTGATGGAGAGTTTGTAATTAATGCCAAAACTGTAAGAGGAATTGGTAAAGCCTTAGGAGGTAAGGGAAAACAGCCTAGTAGACGAAAAGGGTCTGCTTATTTTTATGCCCTTCAAAATAAATATGGAGATCGTAAGGCTAAAGATACGAAGGGACTTTTACCTATTGAGATGTCTGCAGGTGGGTCAATGGACTGGGGAACTGTAGCTAAACATGCTTCTACGATAGCTAAGACAGGTGTTTTAGGTAAAGAAGCAAAGATAGCAGGTCAAGCAGTAGGAGCAGGAATAGAGACTCAAGAGGGAGTAGACAAAGCTAAGAAAGAGAAAGCTAAAGCTGCTGAAGATAAAGAACACAAACAACTTCAAAGAGACTATTGGAAGTCTCAAATGTCTAAGGGTAAACCTCAAGAACCTGCGAAGAAAGCACCTAGTCCAGAAGCTGTAGGAGTAAGAGAAACTAAATCTATAATGAAAGAAGCTGCATCTCCTGTATCTAAACCTGCAGCTCCTGTATCTAAACCTGGAGCTATGACTCAAGAGAAAGCGGATAAAATGTTAGACGCACAACAGCCACAGGAGTTATCTAAATATAAAAAGTTTGAAGAAAAATCTAAACGTGCTGTTGCAGGTAAAAAGATGGGACTTGAAGGAAAAGAGATTGCAAGTTATGCTAAAAAAGAAGGCGAGTACGGTAGAGGTATGAAAGATGGAGGTAAGGTCAGTAAGGATCATCCTCATTATAAGTTTTTAAAAGACCTTGAAGATTGGCAAGAAAAAAGAAATAAATCTAGAAGAGGTAAAAAGGTTGACCTTGACCCTGGTCGTAAGGCTGATAAGGCTATAAGAGCTAAGAAAGGGTCTATTGAGCCTATGAAGTTTGCTATAGGAAGTGGTCCTAAAGGTGTAGAAGGGTCATTAGAATTAGAAAAAAGACTTAATAAAGAACAACAAGATGCGTATAAAGCATTTCTTAAAAAAGGGATGCCTGATTCTATAAAAAAATTAGGATTAGCAGATTCAGAAGCAAATAAAATGTGGAAAAAAATGGCTATAAAAAAAGCTGAATCTCTTAAACATACAGGTGGAGACACAAAAGATTTAGAAAGAATAGGAAAAAAACAAGTACTAAAAACTCTTAGAAAAAGACATGAACTGGATTCTAGAGAAAGAGGTAAACAAAAATTTCTTAAAAAACAAAGAAAAAAACATAAAGCACTAATAAAAGATACAGGGGATGGTAGTGCAGCCGAGAATGTTTTTAAAAGAGAAAAAAGAAAATTTATTAAAGGAATAGAGGACAAAGAGAAAGCATTAATAAAAGATACAGGAGATGGTAGTTATGCTGAAGATGTTGAAAAGGCATTACGAGCAAAAGAAAAAAAGGGTAAGAAAGAATTAAAAAGGATGTGGAAACATGAGGATAAGACTGGTAGGCTTAAAGCATTCCCTGGAGGAAAACAAAAGATTCTCGAAAGAGATGAAGCTAAGATGTCTAAAGGTCATAAAGGAGCTAGAAAATTTCTACTTGATCAGGGTAAAGTACCTTGGGATGAGATGACTGTTAAAGAACGGTTGGCGGCTAACCAAAAGGCAAGAGAAGCTAGAGGTAAAAAAGAAGTAGAAAAATATGAAAAGAAAGGATTTCTTAGTAAACTAGGAGATCGTTTTTCAACTGGAGAATGGTTTGGAAGTTCAAAGGATATCCTTGCAGCTAAAAGAAGAGCAAAGGATAGAGAACAAGCTAAACGTGAAAAGTCAGGAGAAGATTTTGAAGAGAAGAAAGCTGCACAGGATAAAAAAATACTTAAAGGAAAACTTGATAAGATTCCATCTGGAGGATTAGGTCCATCTATCTATGAAAGAAAGAAGGCAAAGATAGAAGCTCCTAAGCCAAAGGTAGCTCCAAAAACAGAAGCTCCAAAGACAAAAACTCCAGAGGTTAAACCTAAGAAGGGAGAATTAACAAGTAAAGACAAGTGGGGCATGGGTATAGCTGCTGGTAGTGCCCTTCTTAAAGGTATAGCTGAAGCAAAGGCTAGGAAAGAAGAAAGAAAAAGACAGAGAGAAGCTGAGATAAGAAGAGCCGGACAATCTGCAGGAAGAAGTTTATCAGACTTTGGAAGAGGCGTAATGGCAATGGATACAAGACTTAAGCATGGTGGTAAAGTATCCTTTAAAGATGTCCTTAAGGCAAAGAAAAAGATGGGGTATTAAAATGGCTAAATCTAAATTTGAAGAAAAATATAAACTTCCTGCTGGTTTTGAAAAAGACTTAAATAGTAGGATAGAAATAACCAAAGCTATTGATAAATTTTTTAAATTAAAAAAATTAAAAAGACCTGAATCTTACTTAGAAAAAAGAGGTAAAGATTATAGGACAGGTAAAAGAGAAAAAGATTATTATGGAAAATTAATAACTAGTAAAAGAAGAGAAGGGGGTAAACAGCCCCATAGAAAATTTGGAGCAATAGATGTAGCAGCAGGAGTATTAGGACCTCATCAAGAAGATTTTATAAACTTTATGTTAAAAGAAGGTTTTAGAGTAATTGATGAAAGAAATGCTGTTTCTCAATCTGGTCATTTTAGAAGAGGTATTTTTCACATAGACGATCATCCTACAGAAAAAGGATGGTTAAGAAAAGAAATACCTCAAAAATGGAAAGAAGGGGATGGGGGTAAAAAAGTATCTATAGATGGAGAATGGTGGCGGCTAAATCCTAAATCAGGAACAGGCGGCTATAGGGTAATAAAAAAACCAAAAAAAGAAAAGATTAAAGAGTCAATTAAAGTAGAAGATAAATTTCAAATACCTAAAGATATTTCCAAAATACCTGCATGGATGAAAAAACATGGTTGGAAAGGTAAAGATTTAGGACAATTGGTAGACGGTAAATGGCAAGGTTATCATCCTGGTGATGTTATAAAGCCAGAAGCTAAAGGACCACAATTTGATTCAGTAGAAGATTTTGAAGAATTTAAAGAAAAAGAACAACCAGCTCCAGTACCAAAAATTGACCCTGAAGAGAAAATATCCTATGAAAAGGATATAGCTATTAGAGATGAGGTAGATAAAATAATTCCTGATATCCAATCTCGTCCTACCCATCCTGCTGCTGTAGACACTGAACCTGCATTAGGAACTCTTAGTCAAGATGAACTAGAACAATTAGATAAAGAAGCTATTAAACAAGATAGCCTTCCAGAACTACCAGCTCCAGAGGTTGCTCCTGAACAAATGCCTTTAGATCAACCTACTCCATATGGCGTTTATGCTAAAGGCACTCCTGAGTTTGCAGCAGCAGAAGAAGAACAAGTAGTAGCTGCTGCTGATGGAGGATTTATAGAGAAAGAAAAAATAAAAGAAGAAGCTGAAATGGGTCCAATCTTTGAAGGACAAAAACCTGTTGTGCAGGAACCTGTTCTACCTAAAGGTAAAACTATAACAGGGGAAGCTCCTATTACTCCCGAACAGTTTCAAGTTCAACCTGATCAACCTACTCAACCTGTTCAACCTCCTCCAACTGAAACTGTAGATGAAGTAGTTCTAGAATATGTTCAAGAAGGTAAGAAGGGTCCAAGCTTTGAGAAGCTCAACCAAATGGTAAAAGAAGGAAAAACTACAAGAGAAGAAATATCTGAAACTATAAAAAAATATGATAAAGCTCCTGAGCCTAAAGCTCCTGAGCCTGAAGATGTTATGGCTGCTCATGCCAGAGAGATGGGAAAAAAACCTGGTCCTATGATGGGCAAAGCCTTAGGACTCAAGAAAGAAGAAGTAGAAACAATATCAAAAGCTCCTAAACCTAAACCAGACGTAGTAAAGAAGTCTGGACTAGAGAGTGTTATAGGTTCTATAAAGGGAATACCTTCAGACGTTGATAAGAAAAAAATGTACGACCCCGATCAATATGCAAAAGATATGTGGGAAATGGACCAAAAATTTCAAGCTGATATAAAACAAGCCATGAAAGATGAGGCTGCAGCCGATGTCGAATTACAAAAAGTAGAACCTTATAGATTCTGGCATAGTATGAGTACTCCTGCTAAAATTGTATCTGCTCTAGGAGCCTTAGTAGCAGCTTATACCCTACCTGCAGAAGGTGCTGCCACAGCTTATAATATGATAAATGCTGTAATAGATGCCGATGTTAAAGCTCAAAAGTTAGATGTAGAACATGCTATGAGAGTTAGAAAGGAAGCCACTAGAAGGGCTACAAATGCTATCGAAAGGAGAGCTAGAATAGTAGGTAATCCTGAGACTAGGTTTAAGATGATGCAAATATCACAAAACTTAAAAGCTAATCAAGCAGCTAAAGATATGCAGAATCAAAAAGATAGATTAAAAGCTAAACTCATGAGGAACCCTCAAGAAGCTGAAGTATTATTTAAATATAATCCTCATATGTTTGAGAAGCTTTATACTACAGATCAAATAAAATTTATGCGTAAAACAAATGATAACTACAAAAAAGCTCTAAAAGACAATAATGTTTCAAACGTAATAAATGCAGCTAATGCTATGGAAAATACCTTCATGGATATCGATTGGAAAAAAGTTAAAGGTAAAATGAAGCTAATGAAATATGATATAGCTGAGCCTAGTGGTGCAGGAGACATGGCTCTTGTATTTTCTTTTATGAAAATGTTAGACCCAGGTTCAGTTGTTAGAGAAGGTGAATTTAAAACTGCTGCAGGCATGAATCCTCAATACTTATATCTTGCTAGGAAGTGGAATAAGTTTATGAAAGGGGAGATGTTTACTAGAAGAGACAGATTAACTTTTATGAATGAAGTTAATAGGATGCTTAAGGCTAAGGTAGAGGACGCTCAAAGAGTCCATAAATTGTATTCTACTGATCTTACTAGACAAGGATATCCTGCTACTTTTGTTCTTGGAAAACCTATTACTTTAGGAGTTAGACCTTCTGCTAAAGTAAATGAGGCAATTAAAAGTATAATGAAAGAGAAAGGTGTAAAGTTTGAGGAAGCTGTCAAATTATTTAACGCCGGAAGAAAACGTGTTGAGGCTAAAAAAAGAGGAGTCAAGTTTGATAAATCCGGTAAACCTGTTAGACCAAAAGATGAAGGAAAACCTTTAATCGGAAATGAGCAATTCCCTATCCAAAGTAGGATATGGTAAGGAGAGTAAATGGCTAATGATAATATAACACCTCCATCACCAGAAACAACTAAAGCATTAGAAGCAGAAGGGTTTGTAACCGATGTTCCTAAGGCTCCAGTTGTTGAGGAAGAAGTAGAAGAAGAAAGTCTTTATACTCCAGAACTTTCAGAAGCTATTGATGAAGAAATAGCATATCAAGATGAATATGGGGATGCGGCTGCAGGAATACAGACCTTTGTTGAAAGAGGGCTAAGTGCAGGTTTGATGGGATTTCCTGATCATCTAGCTAAAACTTTTGGTGGAAAAAAAGTAACAGACGCTATGGCTGCAAGAGCTAGAGAAAATCCCTATTGGGGCGGAGCAGGAACAGGACTAGGAATAATTGGTCCTATGGTACTTTCAGGAGGAACAAGTGCCTTAGCTAGAGGCGCACAAATTACTGGTGGTGGTGTTCTAGGGGCTGCTAAGATTGGAGCAGGAGTAGAAAGAGTTACTCTTAAGGGTTTACAAAAATTAATAGGAAAAGAATATAGTAAAAAAGTAGTAACGGATGTTCTAGCTAAAGGTATTGCTAAGGGTGCAGGCTCAGGTGTAGAAGGTTTTATGCTTGGAGGTTCTCAACTTATAAGTGAGAATGCTCTTGGAGATAAAGAGTTTAATGGAGAAAATCTTTTAGCCTATGGTGGGCATGGAGCTTTATGGGGTGGTCTTGTTGGTGGAGCTTTTGGTATGGCTCCTGGAGTTGTTAAGAAAGGTGTAGAAGTTGTTGTCCCTATTGTTAAAAACAACAGAGTTGTAAGATACGCTACAAAAAAAATAAAAGATGTAGGTGGAGATGCTTTTAATAAAGTAAGACGGTCGTGGAAAATGGCTGGCTTAGATGATATTGAAATAGATCATATTCAAAAGAACAGACCAGGTTTGGCTAATAATACTCCTCTTGTACTTAGAAAAGTAGCAGAGAAAGAAAACATGGGAGTATTCTCAAGACCTATGAAACTCTACAGGGGAGTGGAGAAGTTTAAAGATGAATCTGCTAGAAATATAGTAAAAACTCTAAGACAAATAGATGATGTCCAACAACCAGGGGCTACTTATCTTCCTACTAGACGTAGAGTAGCTGCACAAGTAACTAAAGCCTTAGAAGACCTTAAAGGAGACATGGCAGACGAATTTGGAAGTGCGCTAGAAGGTAGCTATGCGTCTAAGGTATCGGCTGTTGATAATGCCATAGAAACGTGGAGCGATAAACTAATAGGAAAAGGTTCTTCTAAACAATATAGTGCTACTGGTCTATGGAGAGACAAAGTTAAGTATGATAAAGTAGTTCCTCACGGTAAAACTAAATTAACTATTGACCAAGCTATAGATCAAAAAATTGCTAATGTTTTTAGAGAAGAAGTGGAGCTTGTAGCTAAAGGCGCACCTGCAGAGTTAGGACAAGGTTTAAAAAAATCTATGTTAGATTATGGAACTGCTGCATCCTACAACAATGCCCTAAATAAACACATCAAAGCTAAGAGTGGAAGATTATGGGGTGATTTACAGGGAGGATTTTTAGGTGCTATGGCTGCTGAAATGGTCCATCTAGGAGGAGCCGTAGGGATGGGATTATTCCTAAGGGCAACAGCTAAGTCCGATTTCTACAATAGAATGGTAGTATTCTCTGGAATGGAGAAGGCTAATCAATCAGTTGGGAAAGGGTTGTGGAAAGGGACAAAAGACTTTTTAGCTAAGTCTAACTTTAAAGATGCTATTATTCCAGTTTCTACTAAAATGTTCCTAGAATCTCCACTAACATTCAAGGATGGAAAAAAGGCTAAGAATGAAGATGAAGCTATAGATAATATTGTAGAAAAGTTAGATACGGTTAAAGCTGAACCTCTAGCTATGAAGGAAGCTTCATCTAATCCTGTTATGTCTGTTTATGCTCCAGACACGTTTACTCATATGCAGAGTACGGCTGCTAAAGCCTTATTATTCTTAGAATCTAAAATGCCTAGATTTACAGATGTTAACCCATTTACTAATAAAAAATTCAAACCAACTACTCAAGAACTATATAAAATTAAGAAGTATCTATATGCTATTGAAAATCCTATGAAAGTCTTTAAGGAGTTTAGTAAGGGTAATATAAGTAGAGAGAGTGTAGAAGCTATAAGTTTTGTTTATCCTAACTTATATAATAGAATGAGAGTAGAGATAATGAAAGAGCTACAGGATAACCCTGACAGTATAGATTATAAACAAAGATTATTGTTAGGCACACTATTAGACATGCCTACAGACTTAGCCTTAATGCCTCAAGCTATTAGTTCGCTGCAGCAATTTTATTCAGAATCAGCAGAATCCAAAACAGGAGGATATCCTGGGGGAAATAAGGTCCCTATTACAGCCGCTAGAGATATGAAAATGGCTAGTTCCATGGCTACTGAGTTAGAGAAGATACAAAATCCTTCCGCATTTAAATAATAATAAAAGGACAAGGGTAGAAACTAGAGACTATAATCTCTTACTCATAAGGAGTTTCCAGTGGGAAGAAAGAATATAATTTATACGTACAAAATGCTAGATGGCGTAGATTTAGATACTAGCGTCAACAGTACAGCTACAGTTACAACAACAATAGATCATATGTCAATTAATATAGTATGGGCTTCAGCAGCTAGTTCTGGTCATACTGGAGAGGTTAAGGTTCAGGGTACAAATTTAGACCCTGATGCTGCAGATTTTGTTGCCGGAGATTGGTTTGACTTAACCCTATCTGGTGGGTCTATAACTCTCACTGGAGCTACTTCAGGCGAACATTTAGTAGTCTTTGATAAGATACCGTTTCGAGCCATAAGGCTTTCTTATACTAACTCAACACATAGCGCAGGTACTCTTAGTGCCATTATGTCTGCTAAAACCATAGGAGCCTAAGATGTCACAATTTATATTTCCACCTCTTACGGCTTCGTTAGATTCTGAAGCTTCCGATGGAGCTTCCTCATTACCTAGTAAGGTTATGGTTATTGGAGGTTGGGACGGAGCAAATGTTCAAGCCATAAAAACAGACGCAGCAGGTGATCTACAGATTGATGTTGGTAGTATAACTCCAGGCACAGGAGCTACTGATTTAGGTAAAGCTATCCAAAGCGCACAGGGTACAACGGATACAGGGGTTGCAGCTTTAGTTGTTAGAAATGATACGTTAGCAGACTTATCGGGTGCTGATGGAGATTATACTCCTATACAGGTTAATGCAACAGGTGCTGTTTATACTGTTTTATCAGCAGGTACAGCAGTTTTTGGTAAACTAGCAGCAAACTCCGGTGTTGATATCGGGGATGTAGATGTAACTTCATTACCTTCTATTCCTTCAGGTTCTAATAACATAGGGAGTGTAGGTCTTGAAGGTGGAACAAATGCCATTGGTAAGTTAGTAGCTAACTCTGGTGTAGACATTGGTGATGTTGATGTTACTAGCGTAATTCCTGGAGTTGGAGCTACTAACCTAGGTAAAGCCATTCAGAGTGCGCAAGGAACTACGGATACAGGTGTTCCTGCTCTTGTAGTTAGAAATGATACTCTGGCAGATTTAGCAGGTTCAGACCATGATTATGCTCCACTGCAAGTAAATGCTTCAGGTGCGCTTTATGTTGAAGTAAAGACTTCTGGTCTACCTTCTGGAGCAGCTACGGAAGCTAAGCAGGATACAATTGAAACTACATTAACAGCTATTGAAACCGATGCAGATACGATAGCAGGTGCTGTTAGTGGTACAGAAATGCAGGTTGACATTGTTGCGTCTTTGCCTGCTGGTACAAATGAGATAGGAAAACTTGCAGCAGGTACAGCTTCCATAGGTACGGTTGTATTAGGAACTGGAAGTGCGCAAATAGGTAAACTAGCTGCAAACTCTGGAGTAGACATTGGTGATGTAGATGTAACTTCATTACCTGCCCTAGCTTCAGGAACAAACACAATTGGTAAGGTAGATGTAAATGCCATAGCTCCTGTAGATTTTTTAGATGCAGGTGTTTTTGATTCTAGTACAGGAACTAATATCCCATCAACTGGCTCTGCTGAATTAGTAACTAACTTAGCTGCAGCTTGTACAGAAATAGAAATACAAGAGGACATTGGTGAGTTTATGTCTCTTAGAGCTGAAGGCTCAGGAGGAGGCGGATATAGTGTAAAAGCTTATTTACCCTTAGGTGGTGGAAGAGTTAAAGTCTCTTTAGCAGCAGGGGATGGAATAAAACTTTTTAGTGAAACAGGAACAACAATATCAAGTGGTAAAATTGCCATAAACTTTCTAGGCTAATAACCTACTAGTCAGGAGACTACAAATGCCAGCAGCGATTTTTAACGGAAGTTATGTAAAAGTCCTAAAGGACGAGATAAAAGCAAAGTCGGGTGGTCTATTCGACAAAGTTTATGTGAGTGCTAAATCTACAGCCTTCACGGCTGCTGTAGGATATACTTACTTAATTAACACTGGAACAGCCGTAACTGTGACCTTACCGTCTGCAGTGACGAATGCAGCTATAGTCTTTAAAGACTCTACAGGCACAGCGGCTACTAATAACGTGACAATAAACCGAGCTGACTCAGCTACGATAGATGGAGCTACTAGTCAGGCTATATCATCTAACTATGGCTCTATGAAGCTGATATCGGACGGAACAAACTGGTTTATAACATAATTACAATAATATAACCCCTACTTTATTAGCTCCGGCTTTTAAACTTTATCTAGGGAGTGGAGAATAAAATGTCTTATATAGGAAAAAACCCCAAGGTAGATAGCGTTAAGCTTGATGGCTCAGCTACAGTTCCTACAGGAGCTAGTGTTGAAGGTCAGGTTTATTATAACACTGGAACTGGCTCTATCTCAAAAGGTCTAAAGGTTTATAAAAACTCACAATTTGTATCCATTGACAAGCAGTTAGGGGATGCGGATACCTTTCATTTATTAAAAGCTTCTGACCTTGCTGTTTCTGAATGGAGTGCTGCTAGAAACTCTACCAGTACAAGTTATCTAAATCAAAACGCTGTACCTTTTGAAACTACTACAGGAACAGGAGTGGCAGGAGCCTTTAGTAATACTAGTACAGGAGATGCTCTACTTACAGACGAGAGTGCAGACCTTGTATTTAATTACAAATCTTCAGGTACAAGTGACGATGCTCAAGAATATTTTGGTATTCCACTCACCATCCCTAAAGCCTTTCGAGGTGGGAACATAGTTTTAAGTTTTGTTTATAGAACAGAAAATGATGGCTCAGACGCAACAGCCGATGGGCAGTTTGAAGTTAGTATCCTAGATAAAAGTACAGGAAATGGAGGTCAAACTTATAGTACAAACACAACTGCAGTGGCATCTGGTGCGGATATAACTCTAAACTCTAAAACAGGCTTAGCCGCAGGTCAAAGAGTAAGACTAGAATCAGGTGGTGAATCAGCAGTTGGCGACCCCGATGCTACGGTAACAGAAGCTTACATTACTGAAGTTTCTAGTACAGCTACGGCTATTAAAATATCTGAAGACTATACTCCAGCTACTGCCTCAGGTTCAAGAGTAACTGCAGGTTGGTTAACTGATATAAGTTCAGGGCAATTACCTGGAGCCGATTCGGATACTGATAAACAAGGTAAACAATTTAGCCTCCAGTTTAAAACAGAAGATGATACTTCTGATATTGTTTTATGGTTTCAAAATAAAAATACTTCTAGTACAGATAGTTTTGAATTATTTGTAGATAATATCCTATTTTCTGCTAATAAATTTTTACAAGCTAGTTCTAAAGGTAAACCAGAAATAGCAAGATACGTCACTTACGACTCGTACTATAACTACACCCCATATTACACAACAGAAAATGAAAACACTTTTACTAGTAAATACGGAACTTGGCAAATGGGGAGTTCTACTACCTATACTTACTTTGAAGCAAGTTGTAGGTGTAAAGTTACAATGAGTGTTTGGCAAAGAGGTAATGCTAGTGGAGACAATTATACAGCTATTATATTAAATAATTTAAGCGCAACAGACCCTTTATCTACTGACTTAAATGCCTATAGAGTAGCTTATGGAAAAGGTTTAGATAATGATGGTGCGCACTGTACTGCCGAAGTTATTTTAAATTCAGGTGATACTATTAGACCTGCAGGACCAACAGGTGGTGTTTACAGTGGACAGGAGTATCTTTCTGGCATGAATATAATGGTTGAACCAATCGAGAACGACGTAATAGTTTTGGAAAGTCAGGACGAGATTTTTACCGATTGGGTCGACTGGACTCCAACAGGGTCGTGGACTTCGAATGTCACATACAGTGGAAAATGGCGTAGAGTTGGCTCTGAAATGGAAGTCTTAATTATGATTCAAGCTACTGGCACTATGACTAGTAC
>VTLG01014162.1_pt1 | contig 18008 bp, 31 predicted proteins | sample 4694571 | NCBI WGS metagenome assembly VTLG01 (sample SAMN12604809, study PRJNA352737) | marine metagenome | biome: ENVO:00000447; feature: ENVO:00000209|ENVO:00000569|ENVO:01000036; material: ENVO:00002151; isolation source: viral sequences binned using virsorter ... | reverse complement strand
TGATGCCCTTTGGTTGGGCATTTAACAAGATGTTTGCAGAGGTCAAAAGACAGCAAATATTGTTATCAAAAACAAGAGAGGAAATCGCAAGTAACTATGCAAAAAAAGATGATGTCAAAGATGATATCACAAAATTAATGGATGCCATACACAGACTTGAAGATAAGTTAGATAAAGTCCTCTCCAAATAAGGAAATACAAAAATGTTAGAGATGTTAGCTGCTGCTAATGCTGCTTTTGCTGTGATCAAAAAAACGATTGAGAATGGCAGAGATATAGCTTCATGTGGTTCAGCTATCGCTAAATTTACTCATTCTGAGGATCAACTACAATCAGATTTACACAAAAAAAAGAATAGTCTGTGGACAAATTTTCTAGGCAAACAAGATACTGATCTTGAAGAGTTCATGGCTCTTGAGCAAATAAGGGTCAAAAAAGAACAATTGCGAGAATATATGCAACTTTATGGTAGGGCAGGTCTTTACCAAGATTATATAAAGTTTGTTGCAGAGGCTCGTAAAAAAAGAAAAGAAGCAGCGCAAAAAAGAGCTAAGAAAAAAAGAGAGTTAGAAGATTTATTATTAAAAATATTTCTTTATGTTTTGTTGGCAATATTCGGATCAGGTCTTATCTTTGTCGTGGTTTTTATATTAAGAAAAAAAGGTATGATATGAAACTTGTAAGCTGTTTTTTGTTGGCTTGTTATTTAAATGGTGTGCCAAATGGAAGCACTCATTTCAAGTCAGTTCAAACTTGTGCCTATTTTAAAAACTTTTTACATAAACAAACTGTTAATATTGGTCAGCCACCTGAGGCTAAAATGTATGAATGTTATTGCAAATTGGTAAATGTCGATCCTGAAAAAGTGAGGGTGCATTGATTACTAAAGAAGATTTTTTAAAAGGTAAATATAAAGTTTTGCCAAGAATAATGATGCTTGTAAGTACCATTATGAGTTGGAATACTGCCTCTTGGTTTATGAATTTAGAAGATCCAACAGCGCCACAATCTGCCTTTGTTTCGGTTGTTATGGGTGTAATGACTGGAATATTTGGAATATGGATGGGACATGAACACAAAGGTGATAAATGAAAAAACTAACTAAAAGACAATCAGATGCTATGAAAAAACACTCTAAGCATCACACAAAAAAACATATGGATGAAATGACTAAGCTAATGACTAGAACAAGAAATCCAATGACGTTTACTCAAGCGCACAAAGCTACAATGAAAAAGGTAGGCAGATGATCGCCAGTTTATTACCAGTAGCTTCAAAGTTGTTAGGAAAGTTTATAGAGGACAAAGACACCAAAAATAAACTTGCCCATGAGATAGCTACAATGGCTGAGAAACATGCCCAAGAAATAGCTCTTCAACAGATAAAAGTTAATCAGGAGGAAGCAAAAGGCAACTGGTTTCAAAGTTCTTGGAGACCCTTGATTGGATGGGTCTGTGGTCTGTCCCTAATGATAAATTACATGATTTCTCCTATATGTGCAGGTTTTGGAATTATTATTCCTCAGGCAGATATGTCAGTTATGATGCCACTTATGTTTGGTATGCTTGGAATATCAGGCATGAGGTCTTATGACAAAATGAAGAAAACGGACACTAAAAAATGAATTTAACAGAAAATTTCACATTAGATGAAATGATAAAAAGTCAAACAGCAGAAAGAAAAGGGATAGATAATTATCCTGACAAAGATCAAATAGAAAACTTAAAACTATTAGCACAAAACATACTACAGCCAATAAGAGATAAATTTGGTGCTTTTATAGTATCATCAGGTTTTAGATCACCTGAGCTTTGTGTAGCTGTAGGCTCTACAGTAAAAAGCCAACATGCTAAAGGTCAAGCTGCTGATTTTGAGGTTTCAGGCATAGATAATTATGATCTAGCTAGATGGATAGAGAGTAATTTGCCTTTTGATCAATTAATTTTAGAGTGTTACAAGCCACCAAACAAAAACTCAGGTTGGATTCATTGTAGTTATGTGCATGAACCAAGAAAAGAAACACTTACCTACCACAGAGATACTGGCTATCAAAAAGGGTTATTAGCCTAAAATAAATCAAAAAGTTCGTCAGGAATGACATTTCGTCAGGATTATTTTGTAATATTACTTGCATATTAGGTAATAATGGTTATATTAGATAATATATATAACTAATAGTTATATTTTATAGCTAAACAAAGGAGAGGCAAAATGAAACAATCAAGAGTAAAATTTGCATTTAATGACAACTATAATATGAACTGTGATATTGATGAATTGAAAAAATTAGGTTTTCAAAACACATCATATCATAACGATTTAGCACCATCTTACACTAATTCAAAAGGTAATATTCAAGTGTACTTTTTTGATCTTGAGGATGAGTCAATAAAAAATGAGGGCATTGAATATAAATATTCTATTCTAAAATTAGACGAACATGGTGAATATTTAGATGATATTGGACAAGTAAATACATTTGATGAAATGGTTAAATTAGTTAAGGAAAATGAAACTAATGAAATTTTACAAGAGTATCAAGATGATCTTTATTTTTCTACACATCAATGTGCTAATCATGAATAACAGAGAACCCTCAAAACCAAAAAAAATAACAACAATAAGAAGAGGTAAGCCATTTAAAACATGGCTTATCTATTACAAATTAGATGGCAAAGAATGTCGTTTTACATCAGTTGAAAAAGAAAAGGTTGAACAAAAAGTTAAACAAGTAAGAGATATGATTGCTCAAAATGGTGGAGCATCAAAAGCAACCTCTTTTGCTAGTTGCCATAAAATGTTTTTGATTTACAGATCAACCATGATTGGAGTTATGGATGGTATTAGCAGAAGGCATTATCAGAATGATGAAAGACATCTAAGGCTTCATATAGCAAAGTTTTTTGATGAAGATACAAACCTTGCAACCATAAATGCAGGGCGCATAAACTTCTTTAATGATTACATGAAAAAGCAAAATCTATCAGGTAAAACGAGAAGGGCAGTCTTAAGCACCCTTAATCTTTTATTTAAATATGCTATCTCAATGAATTGGATTGATCACAATCCTTGTAGCAGATCAGAAAGAGATATTATTAGAGGATCATCTCAGGAAAGAGTTGATTTTACTTTAGAGGAAATCAATAAGCTAATACAATCAGCTAAGAAAGATAGTCCCTTATATTTTAGTTTGTTTTGGACTTCTGCATTGACTGGTATGGCAGCTAATGAATTAGCAGGTCTACAATGGAAAGATATAGACTTTTATAAAAGAACTTTGAAAGTCCTGAGAACTGCTCATAGAGGTGAGTTACTACCTACAAAGACTAAATTTAGAGAAAGAACTATTCCACTTTGCTCCAAGCTATCAGGAGTGCTGCAAGATTGGAAATTGGTCTGTAACTCTAATGTTTTTGTTTTCCCTTCTGCTAGAGGCTTACATGGTGATCAAGATGCTTGGAGAAAGCAAATAAAGCATTATTGCAAGGTAAGTGGAGTATCATATAAGGCAGATCCAAAAGATAGGGATGGAAGAGGTCTTGGTGCTTTTAGAAAAGCCTTTTCAACAACTATGGATGAAAGATTACAAGTACCACCGACCACTAATAAATATCGTATGGGACACTCTAAAAGGTCAAATACTGCCAAGCATCATTATACTTTTGCTGATATGGATAGGGCGCAATCGCCTGATGACTATGAAAGAATGGCAGATATGATTGAGGAGAGTTAATCAGTACACTCTCCCCCATCAGCTTGACAAAAATATCCTTGTTGATCAAAAACCCAATCTTGTTGAACATCTACAAAGTTTTGAAATTTTTTTAGGTTTCGATCTCTGTTAAATTGCTTTTTAGTCATTTCTTCCATTTTAATCCACCATTCCATTTTATCAGGATGTTCTCTAGCCATCATAGCTAATAAATGTTCTGATTTTAAAAAACAACAATCACAATTACCTTTGACACTTTTGCCTTTTACAGTAGGTAAATTTAGATTAAAATTTTGTTTTTTCCAAAATAAATTTATTTGGTCAAGAGTAACCTTATTTTCAATCAAAGGATATTTTCCATAATACCAACCATTTATTAAATCTTTTTTTTCTCTATGCTTTTCATCAAAACGAATACCTAAATAGTTAGACCATTTTTTCCAACCTAAAGATTTTAAATATTTAGCAGCAGTTTGTACTTTTAAAATTCCAGTACAAAACCTCTGCAAAGCATTAGGTAGTCTGCCATATTTTTTTATAATTTTTTCAAAAGGCTCACCATTTCTTGATGCAGAGTTGTGAGATACTTCTTTAAATAAATTTTTGTTATTGATTATATCATACTCTAACCAAACAACATTAATATTCCATCTTTCAGAACACTCCTGAACAAAATCAAGTGTCTGCTCCATTTCTTTACCAGTATTAGTAAATATTACTTTTGAATTATCTAAAAATTTTGGATTGTTTTTTTTTAGTTGATAAAGCAAATATGCACTTGTCCTGCCACCACTAAAGGATATTTGATTTTGATACCCATTAAGACTATAAGTCATTTTTATGCCCACACATAGGGCAAACACCCTTTTTGTCTAAAGCTATTTTACATCTTAGGCAAAGTTTCATCTTTTTCCCTAAGAGCCATAGAAGCTGCCATAGCTAAATAAGCAATCAAATCAACCCAACTATCCCTATTTGTTGGATCAAATAAAAGCCTTGTTAGTTTTGTAATCGCTAATATTAAAGGCGCTTGAAAAGGCTTAACCTTTTGCTTTAGAACCAACTCTAGTCCCTTAGCATTAGTGGTAAAACTATCTTCAAAGTTCCCATATTGTTTGCCTCTTTCACGAATAAGACTAGCTGATTCATCAAGCAAACTAAAAGGGGATTTCATCTCCATCTGTATCGGATGTTTCTTCATTTGTCTCTTCCATAGGTTGTTGATTTACTTCTTCTTTTTTTGGTGGTTTTTTTGTAATAGTTCCTACAATCCAATCATTGTTTCTATTTTTTAAATTTACATAATATGGTTCATTGTTAAAAATAAGTGTTCCTTTCCAATCATCATGCCAATCTAATTGCTTTTCCTTTTCTCTGTTCAAAGAGATGGTCATATTATCCACCCCATGTTTCGTGTATTGTTTCTCATCCATTGATGCTCTCCTCTTGATAATGATGTGTCATTGATTCCTCTATGTGTGCTTTTTTACTTGCACAATAATCTATAATTTTTTTGTTAAGCGCAGGGTCTTTAATCAAATAAATTCTATTAGAAGTGTAAAATTTATTAAGATCCTTAACATCATTGATTTTATCTATTTCATCAAGCCATTGTGCCTCACTCTTTGGCTTGGGTTGAGGTGTAGAGGTGGCATTTGGAGAGGCAACCCCTACAACCTCTTTTTTCCTAGCTACTGCATCCATTTCGTTTGCTGAGGCATATTCACCCCCTGACAAGCCTAAACTCGCTAGACAACGACCTATGGCGCTTGTTTCAGCATTTTCTAAAGCTGATGTAGTGTTAACATGACCTTTGCCTCTAATCTCTTCAGCAAAGCCTGATCCAATTATTCTTCCATCTTTTGTAGTAGCAGTTGCTTTCATAACAACTCTTTTGCCATCATCGACAATAATATTTGTGTCTATACCTATTTCAGTTCCAATATGTGATCTAAAGGCTTCCATTCGATGCACAACTTGTGTATAAAATTTGCCACCTTTTTGTTGCACTCCATGAGTTTTATAAAGTTGCGCTATACTATTCATTACTGGTTTTAAATCTGTCATTTCCTCTCCTTAAATGATTTCGATTGATTTTCTAAAATTTTTTGAAACTTTGATGTTGATCCCATGCCCATGACAATTAAGGGCATCTTTTGGCACAAGACCTTTTAATTTATTCTCATATGATTTATTATCTAGGGCAGCACCTTTGGTCTGAATAAAACCTTGTGCAAAAAACTTCCAATCATCATTTCCTGACATATCGTAAGGTTTTCTTTTCTCAGGTGGTATTGGTGGCTCTGTTGTGATTATATCTTCAGGTATTGTATTAAGCTGACAACATCCATGAAAATAAGAAGCTAGTCCTATTAATTCTTCCTGATACTTGGCATTTATCGTAACTTCCTCAACAATAGGCTCAGAACCTGCCCTAATGATACTTAATACACCTTTTTCAACTGGTTTGCCTAGCTTTTCAGATAACAAGTAAGCATTCCAATTTAGCTGAGGTGTATAATATTTCAGTAATCTTGGTATGACATCAGCATAGCTTTCATCCATCATAGGTCTGCCAAGAGTAAATTTAGCATCTACAACAGCTATTTGATTATCATAATTATTAATAACACCATCTAAAGTACACCTCATAAAACTATGTTTTTTTGAAGTTAAAACCTCTTGGTGCATTGAGATGTTATAACCATACTTTCTTGATATCCAAGCAAGGTTCAATCCCTCAGTAACATTTCCCATCATTACTGGAAAAATAGTGGTAAGATCCTTATCCTCAACCTTGCCAGTTTTGGTTTCCCATAGCTGATTTATTGAAGCCTGATCTCCAGTAGCAAGGATATTAATTTCAGAACCACCAATGTATTTTTTTCTCTCTTTTAGTTCTTTTTCATCAAAACTAAAGTTTTCAAAAAATGAATTAGACATAATTATTTATAACCAATAGTAATAGATTTCACAACTTATTTATTTTAAATATAAAAATTAATTTAATTAATTTGTATTTTATGTATAATACAAACAACCTAATCAAGATTTTAGGTTATATATTGTAAAGATAAAGATGCCATGTTAATTCGTTGAGGACTGTTACTTATCTCAGTATTTGTATTAGTGGACTAACCTATTTAGCATGGCATTTTTTTTGTAAAAAAAATCTTAAATTGACAATATATATTTTAAAGTTATAAATATTACTATAAGGTAATATTATGAAATTAATTCAATATTTAATTCAAAACGAAATAAGTCAGAAAAAATTAGCAGAATTGTTGCAGGTATCGCAGCCAACAGTTCATAAATGGTTAAATAATAAAGCTGTTCCCTCAGGAAAAAAACTTGTTCAAATAGAGAGATTGACCGATGGAGAGGTAGGCGCAAGGGACTTTTTCAATGGGAAAGCCTAGCAGGGACAAAGGTTACAGAACCGAAAACTCTGTAAGGAAAGCTGCACTTATTAATAATCTAAAAGCCTATCGAGTGCCATTGTCAGGTGGTGGATCTATCAAAGGCGATGTCATCATCAACAATGACATTGAAGAATGGGTTTTAGAGGTTAAGTGCAGGGCAAATGGGTTTAAGGAAATATACAAGTGGATTGAAAACAATGATGCTTTGATTATCAAAGCTGATAACAAGAAGGCACTTGCAGTCTTAGATATGAACGATTTTTTTAATATTTTATCGACACAGAAGAAAAAAGGAGAGGCTGATGTCACTTGATGCTATGAAATGGGCATTTGATCAGGAAACCAAAGATGCAACTGCGAAGCTAGTTTTGGTTGCTATAGCTGATCATTTTAACGAGGATCTAGGATACTCGGAATGGAGTTCTTATCAAAGAATTGCCAAGATAGGTTGTTGTTCTGAGAAAACAGTACAAAGAAAGATCAATGAACTTGTAGCAGCAGGTTTTATCAATAAAGTGCAGAGAGGTTTCAGTAAGCCAAATGTGTATTATCTGCCCATGTATCAGGTGTATAAAAAGAAGCAAGAGATGCTCCATTCAGGTCAATTTGACCACTCCATTCAGGACAAGGCTGTCCAGTCCATTCAGGACACGGTTGTCCAACATGGATTGGACATGGGTGTCCAGTCAGGAGTGGACATGGGTGTCCAACAAACACAATACAACACAATTAACAACACAAATAAGTTTGGTGGACATTTGAAAAAAGAATTAAGTTTTAAGCAAAAAAGATACATTGATGTTTTGATAGATAAGATTGCAGAAAAAGCAAAACATGATCCTCAATATGCTTATGAAAATTATGAGGCTTTACGAGAGAAAATGAAGAATGGAATGCTAAAAAAAGATGGTTCTTTTGAAGAGTTATTAAAAGTTTATAAGTTGGATTAGTGAAAAAGAAAAAGCAGAAATATAATATTAAAACTGAGAGGGTTTTACCTACTCCTGAGTTCCTGCAAAAGTTTGATGTTGTTGAACAGAAAACTGAAAGAGCAGGTCAAACAAGGATGAGGGTTACAAACCAAACATGGCTTGATATCTACCTGAAGAAAGAAGTTATTACCTATGCACATTTTATCCATGCTCAAAGGTTTCATTCTATTTGGGAAGGCGCTCAGTTTAGAGGTTCTGTTACAACGACACTTAAACCAGTTATGTCAGGTAATAGCAAAGCTGAGATGACACAAAGACAAGCAGCTTGTGTAGCTGATTATAACAAGATTGCTCGTAGTATGGGAAAGATAACCTTTGATATACTTAGAGCAGTCATTATTGATAACTGGTCAGCTTCAGACTGGGCAAGGAGAAACAAAAGGGCAAAGAAAGCAGCACCTGAGTTGTTTAGGATTGCTCTTGATGAATTAGAAGATGTTTTTAAGAATTTTAAAAGTTAGAAAACAATCCAAAGAAATAACATTCCCATACAACAAACTAGAAAAGCTATAGCTCCTAAACTTTCTTTTGCTAAAGTTAAAGCTATGGATTCTTCTTTTTGTGGTGTAGCTTCTTGGATGTGTCTTATAATATTTTTGTGTAACATGATATGCTCCTCAAGTAATATATATTACTTATAATATGCATATTAGGTAATAATGCAAGTCATAAAGTAATATAGTTGACAAGAGGAACTCTGTTTGGTACTTTTTTATCAGAATGGGGAATTGCCCATTGAAACAATTTCAAGATAAAATTTTAGATGAATAATTTAAATATTGAGTATCAGGAAGTTGCTAAACTTACTCCTTATGCAAGGAATAGTCGTACACATTCTGATGAACAAGTATCTCAAATTGCAGCAAGTATTAAAGAATTTGGTTGGACTAATCCTATTTTAATTGATGAAAAAGATGGGATAATAGCAGGTCATGGTAGGCTTATGGCAGCGCAAAGGCTTAATGAAGCTAATGTGCCAACAATTAGGTTATCAGGCTTAACAGAGGCGCAGAAAAAGGCTTATGTTATAGCTGATAACAAATTGGCTTTGAATGCAGGTTGGGATGAAGAAATGTTGGCTGTAGAAGTTGAAGAGCTTTTAGGTGAAGGTTATGATTTATCTTTAACTGGTTTTTCAGAAAAAGAATTAAATGATATTCTCTCTGCAAATGGAACAGATTACGAAGGACTTACCGATGAGGATGAAGTTCCACAACCTCCTGAAGAGCCTAATGCAAAACTTGGTGATATTTATCAGTTAGGAGAGCATAGGCTTATGTGTGGAGACTCCATAAATGAGAAAAATTTAAAAAATTTGTTAAGTAACAAAAAAGCAGATTTAGTGTTTACTGATCCTCCCTATAATGCAGATTATAAATCACGAGGTAAAAATGTATTATTAAGGAAGGGTATAAAAAACGATAATATGTCAAACGATGATTTTCAAATTTTTGCTGAAAATATTTTTAAAGCAATAAAGGAAAATACTTATAAAGGCAGCTCAATGTATATTTGCTGTAACTGGAAGGACTCATATCCAAGATTTTATTTTATTGCTGAAAAAAATAAAATTAATGTATCAAATTGTATTGTATGGAATAAAGAAAGTGCAGGAATGGGTTGGAACGATTACAGATATCAATTTGAGTTCATATTATATGGTTTTGAAAAAACAAAAAAACATAATTTTTATGGTGACAGAAAAAATACAGATATGTGGTCTTTAAAACGAGATAATAGAAATACATATGAACACCCAACACAAAAGCCAGTTGAGTTAATTGAAAGAGCAATTATTAATTCAAGTTTGCAAGAACAAACAGTATTAGACTTATTTTTAGGATCTGGCAGTACATTAATTGCTTGTGAAAAAACAAAAAGAAAATGCCTTGGATTTGAATTAGATCCAAAATATGTGGATGTCATAATTCAAAGATGGGAAAACTTTACTGGTAAAAAAGCAGAGAAAATAAATGGCAAGACCTTATAAAACAAATAGTAAACAAACACCTGAATTAGAGCAAAAAATACTAACTGGTATTACAGAGGGTAAATCTTTGCATACGATTTGCAGAGATAAAGATATGCCTGATCGAACAACAATACATAATTGGATTAAAAGAGATCCTATATTTGCAGCTAAGTATGATGAGGCTAGAGAAGAACGAGGCAATTATTATGGTGAAAAGGTTGCAGAGTTAGCTATGGCTGTGTTGGCAGGTAAAATAGATTTTAATAAAGCAAGAGTAGCAGGAGATCTGTTTAAGTGGACTGCTGCTAGGATGTCACCAAAAAACTTTGGAGATAGGATGGAACTTAATCATAAAGCTGAGGATAGCTTTGTTGATGCTTTAAAGGGGGTGCAGGCTAAGGTAATAGAGCATGAGGAGATAGACAAGCTACCTCAACAACTACACGCGCGTGAGGGCAAAAAAGAGCTAAAAAAGGCAATCCATTAGTAACGTCAGGATAAGAGCCTGACATATTTGTAACAATATCAATGGGATAGAGGAAAGTTAGCTATAAAACCATAGCTAAACATATATTATTTGGTCATACCCCCCCCTCTGACAAAGCGATGGGGGTAGGTCTAGAGATATATACCCCTTTTAATATTATGGAATTAGAAAAAACATTATTAAAGCTAAGAAAAGATCCAGTCTTGTTTGTAGAAACAGTCATAGGTGCTACCCCCCAAAAATGGCAAAAGGAAGCATTAAGGGCAGTTGCAAAAAATGATCGTATAGCGATAAAGAGTGGGCATGGAGTAGGCAAAACTGCTTATTTAAGTTGGCTTACCTTGTGGTGGTTGTTAACCCACTATCCTTGTAAAGCAGCAGTTACAGCTAACACAGCGCATCAGTTAAGCGATGTTTTGTGGACTGAAATTGATAAGTGGGCGAGGAAGTTGCCAAAGGGTTTTTATGATCAGCTTGAGATGAAAAGCGATAAGATTTCCCTTAAAGGGGTTCAGGATTCTTATGCTGTTGCTCGTACAAGTAGGCGAGAAAATCCTGAGGCTTTGCAGGGGTTTCATAGTGAAAATATGTTGTTTATCTGTGAAGAGGCTTCAGGCATACCTGACGTTGTTTTTCAGGTAGGTGAGGGCAGTATGAGTACCAAAGGTGCTAAAACTGTTATGGCAGGTAATCCAACGAGAGCCGATGGGCATTTTTTTGATGCTTTTCATAGCATGAGGGACTCTTGGCATTGTATTACTGTATCGTGTAAGGAGTCTGACTCGGTAAATACTGGGTTCATTGATGAAATGTGTCGAAAATATGGCGAAGATAGTAATATTTTTCGTGTTAGGGTTTTAGGCGAGTTTCCTACTCAGTCGGATGATGTGTTGTTGCCCTTACATTTGGTTGAAAGTGCGACTAAAAGGTCGGTAGAGCCATCTCCTACAACTTCTGTTGTTTGGGGTATTGATCCTGCAAGAATGGGCGATGATCGGTCTTGTTTGGCGAAGAGAAAAGGTCAGGTGTTATTAGAGCCAGTTAAGTCTTGGTCTAAGAAGGATTTGATGGAGTTGGCAGGTATTATTGTTAATGAGTATGAGATCACGAGATGGGAAGATAGACCTAATCACATTTATGTTGATAGCATTGGTATTGGTGCAGGTCTTGCTGATCGTTTGGTGGAGCTTGATTTACCTGCTGTTGGGATTGCAGTTTCTGAAAGTCCCTCTATGAAAGAAAAATTTATGCGCTTGAGGGATGAGTTATATTGGAATTGTAGGTCGTTTTTTGAGGGTAGGGATGTGCATATCCCAAATGATGATGTGTTGATTTCTGAGTTGACGAATATCAGGTATAAGTATTTGTCGACTGGTAAACTGAAGATTGAAAGCAAAGATGAGCTTAAAAGACGAGGACAGAGAAGTCCTGATGTAGCTGATGCTTTTATTTTAACTTTTGCAGGTGATGGTGCGATTGCTTCAGGTAATGTTTCTAAATGGACAACAAGGTCAAGTTTGAAGCCTGATCTAAGATGGGTTGTATGAGTAATATCATTGAGTTTCCAAAGAGGAATAAGCAAGAGCTAGATTGTGATGCAGCTATTGATTGTTTGTTTGAGCAGATGGCACTTATACAAGCCAATCATCAGATTGACTGGATTGAGATGATGCAGATTTGTATGGTTGGTATGGCAAAATCTGCTGTAAATGCAGGGATATCTAAAGAAAGATTCCTAGATTATTGCAGAAATATTGAGATTGAGGAAGTTTATGAAAGCGAGTGATGTAAAGAGAACACCCTCAGGAAGATTATCTTATCGTGGCGAGACTTTTTCAGGTTTTAATAAGCCTAAAAGGTCGGTCAAAGGTAATAAAAAAAGTGCTGTCCTAGCTAAAAAGGGCGATGAAGTTAAGTTAGTTCGTTTTGGCGATGCCAATATGAGCATTAAAAAAAATAATCCTGCTAGAAAAAGTAATTATTGCTCAAGATCAAGTGGTATTAAGGGCGCTAAAGATAAATTTTCAGCTAATTACTGGTCAAGGAAAGCTTGGAACTGTTAGTTTTGATATGAATAATAAATCAAAATTGGATTATGTTGTTAATTTACATAAAAAAAACACAGATTATTTAGGGTTTATACCAAAGCCATATTTATCTAAACTTGTTGATGATGGTCAAGTTTATATTCAAAATGATGGTGGATTATCTGTTGGATTTTGTATTATTGGTAGTAGCAAATATTCAACACTTAAAATTTATCAGCATTGTATTGAAAAAGATTTAAGAAAATTAAGATTTGGTAAAAATCTTTTTGATAAAATTAAAAATGAGGCAAAACAAAAAAATTATAATTTTATTCATCTAAGATGTAGAGAAAATCTTGAAGCAAATAAATTTTGGAAAGCATTAAATTTTGATTTTTTAAAACTTGAACACAAAAAAACTAAAAGAACTGATCTTGGTGTTAATCATTGGGTCTATAAAATTAATCATCCCAAACAATATTTATTATTATAATTTAAGGAGTTTATCATGGCAAAAAAAACAAAAAGTTCAGATAAAGATTTAAAAGTAGAAGTCAAGGCTGAGGCTGAGGTTAAAAAGTCTGAGCCTAAAGGCATGAATTATGATGCTATGTCCCCAAAGCAAAGAAGGGAATACGACTTAGCTAATAAAAAATGATTGTTTTTTCTTATTTAAGAAATCCAAAAAAATTAATTTTTAAAAAATGCAGACCTTGTGTAACCCACAAACTGTGCAAACTAGAAAGACGATGCCAAGCATTAGATTTTGAAGGAGATGAAAATGTATCATGGAAACAAGAAAAAAGGCTCAAAAAAAACAAAGCCTAAAAATAAGAAAAAGCCAATGAAGAAAAAATAATGCCCTTTTCTAAGTATTCAAAAAAGCAGAAGAAGTTAGCAAGAGTTGCGCCTCCAAGAAATGCAATTACTGCTGCTGATTTTAAAAAGCTAAAGAAAAAGAAGAAAAAGAAAAGTGCCAAAGTTTAAAACAGTCCCCAAAACTAAAAGGGGAGTACCAAAAAAATATGTTAGGGGTGCTAAAAATCCAAAGAAAAAAGAGTCTGAGATTATTAGTACAGCAAAAAAATATAAACGAGGCGAGTTTATAGACATCCCCTCTATAATTAAATCAAGGGTGGCACAAGATGGTCGCAAGAAAACCACTAAGCGAAAAAGTAAAAAAAGCTCTAAAAAATAAAGCTGATAAATCAAGGTTTTTTCAAGGTGAGCTAACTGAGGTGTATCGTAAAGGACAAGGTGCATACTTAGGGAGTGGATCACGAAATGTAAGTATGAATGCTTGGGCAATGGGCAGGGTTAACTCTTATATGACTGGCAAAGGTGGTGCAAGGAAAGCCGATGCAGCCATTTATAAAAAATATCAAAAAAGAAGGTCGAAATAATAATGGCAGAAATGAATGAAGAACAATTAGCCAATATTGTATCTAGTGAAATAACAGACAGTCTAAATCACTTTGATAGTGAATATGCTGCTGATCGTCTCAGGGCGATGGATATGTATTTAGGCGAACCTCTTGGGAATGAGATAGATGGAAGATCCCAAGTTGTTTTGACTGAGGTTGCTGATTGTGTTGATCAAATAATGCCCTCTTTGATGAGGATCTTTACTGCAAGTGACAAATATGTGCGATTTTCCCCTAGAACAGCAGAAGATGTCGAGAGGGCAGACACAATCACAGATTTTGTAAATTATATAATTAATTCAGATAATGATGGTTATAAAATATTTTATCAATGGTTCAAGGATGCTTTGTTGTTTAGGCTTGGCATTGTAAAATATTATTATGATGAGACAACTGTTGTTCAAGAAAAAGAATATGAAAACCTGACTGAAGAAGAAATAACACTTTTATTGCAAAACCCTGATATCGAGATTATTAGTAGGGAAGAAAACTTTGGTGAGGAGTTTACTTCTCAAAATGAAGTTGTTGAGGTTGTGCAGAGCTACAATCTTAAAGTTAAAGTCAGAAAAAAAAGTGGCAAAGTAAAAATTGACAATGTACCACCTGAAGAGTTTTTAGTAAATAAAAAAGCTAAATCATTAGAAGATGCTTATTTTATAGCGCACAGAACATCAATGACAGTATCTGATCTTGTTTCGTTAGGGTATGACAGAGAAGAGATTGAGGCTTATGTTGGATATGAGGATCTTGATCGTCAGGAAGAAGTATCAAAAAGATTTGGTGATTTAGAAAATAATAATCAAAGTGAACCTGCTGACCCAACTCAGAAAGAAGTTCCAGTTTATGATTGTGTCATAAAATGTGATTATGATGGAGATGGAGTCTCAGAGTTAAGAAGAGTGTTGGCAATAGGTACAAATGGCGATAAAATTTTAGAAAACGAAATAACTGATTACATTCCGTTTGCTGTTGTTACCCCTATTATTATGCCACATAGATTGATCGGCAGGTCTATTTTTGATCTTACACAAGATTTACAAGTAATAAAATCAACTTTGATGAGACAATATTTAGACAGCACTTACTTGTCAGTTATGCCAAAGATTGTAGCAGTTGAGGGTCAGGTTAATTTAGATGATTTGATGAATTCAACAGCAGGTTCTGTTATTAGAACAAGACAAGCAGGAGCAGTTCAGCCTTTATCAACTGGTGGTGTAGGTGGTGAAATATTACCACTTTTAAAAAATCTTGACGATATTAAAGAAAACAGAACTGGCATGAGTAAGGCTTCTATGGGTTTAGATGCCAATGCTTTGCAAAGTTCAACAGCATCAGCAGTATCAGCTACAGTTCAAGGCGCACAACAAAAAATTGAAAGTTATGCAAGAACAATAGCCGAAACTGGTGTCAAAGATTTATTTAAAGGCATTTTACATCTTGTAACAGCACATCAGCAAGGCGCTAGAGTTGTCAGACTTAGAAATGAGTTTGTATCAATAGATCCAAGAGAGGGTGACTCTGAGTTTGATGTTCATGTTAATGTAGGTTTAGGCACAGCAGATGATCAGCAGAAAATATCCTTTTTAACAAACATAGCTTCAAAGCAAGAACAAATACTACAATCATTAGGAGCAGAGAATGCAATTTGCGATATTTCACAATATTCAAAAACTTTACGAGAGATTGCTGAAATTGGTGGTTTCAAAGATACCGATTCTTTCTTCAACAGTCCCACAGAAGTTAGAAGAAAAATTGAAGAAGCTAGAGCAAGAGCAGAAGCGCAAGCGCAAAACCAAGAAAACCCTGCGCTAACACTTGAGTTACAAAAGGCTCAGGCTGATATAGAGGCAAAACAACTTAAATTACAAGCTGATATTCAGTTGGCAAGAGAGAAGGCTTTAGCAGATATACAACTTGAAAAAGAAAAGATGATGGCTGAGATAGAACTCAGGAGACAAGAGCTTGAAGCAGAGGAAAGATTAAGGGTAGTGAAGAGTATAACAGATGGACAAATCTCAACAAACCTCCCTAGAAACTAGAAACTTCTTTGGGGATATCATGTCCTTAGTGGCATTGAGTTCATTTCACGATAAATGGACTATGGAAAAAATAAAAAGAGTTTTTGTGCCACCTTTAAAATGTGGACAGTTTCGTTTGTTTTATCAAAGCTCTGTGCCAAATGGCTTTTGTTGTTGGGCATGGGTTAGCGATGAAATATTGAATTTACTACAAAACGAAAATTATAAATTACAACCTCAGGATTGGCAGTCAGGAAAAAATTTATGGTTGGCAGAGTTTATAGCGCCAAATGGCAATACAAGAGAAATCGTAAGAAACATGAGAAGATTTGTCTTGAGCCATTATGGAGAAAATATAAAAGGACAATGGTTTAGACCAACAAAAAACAAACAAGGTTTTGCCATGTCAGGTAAGAAAGTAGCATAGGAGCAATCATGGGCGAAAGCGCAGATAATGGTTCAGCAGAAGAAGAACAAGGTATAGCAGGTGAATTAGATCGTAGCGATGTTGTCAATGTAAGCAACATTACTAATGATCCTAATTATGATGCACAGTTTACTGCTGATAATTTAGAGGACAGATTTGGTGAAGGAACTGCACAAAATTTTATGTCACCTGAAAACTTTGCACAGACAACTCAAGGGGGTGCATCAGATCCTTTTGCTTTAGATGATGGGTTTTACAATAATGTGACTTCTGCTTTTTCAGGAGGTGCGCCTTTAGGTGTTGCATCTCCTAATGCTGTGGTAAATGTTCAAGAATTACCCAGTCTAATTGATAACAACATTAGTTTTGGTCAGGCTCAAACAACTGATCAAATTTACCCTGATGCAATATTAAGGTTGCCTGAAATTAGAAATAATCTTGTTAATAATACTGTTTATCCTGATGCTATATTACGATTACCTGAAATTAGAAATGAAAATGTAGATAGTAAAAAGGAAGAAGAAGATTTAGCAAATTTAGCAGCACAACAAGCATTTTCAGGCGCTCAGGTTGATGATTTTGCACGAGCTAATTTAGGAACATTACCGACTCCAAATATACCTGATATATCAGGTGATATACCACGAGCAGGTAATTTGCCAACATTAGACACAGATGCAAGTGATTTTAACTTCTCAGGAAGTAATGCTGCACAACGTTTAAGAGATAGAGCAAGACCTACAAGTGGGTTATTACCTCTAGTAGATTTAGTTTTAGGTTTTCCTGCAAGAAGAGAGCTTGGAAGATTAGATCAAGGCTTTGTGCCAACTTTTGATGATGATGGTAACATAATTGGAACACAAAATATAAGTTTTGGCTCGAATCAAACTGAAGGCTTACTGGGTCAAAACCCTGATCTTACAAATATATTTCAAGGTGTTCAAGGTATGCAGACACCGACAAATGTTCAAACAGATGACAATGGCAATCAGACTGTGCCACCAGTAACTAATCCGATGACTGGTATTACAAAATGTCCTGAAGGCTATAAGTTTGATGAGGATCTTCAGGCTTGTCGTGTAGATACTGGATCAACTGGAGATAGTGATGAGCCATTAGTTGCATCAGGAGATAGATTTTTTAGAAGATCATTGTTAGATACTGCACCAAGTAATCTGCCATCAGGGTTTGATTTTGATGCAGCTAATAAACAATTTACATCAAGATTTGCTTTGAACCCAAGTTTGTTTAACAGACCACCTCAAACTGTGGGTTTTACACCTTTTAGTAGTTTTAGACCATTTAACACATGAACGAAGGTAAATTAACATCAGAGATGGAAAGAGGTCATAAAGCAGACCTTTTGATGAAAAACGAATTATTACAAGAGGCATTTCAAACTCTTGAAAACGAATTTACAACTGCTTGGAAACAGACAACACATGATCAGGTTGTCGAAAGAGATCGGTTGTATAATCTTTGCCAAGCCTTAGACAGTTTGAAGTCATACCTAGCTAGTGTGGC
>VTLG01009832.1_pt1 | contig 18009 bp, 27 predicted proteins | sample 4694571 | NCBI WGS metagenome assembly VTLG01 (sample SAMN12604809, study PRJNA352737) | marine metagenome | biome: ENVO:00000447; feature: ENVO:00000209|ENVO:00000569|ENVO:01000036; material: ENVO:00002151; isolation source: viral sequences binned using virsorter ... | reverse complement strand
ACTGTTTCAAATCCTGGTTGTGTAGTTTTAAAAGTGGAGGAGTTTTGATGGCTAAAAAATTAAAAAGAGAAGCAATTGTAATTAATGCATCTGTGTTTGATTCTTTACCGACTTACGGTAACAAATACAAAAAAGAAAGAGATGTTTGGTTCAGTATATTAGTTTGTTATAAAAAGAATAATATCTTTAAATCTCTTCGTGTTCCGATATCACCCGATGCAGATTTAGTAGACATTAGCTATCTTCAAAAATACATCGCTAAAAAAGTAAAAATTAAAGCTAACGATGTTTTATTTAAAGAAGAACCACTTGTAGCACTATTGGTAAATAATATTATTGTTAAAAATTGAGGAGGTGAACGGTGAAATATAATTTTAACAATGAATCACTAAGTAAAAAAATAACTTTACTTGAAAGATTAAATTCTGAATTAAAATATTCAAAAGAACTAAAACAAAAAGCAGTGGATCAAATTAAGCGATCCACTGCATTAATAAAAAGATTAAAAAAGAAAATAAAAGAAGAACAAAACTTAATAAAATACGATTTAATCCAGGAAAAATTAGAGCTGAAAAACGGCAGAAAACTGGGGTAAATTAAAAAAGTATTGCAACTATGTAATAAATCATTACATATTGTAATATAAATAAAGGAGAAAGAAATGAATATTAAAACTATCGAAAAAATACTTAAAGATGTTGTTACTGAATGGTGTAATGACTGTGAGGCTGTAGTTAAAAACAATAATGTTTACAGTCAAACAACTGTTGGTGAATTTATAATTCACGATAAAGAAATAGATAATAAATACGATGTTTATGTTGAAGAGTGGGGAGATTGGGATTCTTATATTGTTTATAAAGGCACTAATACTAAAGTATCTGAAGAAGACAAAAAAGAATATGATAACAATTCCACATTAGAAAAATTAGATACACCTAAAATTGATGAGTGTTATTTTTCTGTTTCTAAATGTGAAGACGGTTACAAAATTTCTTTAGATGGTTTACCGTCATGGCAATATCTACGTTACGTATCTGACCATTACTCACCTGAGTTCGAGTCAATTTTTTATAAAGCTTTTGAAAAAGCTAATATTGAATGGGATTGGGACGACGAAGCAACAATAGCAATTTATAAATAAAGGAGAAAGAAAATGAAAATACATAAAATAAAAAACCAATATGTTACTGGGGTTCAACGATTGAATAATTCAGTCAATGGCAATCCTAAATATAAGTTTCTGTTCGAAGGTGGTGGTGTAGCAACCACTCCTTCTGATGCAGGATGGGTGTATGCTTTTAGTCAGCATACATTTTTTCAACAGTGGGTAGATATTAGCTACCACGTCACAAAATCAGGAAAAGCTATTCTTGATTCAATCGCTTTAAACAAACAGGAGGAAAAATAAATGTCAGAACCTTACGAAACAAAAAGAAATAATACTATGAATGAAATTAGGGAGGCTCTTGAGTGTATCAATACTGGTAAATGGAGACAGTTAGAAGGATCCGTTGGTCGTTGGGCCAACAGCTGGATTGAGAATGGTGTCTTGGTAAAAGACACTAAAAGAGCACCTGTGACTTTTGTTGATGGATATGGGCGCATCCAACAACAACCTCGATATAAGGTCGATAGAGAAACCGTAGACGCCCTATTGGAGGACCTATAATGGGTTACACACATTACTATACGCAAAAAAGATCATTCACGGACAGTGAATGGCATAACATTAGGCAGGCTGCAGATATTATTCTGCGTCCTGCCAAAGACGTCATTGATCAAAAAAAGGGATCGTATGATAAACTTAGCATTACCAAAGATGCCATCAGATTTAATGGTATTGGTGATGATGCACATGAGACTTTTTATTTAGAAAAAAATCTCAAGCCAACCAAATGGAAAAGCGCAGGCAATACATTTAATGAAGGTGATTGTTTTCAATTTACAAAGACTGCAAGAAAACCTTACGACAAATATGTTACTGCTCTTTTAATTGTTATTCATAACTTTGCTAATGGTGCACTAGATATTGCCAGCGATGGTTTTTATGAGGAGTGGATACCAGGAAAAGAGTTTGCATCTAAATGCTGCTTTCAAGGTGAGGGATCTGATTATTTAGCAATCCCAATTAAGGAACGTAGAAAGGAGAGAGCATAATGGCCGTTGGTAAAAAAATCGTTAACAAGTGTATTAATTGTAATGGTAATTTTAAAAGCCGTTGGAACACGGATCATTGGAATGTAACCAATGATCTTATCAAACACGGGCGCGGACCATCAGGACTTAAACTTAAAGATCTCTATAAAGGTAATGAAATACCATACAATTTTAGAGAGACTAAACACATTGATTTTGATCACAAACTGGAGACTGGTGAAATAAAATATACTGGTGAATCAGCTTATAGTTGGAAAACATGGGACGGCGAAACATACAGGACTACAGCTAGTTCAATGTATTTTTGTAGTGGTCAATGTGAAAAACAATTTGGATCCGATTGTGCGAGAGCACGCATAAGGCGTATTGGCAGCACGTTGGTGAGGTTCGAAAAAAATGACAGGAGGTTACATGAATAAAGTTTTTAGTAGAACAATCCGTAAATCTTTTGAATATGATAAATTCAAAAAGATCCGCGGTAATAGAGAGATTAATCCAAGACACGTTAAATCTCTTAAAGAGGCCATGGTTAAAAACTATGTGCCAGTTCCTGCAATTGTTAATGAACACTTTGCGCTTGTTGATGGTCAACATAGACTCGAAGCATGTAGAGAACTAGAACTACCATTTTTTTATTACATTGTTAATGGCAGTGATATTAATGATGTTACATCAATTAATCGTAATAGAAAAAACTGGGGTTTCACTGAATGGATGAACCGATACGCAAGTAATAATTTCTTTGAGTATCAAGTTTACAAAACGTATTTTGAACGTTGGGGATTTGATCATTGGAGTACAATATTTTTACTTTGTCGTACTAAAGGTTATCGTGGACGAGGTAAGCTCAAACAAAAGTTTGAGGATGGAACGTTAAAGATTGAGACGTTAGAACTAGGTAAAAGATGGGCCAAACGAATCATGGACATCGAACCGTATTACGCGAACTTTCGTAGACGTGCACTGATCCAGGCGATGATAAGAGTATTTCATGATCGTAGATATGATCATAAATTATTTATTAAAAAGTTATCGCAGAATAGAGACATCATGTATGACTGCTCCACAGTCGGTCAATACTTACAACGTATTGATGATATCTTTAACAAAGGTAGTATGAAAAAAAATCGTGTAGATTTTTATCATATGTGGGGTGATCCTGATTCTATTTTCCAGGAGGCTGCAGCATGATTAGATCTATACTTAACTTATTCTGGAGACCTAAACCATTTGATTTAATAAAATTTCATGTTTTAGATAATCAATACCGAGGTATTATTGGTTGGTCAGAAAACAGTGAAGAAACTAATTATCCATCAACTGGCGTTTATACAACGCCAGTTAGAGGAGAAGATAATTGGAACAGACAAGGAGAAATAAAATGACATTAAATACAACAACTAGAAAGATGGCTATGCAATCGCAAACACATGTGCCACAACAAATAACGATAAATACTAGGAAGCTATTAGATAAAGTTATTAAGAAAACTAAACTATCAAGACCAAAGCAGTTAGAACTTTTGGTTGAAGAATATTACAAAAATTTGATTCCTAATCGGAAAAAAACTTAGGATCATCATTTCTTATGGGCGCTAAGATTTTTCTTAGTGCCTGTAAACCTTCGGCAATCGTTTGGGACCACTCTTCTTTGGAGTACGACCTGTTATAAGTCGGATCCCAAAATTGAACAGAAACAATACCACACTCTTTACATTCATGCACTTTCCTTACGGGACTATTAGGTAACATGTTACCCCCTTCCGCTTGCGAATTATATCTGTTTATTAAATTTTTTCAACAAAATGGTGAGGCGGGAGGAAAAATATATGTTTTATCATACTTGCCTCACCGTCCACTTATTTACCATATATTTTATAATTTTTAAAGCCTTCTGGATCTAAAGGTGGGCCATAATAAAAGGATGTAGTTTCATCAGATACACCATCGCTCCAGCTTTGATGGTAATGTTCGTTTTCATCTAGCTCACCCTGGGATTTACACACACTGCATTGCTCTATTGATTCAGTGGCCTCCCAACTTAGTTTAATAAACCCATTCCCTCCACAGTTTGGACAAATCATATTAACCACTTTCTTAACTCTTCTGCTAGAACTGAAGAAGCTAAATTAATTTTATTTCTAAGTGAATGAATAATTTTTTCATCAACAGTGCCCTTACAAACAAGATCCACATAAGTGACTTTGTTACTTGTACCTATACGATGGTTCCTGGCCTCTGCCTGTTCACGTATTTCTAAATCATAATTATTAGAATAGAATACAGCTAGACTAGCTTTTGTTAATGTTAAACCACGTCCACCTGTCATTGGATTGCCAACAAAAAATTTTGTCTCTGGATCATTTTGAAAAGCGTCTATACCTTTTTGTCTATCCTTTTCAGTTGTGTCACCATAAAAATCAACCACGGACCGCGGCCCATATTGTTTAATTAATGTATCACGAATAAATTCAATATCATGACGGTAGGTTGCCCAAATGATCGCTTTATCACCATGCTCTTCTAGAATAGCCTGCAATTCTTTGATACGGTTATTTGACAGTGAGACGACCCTACCTTCGTCAGTTGCCATATGTCCACAAACAATTTGGTGTAGCCTTATCAATTGGGCAAGCACTGACGTTGTAGTCAGTGTCCCTTTTTGGATTTGCACTAATGCTAATTTTTTCATTTGCATATACGCATCCAATTGTTCTGATGTTAATGATACATATCTTTTCATCCAAATCTGTGATGGTAAATCTAATGCATCTTTTTTTAAAACTCTGTAAGAAAACGTTTTTAATTTATAATTTAATTCATCTAAATTTTTATAATCAATAACTTTATTAAAAGATCTACCACCATACGATAATCTAGTCATAACACAGTAACGCATTTTAAATGTGTAAATAGAGCTGAACCCTAAAAGATCGGGGTTTAAAAAATTACATTGTGCATATAAATCTTCTGGAGATTTTGTGATTGGAGATCCAGTCATGATAACTCTAAAACGAGACATCAAACCTAATTTCGTTATTGCTTTTGTTCTTTGTGCTGATGGATTTTTTATGGTTGTGCTTTCATCAATAGTCATCATGGCTTGCCTGGTCATAAGAAATCTTCTTGCAAAATCTTTTCCACGAAGCGTGGCAAACGCATCTACATTCATAATTAAAACATTCAAATGCACTTTTGCAGGTTCTGTAATGAAGAGACTTTGTAATTCGTCCTCATGTTTCTTTGTCTTTTTACCTGTCCAAACTACAACATTTTTATCCACATGATCTGGACAGTGTGTATTAATTTCATTGATCCAGGTTCCTTTAACACCATTAGGACAAACAACAAGTAAACCATTTAAATATCCATTATCGTAAAGATAGGCAGTTGAATCAATTAAAACTTTAGTTTTACCACAACCCATTTCCATCAATAAAGCGTACTCTTTATTGCCTTTTATAAAATGATTTAGCATTGCACCCATGGCTGCAAGCTGATGACGATACGGTTTCGTCTTAAAACTATATTGTAATTTAAGCATACTTTCTTTATTATTTTTACATCTATACAAAAATTATTTGCATGGATCAAGAAATTACTCTAAAGGGGTACTTATACAGGAGATTGAATAATGGGCAAAGTTTACGTGATACAGGAAAACTCTAAGTTTAATATCATTTCTGCTAGGCAGTATGGTGAGCTTGTTCCAATCTTTGAAGAGGGTAAACAAATAATGTTATCCCCAGCACCAGCAATTAGAAAATTAAAACATATACTAAAAGATTTTAGTGATGAAGATTTTTTATTATTAATTGGTGATCCTTCAATGATAGGATTAGCTTGTGCAGTTGCATCCAGTATGAATAGAGGTAAATTTAAAGTTTTAAAATATGATCGTAGAACTTATGAATATTATCCAATTGAAATAGATATTAATGAAAGGAATAAGAAAGATGAGTGATAAAATCGATTTTACTAATTTCGTTGACGATAAAGAAGATGTAAAATTTTCTGAGGTTAACGATATCTCTGAAGCCTCTAATAAATATTTAGAAACAGAGAGTGAAATTTTGGATCTTGAACAACAACTCAAAAGAAAAAAAGCTGAGCTAGAACAAATAGGTGGCAACATTGTAGACCTAATGGAGTCTAGAGGTGTACAAGAAATAAAACTCACGAATGGTGATGCAGTTTCCTACAAACCATTTTATGCAGCGACAATATCGAAAGATAGACAAGAAGAAGCATTTAATTGGTTAAGGGATAATGGACATGGAGAACTTATTAAAAATACGGTCTCTGTGCAATTTGGTAAGGGTCAAGACGAGGTGGCTACAGATTTAATTTTTAATTTGGAGCAACAAGGAATGTATCCTGATCAAAGACAAAAAGTCGAGCCGATGACTTTAAAGGCATTCGTTGCTGAGCAATTAGGCAAAGGCAACGCACTACCAATGGAAACATTTGGTGTTTACGTTGGTAACAAAGTAAAAATAAAAAAGGGTAAATAACGATGAATGAAGTAACGAAAAAAAAGAAAAACGAAATAAGCACAAACGTTGTGGACTTTACTGCCCCAGAATTCGCTGGTGCAGGATTTGAGAACGTTGTTGCTAGTGAATTAGCAATTCCATTTTTAAAAATTGCAAGCTCACAAACTCCTGAGATTAAAAAGAGTAATCCTAAATTTGTTGAAGGATTACAGGAGGGTCACATTTTCAATTCTGTAACAAAGGATTTTTACGAAGAAGTGATTGTCGTACCAAGTTTCTTTAGGGTTAGAGGGGTTGAGTGGTATCCATTAGGCGAAGGCACTGGAGCACCAGTAAAACTTTATAAGCCAGAAGAAATTCCACCACTTGTACGTGGAGCTGACGGGGAGGATCACTACATGATCGATGGCAAACCGTCCCAAACTTATATTAATAAAACTGCTGAGTATTTTGTTTTAATAATAAAACCAGATGGTTCAACTGAGAGAGCTCAGATTGTTATGCAAAAGACACAGTATAAAAAAGCTAAGTATTGGAATACCATGATGGCCAATCAAAAGATTGAAAGTAATGGTAAGATGATGACATTGCCAATGTTTGCAAATGCTTACACTATGAAAGGTGTACACGAAGCAAATAAGAAAAACGATTGGTGGGGTTGGAAGATTGATTTACATAAATCAGTAAACGATTATCCTAATGCTTCTTATATTGTTAACGAGGCAAATACATTTAAGGAGCTAGTTAAATCTGGTGAGATTGATCCAGCACCTGAAACTCAGGATGATCCAGTTTCTGATATGAAAACTGCAAATCCAAGCCAAGACGATTTAGTTTTGGGATCTTCTTAATACTAGGGGGGCATTGCCCCCCTTTTTTAATTGAAAAAATGGATCAATGGACGCAAATAAATTTAAAGAAATATTTACTGGCCTCAATCGTGCGAGAGGTGCCTTTACTTTTGAAGAAGATAATCATATTGGTAAAAGCACTGGTGCGTATCGTACAGTAAAAGAAGAACCACAGGTTAGTCATTATGAGACACATCTCAAAGGCAATTATCCTTCTTTGGGTATTGTTCCTATTAATGATGATAATATGTGTTATTGGGGTTGTATTGACGTTGATGAGTATCCTTTGGATCATAAAAAAATTGTTACAGACATTAGGCAAAAAGAATTACCTTTGATAGTTTGTCAATCAAAGTCACTAGGCGCGCATATATTTTTATTCAGTAAAAATCCAGCACCAGCTGCTACATTTCAAAAAGTTTTAAAAAATCTATCTGCTACACTCGGTTTTGCAGGCACAGAAATATTTCCAAAACAAACAAAACTGATAGGTAATGACGATGTTGGTAGTTGGTTGAATCTTCCTTACTTTGGCGAAACACGATACGCGTTCCTGGACACTGGTGAGGGCGCAACATTACAAGAGTTCTTTGATATGTATGATAAGTACGTGTGTGATGATATTGAAAAAATATCTCAGAAAAAAAGAGTCAAAAAAAAATCAAAGTTTAAGTTTGATATGGCACCGCCATGTTTACGAATTCTTGAATCAAGAGGTTATCCAGAAGGTACCAGGAATAATGGTTTATTTAATGTAGGTATATTTTACCGCAAAGCTTTCCCAAATGATTGGGAAAATTTACTACAGAAATTTCATCAAAAATACATGCCAGAATTTCCAATGGAGGAGGTTATCAAAGAGAAACAATCTATCATGAAAGATGAAGATGATGGGTCGATGAAATATTTCTACAGGTGTAATGACAGACCTGCAAAAAATCATTGCAACAAAGAATTATGTGCAACAACAAAATTTGGAATAAAAAAGGACGAGGTAAATTCTGAATATCCAGTTATTACAGAACTACATATTTTAAACAGTGTACCACCAGTCTATTATGTATTTGCCGATAGTAATGGTAAACGATTACGAACAAGAATTGATGATGAAGATCATTTATTATACGCAAAACCATTTCGTAAAATATTTAACCGAACACATTTAATTAACTTTCCAAAAGTTTCAGAGAAAGATTGGGACGCAAGAATAGATCAATTGTACAAAGATAAAATTATTATTGACGCTCCAGAAGACGCGTCTACTGTAGCAGAATTCTTAGATTACCTGCAGGAATTTTGTTTAATCAATGGTCGTGGATCAACAAGCATGGATGAACTAAGTTTGGATCGAGCATATGTAGATGAAGAAGCAGAAAAAATTTATTTTAAATTAGAAACATTTCAACGATGGCTACAGAATACAAAAAATTACAAAAAGAATAGAAATATATTAACAAGTTACCTCAAAGACGATGCAAAAGCAGAGCCTGTATCAAAACAAGTTAACAAAAAATCTACAAGATGTTGGGAGTTAGATTTTAAATTAGATGATAGTAAAGTTGAAACTAAAAATTTAAAAATAGAGAAGCCAGACGATAATGTACTTGGCAAGAAAAATGATGATGAAGAGGTTCCGTTTTGATTAATATTATTTTAGGACCACCAGGAACAGGTAAGACAACAAAACTACTAGAAATATGTCGCGCAAAAAAAGAGCAAGGTATCTCCTGGGATAAGATTGGTTTCTTTTCTTTCTCACAAAAAGCAGCTTATGAAGCTAGAGATAGGGCCAGAGATAAATTTCAAGCATCAAGAGAAGAGTTAGATAACTTTAGAACTTTACATAGTTTTGCATACAGAAACTTACCTATAGATGATAATAATTTATTTAAGAAAAAAAATTGGAAAGAACTTTCATCAATGATTGGTTGGGATCTTAATTTTGATGAATCTGAAGAGAGTATTTACACAAATACAAATCATAAATTTGTTAATCTTATAAATTTATCTAGATTAAAAAACACAGAATTAATTACGGAATGGAGAAATTCAGATGATAGAACAATGTCCTGGGCAAGATTAGAATACTTAGATGACACAATAAATAAATTTAAAACTGAAAATAATTTATATGATTATACAGATATGATCGTACATTATACGCATGATCCACATGTAAAACAGTTTGATGTTTTATTTATTGATGAAGCACAAGATATGCCAACAATACAGTTTGAGATGATTAATAAACTAATTAAGAATTCAAAAGAAACTTTTATAGCTGGTGACGATGATCAGGCAATCTTTCGTTGGATGGGTGCTGATGTTGATAGATTTATAAGTTTACAAGGTAATGTACAAGTTTTGGATAAATCTTATAGATGTCCAGAAAAAATATTTAGACTTGCAAATTTTATTATTACAAAAGTAAAAAATAGACGAAGAAAAGAGTGGTCACCAAAAAAAGAACAAGGCACTGTAAAAAGAGTAACACATTTACAGCACATAGATTTATCTAAGGGTAATTGGCTACTGTTAGGCAGAACAAAAAAAATTAGAAATGAAATGATTGAGGCGCACCTAAAAAGTTTAGGAATGTGGTATGGAAGAGGTGAGCATAGACCAGTGTCTAGAACAGTTTTAAATGCAATTGATGCTTGGAGTAGATTACAAAACAATCTAACAATTTCATACAGTGATGTGCAAAATATTTATAATCAAATTGTATCAAAAGGAAGACTACAAAGAGGTGCTAAAACATTTAAAGATGAAGACAAAGAAAAAATTTTTACTTTAGAAATATTAAAAAAGGATCATGGCCTTTTAATTGATGGTCCCTGGTATGAGGTAATGAACAAAATTTCTGAGTATGATGTTGCTTATATTCGTCGTCTTATGGGTATGGGTGAAGATCTACAAAAAGAACCAAGAATTAAAACATCAACAATACATCAAGCTAAGGGCGGTGAATGTGATAATGTCGTTGTTTTAACTGATATAGGTAAATTAGTTTACAAATCCTATATTAGAAACCCTGATGATGAGCATCGGGTGTTTTATGTTGCTGTTACTAGAGCTAAACATAATTTATTTATAGTAGAGCCACAGACTCAAAATTATTATTCAATGTATTCTGATTTTGGACATGAAGAAATTTAAAAAAGAAATGAAAGAGTTTGATAGTTTTACGGATAGGTTAGATAAAGCGGCGGCTAAGCATCTAGTAAGATTAGGTGTTGAATCTAATTGGAAAGACACTTACAGAAGAATGCGTAACAGACGAAAAAGAAAAGGTAAGAAATGAATAATGTAACACAGACAAGTTTTTTTCAACCACAATCAGAGTGGAGTCCTCCAAAAAATTTACCTGATCTAAGATCTGCAAAAGAAATTGCTTTTGATTTAGAAACTTATGATCCACAATTAAAAACAAAAGGACCAGGTTGGACAACTAATAATGGGCATATAATTGGTATTGCAGTAGCTGTTGACGGGTGGAAAGGTTATTATCCAATACGACATGAAAATGGTTTTAATTGGGATCCAACTAGAGTTTTATCATGGATGAAAGATCAAATGAGTACAGATGCTAAAAAAATAGCACACAACGCAATATATGATTTAGGTTGGCTCAGCGCTGAAGGTGTTAATGTAAAAGGACCAATCATAGATACAATGCTTACAGCAACACTTTTGAATGAAAATAAATTTTCTTATGCACTTAATGCTGTAGGAAGAGATATTTTAAATGAGGTTAAAGACGAAAGTAAACTTAATCAAGCCGCTGCAGATTTTGGTGTTAACGCAAAAAATGAGATGTATAAATTACCAGCTATCTATGTTGGTGATTATGCAGAGCAAGATGCAGACTTGACTTTACGACTATATCAGACCATGCGTCCTATGATAGAAAAGCAGAGCCTGCTATCCATCTTTAAACTTGAAATGGAGTTGTTACCAATCATATTCGAAATGACAAAAAAAGGAGTGAGAGTAGATGAAGAGAGAGCAAAAAGTCTTAAAAAAACTTTTAAGAATACAGAGAAGAAGGTACTTGATAGTATCATGGCAGATGTGGGTTTTGCAGTTGATATTTGGACTCCGAATTCTGTTGCAAAAGCTTTTGACAAACTTAAGATAAAATATCCTAGGACAGAGTTAACGGACATGCCTAGTTTTACAAAAGAATTTTTAAGTAATCATGAACACCCTATTGCACAAAAAATTGTTAGAGCTAGAGAGTATAACAAAATGCAAACGACATTTATTGATACAATATCTAAATTTGCACACAAATCACGAATACATGCAAATATTCATCAATTAAGAGATGGGACATCAGGAACTGTTACAGGAAGATTTAGTTATAGTAACCCAAACTTGCAACAACTACCCTCACGTAATAAAGAAATAAAAAAACAGATACGTGGTTTATTTTTACCAGAGGAAGGTGCTGTTTGGGGATCCTTCGATTATAGTCAACAAGAACCACGAATCGCGTCTCACTATGCTTTTAATCTTGGTTGTGAAGGAGCTGAAGATGTAGTTAATGAATATAAAAAGAATCCTGATGCAGACTTTCATCGTTTAGTAGCAGACATAGCTAAAATAGAAAGAGATCAAGCAAAGACAATTAATCTTGGATTATTTTATGGCATGGGCGTAAAAAAATTAGCGAACGAATTAAAAGTTGAAAAAGATTTAGCTAAACAAATCTTAGATGAATACAATAAAAACGTTCCGTTTGTAAAAGATTTGTCGGTTAGAGTTGCTAACTATGCAAATGAAAATGGGTTTCTATCAACAATTAAAGGTAGACGATGTAGATTTGAGTTATGGGAGCCAACAACATTTGGAACTTACAAAGCCTTACCAAAGTTACAAGCTAAAGAAGCATATGGTAAACATCATCATTTACAAAGGGCTGGTACATACAAAGCACTTAATAGGTTGATACAAGGATCTGCTGCGGATCAAACTAAACAAGCAATGGTCGATTTATATAAAGAAGGTTTCTTGCCTTTGATTCAAATACATGATGAACTAACTTTAAGTTTTGATGGCACTGATAAAACAAAAAAATTAATTATGGACACAATGAAAAATTGCGTAGAATTACAAGTTCCAAGTAAAGTTGATTGTGAAACAGGAAAATCATGGGGAGATGCAGGTTAAATTTTTGGCTGTTTTCTGCGGTAAATTAGATATGTGTTGATTAGTATGTAATATAATATAATATGTAATCATAATAGAAAGGATACAGAATGGAGAAAGAATATCTATTAGAAAAAATTGGACCAGAATTTTTCTCTGCCATTTTTAAAAAAGCAAATGGTGAGATTAGAACTATTCTTGGTAAGCTACACGTAAAAGATCAAAAGTTTTTTGCTGGTGGTCAATTACTCGGTAACAGAAATCACTTGTTAGAGTGTATTGATGTTAACGTTTTAAAAAAAGTTGATGATCCAAAACGAGCTTGGAGATCAATACAATTAAATAATTTAATTAGTCTTAAAGTTAAAGGCGAAGAACTTGTTAAGAAAGGAGAGAGCAATGCCAGAGCAGCTTAGTAAACAATTAGAGTTCGATTTTATTTTAAATCAAATTAAACCAGAACCAAAATCAGATTCTTTTGATGATTACATTATGGATCATTACGAAGAACAAAATGAACAACAGGAGGAGCAAGATAATGGATAAAGAATATGTAGATGAGTTGAAGCAATTAAATGCAGCAATTCGTCATTACAAAAAACAATTAAAAGCAAAACCTTTTAAGTTTTATTTTAGTAAGGAAGACAGTCATGACATTGCAAGAAGAGTCATTGCTGAAAAACAAAAAAGAGTAGAGGAGATAAAAAGTTATTATGAATAAATCTTGGATGAATGAATATGATACCGAGCTTGGCCTTTATAAATATAAAGGCAAGAAGGTTATTTGTAAAACTGAAGAAGAGAGAAAGAAGAAGGCTGAACAATACCCAAAAACAGGTGATATAGATTTAAGTAAGCCTCCTTCAAAATACTTTTATGTATTAACATGTGATACAGAGGAGTCTATTGATGCTGAAATAAAAAGGGATAAAGAAATAAAAAATTCTTTTATTACAGAAAAGAAGACGACTCTTTCACCAAAGCAAGAGAAGAGAAAACGTCAACAAGATTTGATGAATTTTCTATCTACACTTGTTAATACTGGTTTAAAGAAAAAACCATTGATAGCTAAGATGAGAAAGCAGTTTCCTAAACTTAGTTCATCGCAGGTGTGTCGATTCATTAATAATCAATTAAAATTGAAAGTTATTGCAATTGATACAAAATACAAAACAAAACCTATTATTATTAAAGGCAAATATTGGAGGAACTATGATTGATTTGTTTGATTTAAAAAAAGGTGAAGCTAAATATTATGACAAGCCGCAAAGATTTTATGTGATAAGAAATAATAATAGCGCTCCGCGTATAACAGTGAAAGAAACATATGCGGTGTGGCGAAGAAAAACACAAAATAAAGTCTGGTTTCAATCAAGGTTTGAAAAAGGAACAAGATCTTTTGATTTTAGCTATACAATGGATCAATTAGCAAACACTATTCAGGATGCTTTAATTATAGCTAAACTACTTAAAATACAAAAATCACAAGAAAATATAAGTAAGTTTAGAGAACGAGCAAATTTTCTTGAAGAAAAACTAAAAGACCCTAATAACTTTACGGCAAGTATTGATGAAAACTATTTAAAAAAATGGGGATCAAACTCTGTGAGGTTTGAAAAATTAGGTACTTAATTCTTACTTATCTTGTCTTCGACTAAGTAAGATATCTTGGTTTCAAGGCGTATCAAACGCTCCTTTATTTCTGGTATGTCTTGAACCAAGATTTGTTCTAAACGATCCACCTTAGTTTCAAGAGCTGACACTTTTTGTGACATCATACCATAGACTGATCCAGCAGAAATTAAAATCATACTGATCCAAATTACATTTCTTAAATTAAAATCTTTTTCCATTATATTATTCTTGACCGATTAATTATTTGTTCTGGAGTCAAAGCATAAGGATTTAGGTTAGCGTACATCATTTCTGGCTCCTTTTTATTTGTTTTTATCTGTTGAATATTAGTTGGAGCACCTTCAAGAATATTGGCTCCACTATAAATTTCTGCTCCTGTAGGTATATTTGTCATAAAGGGTTGTTGGTTTGTATTAAAAGACCCATATCTAAAAGCATTCAAAGCACGATTTGCTGCTGAGCCAGCGTTAGTATTCGCAATTCCAACTGGTGGATCATTTCTAGTGTCTTTTATTATTCCTTTGTCCATAAAAAAATCACTGACTTTACCTCTACCTGCATCGAATAATCTTTGCAACGTTCCTATGCCTGGTGCAAATCTTGAAAGATTTCTTATTGATGCTCCACTACTAAAAGGAAATACTTGTTCATACATGGCAGGGTTTGCATCGTAAAGACTCTCCATGTATGTTCTGTAATCTGCACTATTTAAATCACCTCTTAGTTTTGGTTTATTAGTTTGTGTTGCTCCAATATTTAAACCAAAAATACCGTCACCTAAATTTCCTGTAAAGTCTGATCTCGAAACACTTTTACCTTGTTGAAATTTCTCCAACATATTTCTTCTTTGAGCATCTGCAATTCTTTTTTGTTGAGCATCTGCAATAATTGCTTTTGGAGCTTGACTTGCGATAGCTAAAGATCGAGTATCCATTGAAGGATCACTCTTCATTTCTCTTATTTTATCTCTTTCTCTTATAATTTTTTCTAAATTTGATACATTACTTTTTTTGTACCCTTCAGCTTTGTATTGGCCTCCTCCAGTTTGACCGCCTTTTCCATCTGGTCTACTTGCTTGTTGGACAACTGTATTGCCTACTCTAACCTCTCCGTGATATCCTCCGTGTGGCATTAGGCTACCATTTGTTTTGGTTTATCTTTATTCATTAAACTTGCGATACCGCCACCTTTAGCTTCAAATAAAGGTAAGCCTACTTGATCCATTTGCATTAAAGTATTGGGATTAATGACACCGCTTGCTTGCTGTGGCATTTGCATGTTTGGATCTGGCATGCTTGGAACAACACTAGCCATCTGAAAATTTTTATCTGGTGTAGGTATATCAAAGCTTGTTAACTGAACGGGTAATTCTTCTTGAGTTGTTACTTTATCTTCATCTAATCTTTCTTTTAATTGTATGTCTTGATCTATTATTGACGGCAAAGGTTCACTGTCTACTCCTAAATTTAAACCATCTAATAGATTGTTATAAAATTGATATTCCGTAGAATTTTTATCAAAGCCATCTCTTAAATCGTTTAACATATTAGAAACATCTAATTGTTGTTGCTCACCAGGATTTTCTCTCAAGTGTAAATCAAAAATATCTTGCGTTACTCTTTGCCAAAATCTAGGGCCCAAAGGTAATTCTGTGAAAGGAACATTCGTTATTTTACTTTGTCTAGCTGGATCAAAAACAATATTAGCTGCTTTTGCTAAGTTAGGGTTTCCTAAAACTTTTGTTAAACCATATCTGGATATCATTAACCCTAATAGACCAGCAAAGCCAGGTCCTGCTCCTAAACCAATACCTGCTCCTACTGCAGCTCCTGATCCCACAATACCTCTAATGAATGGTTGTAAACCTTTTATTTGAGCAGATCTTTGAAGATAACTAGACGGATCACCTATTTTTATTCCTGTTTCAAAAGCACCATAGTCAATAAAATTTCTTAAAAATTGTGGGTCTATACCAGCTTCTTTTAATAAAAATTTACCTCGCTCATCTAAATTTCTTATGTCAAACCCTAAAGCTTTTGCTAATGCACCTGGATCAAATTTTAATACTTTATCTCTAGCTGTTTTACTACCAAGTCCTCCAATAGTTTGCTCAGCTACATCAAATTGACCTCTAGCACTTTGAAATGCTCTATCAACAAATTCTTTTGCTACATCTTTAAATACTTTGTCTCCTAATATTGTTTTTAAATCAAATAAAGTTGTAGGAGATTTTATTTTTAAAATTTGATCTAACATCAAATCAATATCTTTTTTTGTAATATCTAAACCAGTGTCAAATATATTTTTAGTAAATACGTTAAATGAATTTGCTGCTGGGCTTTCAAATAATGTTTTAAAATTTATAGTAAAATTATTTGCTGCTTTGTGTGCATTAATTAATTGATTAGCTAATTCTGGATCTGCTATTTTACTTATATCAATACTGCCAGGACTGATTGCATCATCTAATCCTATTTTGATAGATTTTAAAATTTTTGCAAATTCTTTGTTCATTTGCGTGCCTTGATTCACAATATCATTGTAATAAGAATTTAATTTACCATTCCATTGCCTTAATTGTTCATAGGAGATATTTCCTCCTTGCTCGATAATACTTTTTTGTGTTTTGTTAGCCCAATTAAAAAAATCTTTTACAGCAGCGTTATTAGTTAATCTCTCCATGTCATTGTTTCTAAACCATCCAGATTTTACTAATTCATCAAAACTTCGTATTACACCTCTGTTGTCTGTCATTCCAACAAACTCACGTAAAGTTTTACCTTGACCTAAATCCATAATACTACCAAATAGTTTGTTAGCATTTAAAACAGTTGGATCTCCTAAACTTTTATGTAAATCAAAAGCCTCTTTCCAAAGTTGAGCTGATGTGTTCTTCATTGATTTAAATTTTTGTACACCTGTGTTAAAAATTGAAACACCTAATTCTGTATATTTGCTTGTAGGAGCTATTTTAGCTAACATGTTATCAAAAATATTATTTAATTGTTTTATTCTGACACCTTTACTGTTTCTTAATCCACCTCCGATGAACGGCAATATACCAAGAGGTTTTAAAACAAGTTGACCAATTTTAGATTGTGCGGCAATATCAAGTTCAATACCTAAACTTTGAGCTATTCTTCTAGCTTTTTGCACTGCAGGATCACTAAAATCTAAAGTAGCTCTAGCTAATTTTGGAACCACTTCTGGTATTAATAAACCAATAGATTCCCAAAATATGGCTTCTTTTGTATCTTGATTAAGTTGAGCAAAATTTGGTTTATAATCTTCATTACCTGTTATTAAATATTGTGCAATGTCATAGGCCTGTGCGCCTGTTATTGAACCGAAAATACCGCCAAAGAAAGCTTTACCAAAAGCCCTTGTAATATTTGCGGGATTAGTTGGTAAATTTTTAAGATTTTTTATTTTAAACATATCTTTTAAACCTGGTATACTTCCAAGTGTGCTACCAGCTATAAAAGCATCATCCCTGTCAATTAGTATGTCTAAACCCTCGTACTGTGGCTCCATTCCAAATTCTTTTAGTAATTTATTTAAGTAAGTCTTATCGTACGTAGATTTAGCTTTTTCGAATGCTGCAATAACTTGTTCGTTTCCTGAGTTATAAATTTCTTGAATTGTTTTTTCATCAAATTGATAGCCCTCGCCTTGAAAAGCTTGAACAATTTTTCTTATTCTTTCAGCTTCTTC
>VTLG01007171.1_pt1 | contig 18009 bp, 14 predicted proteins | sample 4694571 | NCBI WGS metagenome assembly VTLG01 (sample SAMN12604809, study PRJNA352737) | marine metagenome | biome: ENVO:00000447; feature: ENVO:00000209|ENVO:00000569|ENVO:01000036; material: ENVO:00002151; isolation source: viral sequences binned using virsorter ... | reverse complement strand
TTCAATAATTCTCGTTCTCTTCATTTCTTTCTGGCTACTTTCCCCGTGGTTTGCATATGGCTTACCTCTATGGGAGTCAGTACTATGGCGTTTAACCTCAATGGTTTCAATTTTAACCAATCAATCGCAGACTCCTCCGGTCGCGTGGTCCCAACTTGGGCTGATGTACTCAATAGAGCTGACTTAGGTATGGAGGTAATGCATGAAAGGAACGCACATAATTTTCCATTAGATTTAGCATAGAGTTTTCGCGCCGACCTGACTTATCATCCTCGGCCATTAACCTAATCTATTTATCTTAATGACCAAATCAAATGTCTTCGCCCGTGAACCACAAGTAGAAGTAATCGATCAGCCTTACTTTGAAAATGCTGAGCGTGTTAATGGACAGTTAGCTATGCTAGGATTCATTGCAGCAATCGGTTCTTACTTGTTCACAGGTCAGATCATCCCTGGTTTATTCTAGGGAATACGCCGCGTCCGTTCATCCATTTTTATGGACGCATGAAACCACATCATGGAACGGGGGTGTGGTACTAAGGAGAAGATCCATGCAAAAAAAGATCCAACTAAAGTATCGCGGCGTGCCTTATACGAAACTCACTTAAATTATTTTAATGAAAAAACTAGCCCTGATCCTGGCTTCCGTATTCATCGGAGCCCCAGCTATCGCCGGACCTTACGTCAACGTAGAGTCGAATGCGAGCTACACTGGATCTGACTATAAGAGTCGTACAACCGACTTCCACGTGGGGTACGAAGGCTCAGAAGGTGCCCTTGATTATTATATTCAAGGAGGACCAGCCCTCGTCAACTCTGACGCAGTAGACGGTGACACGCAGTTGTCCGGTAAAGTAGGTGCATCAGTAGATGCTACCGAAAGACTTAATGTTTATGGAGAAGTCGCAGTAATTACTACTGAAGACGATGACGTAGACAATGACTGGTCAACAAAAATCGGAGCTAAGTATAGCTTCTGATGAAGTTTAATGAATTATGGCTAGTACTCTTCGGATTGCTAGCCTTTTTCATATTTATAGAGGGTCTGCATATGACTGAACATAAGCATTGCAGAGAATGCCCTACAGTAGAATGCGACGAATACTAATGTCACATCAAAGTAACAAGGTAACAGCTTCTGTTACTAAGCTTTCCCCAGAAGATATTAAAATCAAGGATCCAGTCGATACTATGCCTAGTGACTATCAGCCACCTGGTATAGACAATGAAGATCGTGTAGATTATAATTCTTTAGAGGAAGCTTTAACAAGCTAACCAGGAGAAGAGGCACCTCAGAGTCGGACCTCTTCTTCATTGGCTTTGGCCCGTACGCGGATACCCTTAGCCGTCTAGACGGTGGGAAAGACCACAACACAATTTAAAATCGCGCAAAAAATTTCAGCTGAGAACGTTAATATAATCTTTATTCCATAATAATGGCTCATCAGAATAATGCCAACAACACCTCGCTTACCTGGGGTGGTGTTGCTGCTAACAAAGGTACTCCTGATGCAACTACAACTGCACATAGGAGAGCCCTATATTTAAAGCTATTTAGTGGAGAACTATTCAAAGGATTCCAACGCAATACAATTGCAAGGGATCTAATTACCAAGCGTACCCTGAAGAACGGCAAATCATTGCAGTTCATCTTCACAGGTCGTACCAATAGTGAGTTCCATGTCCCAGGACAGAACATACTAGGTAATACTGATGGTGCTCCTCCAGTAGCAGAGGTTACAATCGAATGCGATGACCTCTTGATCAGTTCAGCCTTCGTGTATGAACTAGATGAAGTACTTTCCCACTATGATTTAAGGGGAGAGATTTCAAGAAAGATCGGTTATGCACTAGCCGAAAACTATGATAGAAGAATCTTCCGTGCTATTACTAAAGCTGCACGTCAAGCATCTCCTATTCAGAAGACTAACTTCCTAGAACCAGGCGGAACACAAATCCGTGTTGGTACTAACGCTGCTGGTACAGATGCATATGTTGCAGACTCTCTAATCGATGCGTTCTATGATGCAGCTGCTGCACTAGACGAGAAGGGAGTAAGTACTGAAGGCCGTGTAGGTGTACTAAACCCACGTCAGTACTATGAACTAATCCAAGCTGTTGGATCTAATGGTCTTGTAAACAGAGACGAGCAAGGTGATGCATTACAATCAGGTAATGGAATCATCGAAATTGCTGGTATCAAGATTTATAAGTCTATGAACATCCCATTCTTCGGAAGGTTCGGTACTAAGTACGGTGGATCAGGTGCAACTGGTACAGGCGTAACTGACCCTGGTAACACAGGTTCCTTCGTAAGTGAGGACATGGGTAACCAAGCAGAGAGTGCTTCCGGTGCTCCTGATGGTCAGCGCACAGTTAACGACTACGGTGAAGGAAACAAGTTCGACAACTCTTGCGGACTTATCTTCCAGAGAGAAGCCGTTGGTTGTGTAGAGGCAATTGGACCTCAAGTTCAAGTAACTTCAGGTGATGTATCCGTGATTTATCAGGGAGATGTCATTCTAGGACGCTTGGCTATGGGAGCCGCACCTCTAAACCCAGCTGCAGCTGTCGAATTGATTGCAGGTATTGCTCCAAACACTGGAGTTGCACAAGCATTCTAATAATATTAATCACACAAGGGGAGTCTTATGGCTCCTCTTTTTTTATTGACAATACTTTATGGCTACCACAACAATTGATACCGAGACCGAACTCTCCGCTGTAAATGCAATATTGGGAGCTATAGGTCAGTCTCCAATAACCACCATATCAGGCAATGCTAATCCAGAAGTGGCTTTCATCTACAATATCTTGAGAGATGCTAATGTAGATGTACAGAATGAAGGCTGGCATTTCAATACAGAACGACATGTAAATTATAAACCAGATGCAACTACAAAGAAAATAGAAATAGCTTCCGATATACTACAGATGGATGTCACAGATGGATGGTGTACAAGACATTATGATGTAGTTAAAAGAAATGGATATTTATATGATAAGTATGATCATACTGATGATTGGAGTAGCGTAGAATCTGGAGGTATAGATCTTGATGTTGTAAGATTAATTTCTTATGAAGATATTCCAGAACCTTTTAAAAGATATATTATATATAAAGCAGCTACTAGAGCAGCTACACAATTAGTAGGCAATCCACAGCTAACACAAATATTAGCACAACAAGAAGCTTTTGCTAGAGCAACTTGTATGGAATATGAATGTAATCAAGGTAACCATACTATGTTCAGTACACCAGAAGATAGTGTCTATAACGGGTATGCACCCTGGAGGGCTTTAAGAAGATAATGGCAGGAATTACACAAACCATCAGTAGTTATAGTGGTGGTATATCTGAACAGCCTGACCAGTTAAAAGGACCAGGCCAAGTAAAAGAAGCTTTAAATGTAATACCAGACCTTACTTATGGTCTATATAAAAGGCCAGGATCAAAAAGAGTAGGTACTAGTCCCTTAACTAATGTACAATCTGGAGGATCTTTTTTCCACTACTACCGTGATGAATCAGAAGGATCTTATATAGGTCAAATTGCTGATGATGGTAGGGTAAGAATGTGGAGTTGTAAGGATGGTACTGAGAAGAATGTTTGGTATGCAACAGATAACTCTGCATTTAATGGTGGTACAGGATCACATGTTTCTATTAAAAACTATTGTACACCTAGTACAGTAAGTGGTGTAGTACAAAGAGAAGATGTACAAGCTCTAACTATTAATGATAGTACATTTATTAATAATAGATCTAAAGTTGTAGCAAGTACTGGTACAACTGATGGATATGTAGATTCTCACTTTGCGTTTATTGAATTACAGAAAGCAGAGAATGGCAGACAGTATTCACTAAATGTTTATGACAGCGATTCAACAACTAGCATAACTAAGGCTACTAGAATTAAACATACAGCCACTAATCAGGACACAAGTGGTTGGTCAGGTCATTGTCCTGGTATTGGTACTCAGGTCTTTGCAGTAACTGATGGTAATAAAAAGAATTTAATATTCCGTATCACTGTTTTAGGTCAGCAAGGCCCGTCATCTGAAATGAATATAAATAGTGATGATGCTAACCAACAAGGTAATGATTACCGCTGTGTATACAGTAATAAAGTAGAATTATTACATGGTGGAGAAGGTTGGGCAGCAAATAATAGTACAACAGTTAGCCTGACTGCTGCTTTGGAAACCTTTACTCATACAGTACAAGTAGAAAAGGTTGAGACGGTAAACGTTAAAGCTAATATTAAAGCAGTACGACCTGAACCAACTTCTTTTGATGCTGATATGGCAGTTAGTGTTGATTCTATTTTAGGTGGTATAGAACAAGAATTTAGTGGTACTGGTATTACTGTTAAAATAATTGGTAATGGAATATACTTAACAAGAAGCTCTGCATTCAACGTAGAAGTTGTAGATAAAGATCTCATGAGAGCTATGGGCAAGGAGGTGAATGATGTCTCTTTACTACCTAACCAATGTAAGCATGGTTATATAGTTAAAGTTGTTAACTCCCAACAGTCTAATGATGATGATTATTATCTTAAATTTAAAGGAGATAATGACAAGGATGGTACAGGTTCTTGGATAGAATGTCCAGCTCCTGGTATTGTTAAAAGCTTTGATGCTTCTACAATGCCTCATGTTATACAAAGACAAGCTGATGGGGACTTCTTAATCAAACAGTACGCATGGGCTGACCGTGAAGTAGGTGATGATATAACTAATGCCGTACCTTCGTTTGTAGGGAAAACAATAAATAGAGTATTATTCTTTAGAAATAGATTAGTATTCTTATCTGAAGAAAATGTATGCACATCTAGAGCAGCTAAGTATGGAAACTTCTGGGCTGATACAGCTTTATCAGTTAGTGTTATTGATCCTATAGATATATCTAGTAGCTCTACACATCCTTCTGAATTATTTGATGGTATAGAATTAGGACCAGGATTATTAGTATTTAGTACTAATCAACAATTCTTATTTGCTTCTGATGCTGATGTATTAAATCCAGATACAGCTAAATTTAGACCAGTATCTAATTTTAATTATAATAAAGTTATACCTCCTATATCATTAGGACAGACTATTGGATTTGTAGATAACTCTGGTAAATATAGCCGATTCATGGAATCAGCAAATATAGGAAGAGAAGCAGATGCACAAGTAGCAGAGCAAAGTAAAGTAGTACCTACTCTATTAACAAAAGATGTTGATTTAATTACTAATTCAAGAGAGAATGGATTAGTTATGTTTGGTAAGACTGGATCTGATACAGTAGTTGGTTTTAAATACTTTAATATAGCTCAACAAAGACAACAATCATCTTGGTTTAAATGGAAGTTTAATCGAGAATTAAAATATCATTTCATTGTAAACGATGAGTACTTCTTACTAGATGAAGATAATTTCTTAAATAAAGTAAGTCTTGTACAACAAGATACTGATGCAAGTATAACACAAGATGGAACTAACTTCCTAATACATCTAGATAACTGGACTACACTTGATGAAGGTGTGTATGATAACAGTACAAATTTAACTACATTTACCAATAAAGCAACATGGATACCTTCAGTAACTAATCCTAATGGTACGCTTGTAGTTGTCGATACTAACTCAGGAGCCACACGTGTAGGTAGATATGCTGAAGTTACTTTATTAGGTAATAATCCTAATGATGATTTCACGTTACCTGGAGATTGGTCAGTTGGTGGTTCAAATACTTTCCATATAGGATATCTATATGATTATCAAGTAGATCTACCTAGACTTTATGTTACTAAACCTGTTGGAGAAGGAGTTGTTGCTGATGTTAATGCATCCTTAGTATTACATAGACTTAAATTAAACTTTGGTAAAATCGGTCTTTATGAGACTACACTTAAAAGAGTAGGTAAGGCTGACTATACTGAAATATATGAATCAGCTATGTTACCAGGATATGGTGTAGATGATGCTCCATATTTAGAACAAGAAATACGAACAGTTCCTGTATATGATAGAAATGAGAATGTAGATATAACACTTAAATCAACTCACCCATCACCTGCAACATTACATTCGATGTCATGGGAAGGTGATTATACGAATAGATTCTATCGTCGTGCCTAATTACATCCATCCTCTTACATTGGAGGCTGCTATTGAAGTGGCCTCTGATTTAAGACCTGAAGACCGTAGAGAAATGGTAGAAGGTCATGGTTCAGATCCTATAGAATATGCTCATTGGGTATCAAAACAAAATAATTGTGTATGGTTTGAAGTGCCTAACGGCAAGACTGCTGGTATGGCCGGAGTTGGTAAAGGCGGGGCAGTATGGATGCTTTGTACGCCAGCTATACACGAATACCCACTTACATTTGCAAGAGAATCAAAACGTTTCATTGAGAGTAGAGCAGAACCACTGCTATGGAATGTTGCTGATGCAAGAAATATAGTCCACTTAAAACTACTCAAATTTTTAGGCTTTAAATTTTTACAGAAAATTTTCTACGGACCTAATAATTTATCCTTTATCGAGTTCGCACGTGTGCCAAGATCCTAATGAAAGTGCCCGGAGAAGGGCCAAACATGCTAATGCACTGAAGATGTATGAATACGGCCAAGAAAGGGCTGCATTTCATAACAAAGAAACTAGATACCAACATGGTGTTGATAACGCTGTAATAGGATTTTCTCGTACAGTTGGTGATGCAACAGCAAACGCATTCCAAATAGCTGGTAAAGCCCGTCAGGCTAAAGCCGCTGCTGAGAGAAGTTATGCAACAAGTCAACGTGTTGATGAAGGCGGCGGAGCAAGAAATGCTGGTCGTAATCAGTACTTAGCATTACTAGATAAACATAGAGAAGCAGAGTATGCTGTTGATCAAGCTTGGGGTGTCGGTATGGACCGAGCCGAGATTGGTGCTAGAAGACAGCTATCAAATAAATTTAATAAATTAGAAGAAGCACTTGGTATTCCTAAGTCACCTCCATTAATGGAACCAATACCAGGTAAAGATAGATTTGGACAAATAATGCAAGGTGTACAGATGGCAACTCAAATCGCTAAGATTGGAGCTGCACCATTTACTGGAGGAGCTAGTCTTGGTATACCTGGAATAGGAAAAGGAGCAGGTCAGTGGAACCCATTCGGACCAGATACACCTGCCCCTGGTAGCGATGGTGGTAGCGGTGGTGGTGGTTTATTCAGTAGTCTTATGGGAGCAGGTGGTTGGCAACCTCCAGCTGGTATGTTTAACCCTAGACCTGCACCTAAACCACAAACAAGTTGGCATTCGTTTTTGAGGTTCTGATAAAATTATGACACAAGCACCTTATTCAGGAGAGCCATTAAGTGGCATAGATTCTAGACAATTTAATTATCAAGATCCATTAGATTTAGTAACTGGATTAGAAAAGAATCAAAGGGATTCTGTTAAAGATTTACAAAGTTATTTTAATAATATTATAGCACGTGCAGAGGAGTGGGATAAACGGAAAGCAAGTAGATGGAATGACTTAGTTGGAATTACAAGACAAGCTGGTAGTGTTGCTGCTACTGTATGGCAAGAAAATAGAGCTAGAGAAGTTATAGATGAGTGGAATACTACTGATGAAGAATATGATGTAAAATGGAAAGGAGGTTTCACTAGTTATCAAGAGTGGGAAAAAGATAGGCATAAAAGAAAAAGTGAAATAAATGCAGCTATACAAAATGGAGATGCTGATAATGTAGATGCCGTTCAACAGATATCAGAAATCTCCAAACCTAATGATTCTAAAATCTCAGAACTTAATAATCGTTCTCAGCATTATCTACCATTCTATGCAACAGCTGCTAATAATATGAAGGTTAGGCTTCCTGAAGAATTAGGCGGTGGGTATGCAACATTAGCTACAGCTACACCAAAGCAGTATCATTATATACAAGGAGCTATTCGTAAAGCTTGGTTAATGGAGTCAGTAGGTTCTAATGGTGATCCAGTTAGCAACCATATGATCCGAGCTCATCTTTATCCCACGATGAAGAAGATTGAAGATCAGCAATATAAAACTTATGCTGACGGTTATGTAAAAGGTATACAAGCAGAAGCTAAACATACAGATAAGTTAGAACTTTTTGAGACATTAAAAACTTCAGATAATGGACAAGCATTCCTTGATCATATAACAAGAAACTTAGGTGATCCTAAATTTGGTGGTAACTATGGTTTAACTAGAAAAAATACTGTAGACATACTTGTACAGGGAGTTAAGGATGGTTACATTGATGAAGGAGATATTAATAAAATATTAGATCATGAATTTACTCCTAATGGATGGCCAGAAGGTAAGACCACTACTATAAGAGAACATTGGAAAGTAGATGCTGGTAGGTTACGTGCAGCTGTTATAGATAAACAGTATACAGAAGCACAAAATTATACAAAGCAATTAGAGGCTCGTGGTGTAGCTTGGGTTCAGGAAGAAATGGCCCCGTACATGGACGGGAGTAAGACTTGGACATTAGAAGCTGCAGCTCAATTGAGAAAAGATTTTAATAAGAAATTCCCAGGTGCAAAATTCCCTGATCAGATGAGTTATTTTGAAACTGCTGCTGAACAAGATGATCAAGCACAATTTGATGCACTCATTATAAAAGCTAATAAAGGTCTTGCAATTACAGCTAAAGATTATCAAACAATCAGTGATCCGGTTATATTAGAAAAGGCTAAAGCTTTATCTAAATCAACTGTAGAGAACTTAACTCAACATGAGTCTTTTGAAGTATCAGGACACGCAGCATCTATCATGGCTGATAATCCTGCAACAGTAGATAGATACGAAAACAATGCTGTAGCTAGAGATATAGTAGGTAAAAGGATTACAGCAGCTATAGCACAGCAATTCCAAGCAGAATTAAAAGTACTTGGTCCTGAGAAAAGAGCTGAGGCTTTATCAAATGCTGTAGCTAATGTAAAATCTAGAGAAGCAGCTGGGGAGTTTGATATAGATCCAGTTACACTAACTAGTAATGAAGATACTACTAATTCTAATAGAAATTCTAAGGCTACTTTAGAGACAATTGCCAAAGATCCTTATATTGCTACTAAAAATGTAAGATTACCAGGTGAAGGTGATGTACAAATACGAGAAGCAGTGCGTTATTATGAGGCATTACAACGTGGAGATAGGGTAAGAATGCCTGGATATTGGAGAGAAGTAGGTAAAAATAACACAGCTGGAGCTAAAGCTTACTTAGAAAGCAGATTAAAAGCATTAGGTATACTAAAAGATGGTGATATTGTAGAAACAAATTGGGAGAAATTAGTAAAAACATTGCCTCCATCATATCAAAATGATTTAAATAGGAATCCTACTGATAGTAAAACCTATAATATAGCTTCTAAGGATGCTAATTGGATGGTTGAATCTTTCTATGGGGATGGTGGTAATGATTATGATACAATATACGGACCTGATGGTACGACAAAAGCAGAACTAGATAAACCCTTATCACAACATACTGTAGGTGAAGTAATAGATCTAATGAATCAAGGATATACCCGCATAGGAGGATTTAATCTTACTAATACAGGGTTAAGAAATGTTCTATTAGAAGGTGGTGTAGGATCTTCTCAAATAGGTTTAGATACTGTATTTGATGAAACCACACAAAACCGATTACTTTTACACAGTTTAAGATATAAGATAAGAAGAAGACATGGTAACAATGGTGTAGATACAAGATGGAAACGTCAAGTTGATATGCTTACTGATGATGAGCAGAAACAATTTGAATCTATTATACCTGGTTTATCATATATGAATCAAATACACAATTTACTGCCAGCAGTTGTTGGAGAACTTTACTAAGGTAATAATATGGCAGATCAGCCTATAAATATTCAATTCGATCAGGAAGGTCTAAAGCAACAATTAGGCAATCTGGAATCTTATTTAAAAGAGGAAGAGAAACCTCTTGAAGAAAAACTAGAGAACATAGAATCAGAACAAGAGCAAGCTAAGGCTACTCAAGAAGACCCTAGAGACGCTGAAAAGTGGGGGTTTAAAGCTCTAGTTAAAGAAGGTCAATCCATCCTATCTGGCGGTTTACAAGATACCGCTTCTTCAATAGCCACTTTCCCTGAACGTACAGTAGATGCACTGTCAGGGGAGATGGCTGCTGAAAGGAAAACAGCTGAAGGTTATAGACCTGACTGGGATCCTTTCACAGATTATGATAATCCTATCGAAACTAAAACTTGGTGGGGTCAATTATTAAGAGGTGCTGTACACTTCGGTTCCATGGCTGTAATACCTATAGCTGGATGGAAGGGTATAGCTGGAAAAGCATCTTACTACGCTACTAATAGTCTTGTAAGAGCTGCTGGCGTTGGTGCCGTATCTGATTTGATATCTAGAGAATCCGATGGACACAACGCTTTAGGAGCACTTAGACAAAGGTATAGCTGGATAGATACACCTATTACTACTAAAGATACTGATCATCCTGTATGGATGAAATTCAAGAATATCGTTGAAGGTATGGGTATAGGTCTAGCTTTTGATGGACTATCAATTTTCTTAGGTCAGGGCTCTGAACGAGTACTGAAAAAAGTAAGAGCTAGAAATAAAAGTATAGAGGATCAAACTACTGAACAAGCTGTAGCTCAGATGAGAAGAGGTGATCAGGAATTCCGTGCAGAAAAGAATGCACCTGTTGCTGAAAACCATCAAGGAGCTCATGTCTCTAAGGAGGATAGTGCTTGGGAAGTTAGAGAAAGATTAGCTAGAGGTAGAGAAGAGTGGATGTCAGATGATGGATCCGCTGGTTCTGTAACTACACCTGCTCAAAGAGAACGTGTAGCTATGGAAGCTAATGTCTCTGAAGAATTAGTTGAGAAAACTATTCGTGATTTATTTAGTAATAGTGAAGCTGAGAAACAAGTAAGAGATGTAAAAAATAAGCAGCTTACTTTGGTTGAAACATTTGGTGATGCAGTATTACAACATCAAAGAGTAACTGAAGGTAGAAATGCTGCTGAAATGACAGCTAAAGAATACCTAGCAGAACTAACTAAAAGAAAGGATTTTATTGAAGTTGGTGCTGAAGGTGTCGATGAAGGTACTATAGAGATTCTTACAAGTAGAAATGTTATAGCAACTGATCTTGTTATTGGAACCTTATTACAACAGCTTCGAGACACTGGTATTGCAGGTAGAGAAATAGCTGATATTTATAATTTAATGGATAAAGACGGGCCTACAAAACAGATAGCCGATACATTGCTAACTGCTATGACTATGGTCAAGAAAGCTAGACTCGTTAAATCACAAACCTTTAGACAACTTAATGCTCCTGGTAATAGAGGTACAGCTTTTGAAGCTAAAAGATTCTTAGATGAAACTTTAAGAAAAGAAATGGTTGATAGTAGAGAATCTATCGCTGCAATTCTTAACTTAGCTGGAGAAGAGGCTGATGGTAATTTACTTATGTCTCTATATGAAGCATTCTCCCAAATGAAAGACGTTAATAGTATTGACGACTTTGATGCTTGGGCTAGGAAGATGATTAAAGGTGGGGAATTAAATGGTATAGATAGAACAGGTGCAGCAATTAGGGAATTAGAAGGTGTTATGATTCATAGCATTTTAAGCGGTCCTAAGACTCCTATGAGAGCGATCATGGGTACAAGTACTGCAACCTTCTTAAGGCCAATATCAACGTTTGTAGGAGCTTCTATGAGGTATCCATTTAACGGAGATGTTGCTACAGTAAAAGCTAGCCTTGCTTCATTGAATGCAATGGTACAAGCTATTCCTGAAGCTTTTGAATTATTTAAGTCAAAACTAAACTCATACTGGACAGGTGATATATCTTCTGTTAAATCTAGATTCTATGAATATACTAGAGGAGATGACAATTGGGAAGTATTAAGACGTTGGTCTGAAGATAGTGGTAGAGCTACTTTTGGAGATAGAGCTGCATTTGCTTTAGCTAATACGGCTAGAGCTATGAATATGAGTAATTTATTTACTTATTCAACTAAGCTTATGGCCGCGACTGATGATGCTTTTGCTTATATCTTAGGTAGAGCTAAGATGAGAGAAAAGGCTATGAGATCAGCTTTAGATCTTCAAGAAGCAGGTATGATACCTGATATAAATCCAAAGGCTTTGAGAAAGTATGAGGATGATTTCTATGCTGAAATCTTTGATGCTGATGGTAATATAATAGATGAAGCAACTAAGTATGCACGTAAAGAAGTAACATTAACTCAGGAGTTAACTGGATTTGCAAAAGGATTAAATGATGTATTTAGTGCTAACCCATGGGCCAAGCCTTTCTTTCTGTTTGCACGAACTGGTGTTAACGGTCTTAGTTTAACAGCTAAACATACACCTGGTTTTAACTTCTTTGTTAAAGAATTTAATGATATTGCTTGGGCTAATGCTGATAATTTAGATGCAGTAGCTAAGTATGGTATTACTTCACCTGAAGAATTAATAAATGCCAAACGTTTACAAGAAGGTCGTTTAGCTATTGGTACTGGTTTAATAACCATGGCTAGTGTAGCTTATATTAGTGGTAATATTACAGGTAATGGACCTGTTGATAGACAGAAAAGACAAATGTGGCTTGATGCTGGCTGGAAACCCAGGAGTATTAAAGTAGGAGGAGTATGGGTAGGATATGATTCCGTAGAACCATTCAACCAAATACTTGCTACACTTGCTGATGTAGGTGATTATAGTCAATTAATGGGTGATGAATGGACAGAGAAACAGTTACTTTCATTAGGTCTTATTATTGGACAAGGTATATCAAGTAAATCATATCTTGCTGGTATGCAACAGTTTGTTGATTTAGTTGGTGCTCGTCCTGGCCAAGCTGAAAGAATTGCAGCAGGTATATTAAATAATACTGTACCTTTAGCTGGTCTTAGAAATGATCTAGGTAAACTGTTTACACCTTATACAAGAGAACTTGGGTCTGGTATAGATCAAGCTATTCGCAATAGGAACTTAATAACTGAGAATATTGCTGGAGAACCTCTTCCTATTAAATATGATATGTTTGATGGAAGGCCGATTAAAGATCATGATTTCTTGACTAGAGCATATAATATGTTTAGTCCAGTACAATTGAATTTAGATCCATCTCCTGGTAAACATTTGGTATGGAACTCAGGGTATGACTTAAGACAATCTACTTATTATGCTCCTGATGGCACTAATCTAACAGATGAGCCAGAGATAAGATCAAATTATCAAAAAGCAATTGGAGATCAAAAGCCTATTCTTACATTAAATAGATTAGCAAAAGATCCTAGAATGATAGCTTCTATTGCTGAGATGAATAAAGATATTAGAGATGGTAATCGTGGTAAATTCCAAGCTATGGATTATTATCATAATAAAGTTCTTAAACGTTATATGGATAAATGGCGTAAAAATGCTTGGGCACGTGTAAGGTTACAACCTAGTGCACAGAAAGTAGCAACTCTACAACAAGACGCTAAATTATTAAGAGTCCGTAAAACTAAGCAAACAACACGCCCACAAGGTGAGTTCGACACCCTACTCAATATGTATAAATAATTATGGCAACTACATTTCATGACTATAATGGGGATGGGTCAGATCTTACCTTTGATTATTCCTTCCCAACAATTAAAAAAGAAGATGTAAAGGTACAGGTAAATAATGTATTAGTTGATAACTTTACTATACCTAATTACGCTACATCTGGTACTAAAACAGTAACCTTTGATAATACAACTGGAACTTTAAATACAAACGTATGCGAATCATCTGGAGCTCCTAAAGCTGGTACAGCTAATGTACGGGTATATAGAGATACAGATGTAGATGCAAGGAGAATTACTTATCAAGCTGGTTCTGCAGTAAAAGCTGAAGACTTAAATGATCAAACAGATCAACTTATTTATGCTCATCAAGAAGAGCAGAATCAAACTATAACAACAGATAAGATTAAAGATGGTGCTGTAACAGGACCTAAGATTGCTGACGATTCTATTGATTCTCAGCACTATGTAGATTTATCTATAGATACTGCCCATATTGCAAATGACGCAGTAACAACAGATAAGATAGCAGATGGAACTATTACAGCAGGTAACATAGGATCTAATGCCATTACACATGGTAAAATGGCTGACAGCTCTGTTGGTACAAATGAGATTATCAGTAATTCTGTTGACTCACAACATTATGTTGATGGTTCTATTGATAATGTACATATTGCTAATCTTACTATTACAGGTAGTAAGCTAGTTAATGGTACGATAAATACTGATCAGATTGCAGAAAATGCTGTAACTGCTATTGGTCTTGCAGATAATGCTGTAGATCAAAATGCTATTGCTTCTGATGCTATAAATGGGAATAAAATACAAGATAATGCTATTAATTCAGAGCATATAACAGCAGGTTCTATTGATCTTGCTCATATGTCAGCTAACTCTGTAGGTGAACATCAGTATGTAGATGCAAGTATTAAGGCAGCACATATAGCAAATGATACTATCACATCAACTCAAATAGCAACCAATGCTATTACTAATGAAGAACTAGCTGATAACTCTGTTGCAACTGGACACATAATTAATGGTAGTATTACTACAGATGATCTTGCTAATGGAGCTGTAAATGCTGCTAAGATTGCAGACAATACGATTACAGCTACTCAAATAGCAGATAATGCGATCACTAATAATGAATTAGCTGATAACTCAGTCGCCACTGGACATATCATTGATGGCAGTATAATTGGAAGTGATCTAGCTAATGGTGCTGTAGATACAGCAAAGATAGCAAATGATGCAGTAGAAGCAGATCAATTATTAGATCATGCTAGTGATGATTCTCAAAGAGCTGTAACAACTAATCACATCAAAGATAATGCTATTACATTTGCTAAGATAGGATGTGAAGAAACTACTCTTACTACAACTAGTAATACTGCAATACCTACATCTAAGGCTGTAGCAGATCACGTTGCTAATGTTGTTGATTCTATTGGTGGTTTCAAGATTATAGCTGATAAAAATAGTTTCCCTGAAGCTCATCCAGACCCTAAAGGGGATGCTGGTATGGTTATCAGTATTACTGATCCTGCAGGTTTTGTAGTTAATGGTAGTGGTGTAAGTACAACAGGTGATACAATTACATCTGATGGTACTGTAACTATTAATGGATTCCCATCAGGAGTTCATAGTACTACTACAACTTCTAACTATACCTTACTATTACAGACAACGAGTACAGCTCATACATATGACTTCTATCGCTTCTTAGCGAAAGATGCTGATGTATTGAACTTAAGTTCTGATATTGATGACTTTGGTAATAGATATAGAACAGGTGCTAATAGAACTGCAAATAACTCTAACACTAACCATGATGGAGATCTCTTCTTTGATCAATCTGCTAATAAGATGTATGTCTATGATGGGGCATATGACTCAGGCGGTGCTTGGAAAGAGGTTACATCAACAGGTGAGTTTAAAATATTAACACTTGAAGATACTGATGGATCTCCTTTTGATGGAGCTAATCAGTCATTTAATCTAAAAGATGGTAGTAATGCTGCCTCAGTAGATCAACCTGGTCAGTTAATAGTTAGTGTTAATGGTGTAATTCAGAAACCTAATACTGGTACTAGTGCCCCTAGTGAGGGTTTTGCATTAGTAGATAGTGATACAATTATATTCGGGGCGGCCCCAGGGGCTGGTGCTAGTGTCTTTGTAACTCAATGTGGATCAGCGGTAACACTTAATGTACCAGCTGATGATTCAGTTACAGCTGCTAAACTTAATGCAGGTACAGAAACTACTGGACACTACTTATCTAAAACTGCTTCAGGATCAGGTATAGCCTGGGCTGCCGTGCCAGCAGGAGTAGGTGGTGCTACAGGTGTTGACTTTAATGATGATGTCAAAGCCAGATTTGGTACTGGTAATGATTTAGAAATTTATCATGACGGTTCAAACTCATATATAAAAGATACAGGCACAGGAGCATTACGAATAAACGCTAGTTCTGTTTCTTTTAATAATCCAGCTGGTACTGAAGCTATAGCTGGGTTTGCAGAAAATGGAAAAGTTGAACTTTATTACGATAATGCGAAGAAATTTGAGACAACTGCAACTGGAGTTACTGTAACTGGCGTAGTAGCTGCAACAACACTTACAGGTGACGGTTCAGCTCTAACAGGTGTAGCCTCTGCAACTGCTGATGGATGTATGTACGAAAACGATCAAACAATATCTAATAACTATACTATTGCTTCTGGTAAAGGAGCGCACAGTGTTGGACCTATAACGGTCAATGCCACTGTAACTGTAAACGGAAACTGGGTGGTTAGCTAATGGCAATTACAATTAATGGAACTGCGAATACAGTCGCAGGATTAGCCGTTGGTGGCTTACCAGACGGCGTAGTAGATAAAGATTCTATAGCTGCAGATGCAGTAGACGGGACTAGATTAGCAGATAATGCTGTTGAGTCTGAACACGTAGCTGCAGGAGCTGTTGATCTTGCTCACTTATCTTCAACTGGAACAGCAGGTTCTGGTAACTATTTAAGAGGAGATAATAGTTGGCAAGCAGCAGGTGGTGACCTGTCTTTTGGTGGTGATACCTTTGGAGGTACAAAAACCATAGGTGCCACTGATGCTCAACATTTTTATTTTATGACCAATAATAAGACTAGATTATTCTTAAGGTCAGATGGTAATAATGAGTTCAGTTCGAAAAATTTTCATATTAGAACATGGAATGCAGCTAGTTCAACAACTGAACAAATATGGTGTTCTAATGCTGGTACTGAAGGTTCATATGGATATGGAACTGGTTGTATGTATATGACCTCTAATGGTGATATGCATAATACAAACAATGATTATGGTGGCTGGTCTGATTCACGATTAAAAGAAAACATTGTTGATGCATCATCCCAATGGAACGATATAAAAAATATTAAAGTACGAAAGTATAACTTTAGAGAGGGTAATGGTTTTCAAACACATACTCAGATTGGAGTTATAGCTCAAGAATTAGAGACTGTTAGTCCTGGGCTTGTAACTACAGCTCCTGCTACAGATGGTGCTAAAGATGCTTCAGGTAATGTATTAACAACTAGGAAAACAGTTAGTTATACTGTTTTATATATGAAAGCTGTAAAAGCCCTACAAGAAGCAATGACAAGAATAGAAACTCTAGAAGCTAAAGTAGCAGCACTGGAGGGAAGTTAATGGCAGAATTAAAATTACAAGCAGACTCAGGTGGAGGAACGTCCTCACTTAAGGGTCCAGCCAGTTCAGGAGCAAATCCTAGTTGGCGTCTGCCTTCAGCTGATGGAAGCTCCGGGCAGTTCTTAAAAACTGATGGTTCAGGAGTTATGTCTTGGGCTACTGTATCAGCAGGAACAGCTTTAACAGGTTCCACTAATAATACAGTTTGTACTGTTACAGGAGCTAATGCTATTGCAGGTGAGTCTAACCTTACCTTTGATGGTACTCATCTAACTATAGGTGGTTCTGGAAATCTTACATATTACGGTGCTCAAATATTAGAACCAGCATTCTGTGGATATGACGTTACGAATAGTTCTGGCGTTAATGGATGGAAAAACATACAATGGGCTACAATGGAGGTTGACACTTGCTCTGGTTGGGATAATACTAACTTTAAGTGGGTACCTGATAAAGAGGGTTGGTACTTAATTACTTTTGCTCATGCTCATACAGGAGGTCATCATGACGAGTATGAAGCAGAAATTAAAGTTACTGGTAGCGTAATAGCAAGTGCAGCGTGTAGAGCTGATAGAATTTCAGTTGCTGGACTAGGTTATATGAATGGAACTGGTAATGCTGTCGAATGGAAAATATATCATAATAATACTAACCACGCTTGCGATAATGGAGATAAGAGGACTAGTGGCAGTGCATTTAGATTATCGGGGGTAGCTTAACATGACAGTAATTAATTGTTCACAAAAA
>VTLG01006284.1_pt1 | contig 18010 bp, 30 predicted proteins | sample 4694571 | NCBI WGS metagenome assembly VTLG01 (sample SAMN12604809, study PRJNA352737) | marine metagenome | biome: ENVO:00000447; feature: ENVO:00000209|ENVO:00000569|ENVO:01000036; material: ENVO:00002151; isolation source: viral sequences binned using virsorter ... | reverse complement strand
ATCCCATGCACTTGGCCAACCACTACCATGTGTACCTGTTCCAAATCCACCGTCTCTACCTGTTCCATAGTTTGCCTGATTACCCCCACCAAATAAGGATCCACCGCCACCCCAAGTTTTACCTTTTAAAAGATTTCCTGCACCCTTAAATAAACCACCTAAGAACATCTCAGGTGCATTTGGCATGCCCAAAGCACCAGCTGCTACTTTATTATAATCTGTCAAATATGGGTTTGCTCTTGTTGCAGCATTATTAATAGGTATTACATATCCACCACCCTTTTTATCACTTACAACTTGCTCAGTACCATGACCAATGAATGATGTAGTTTTACCTCCGTCCATTGAAACTGGATAACCAGTCTCAGGACCTCTAATCATACCACCATATTTGCTTATAGATCTTCCTGTACTATATTGTTTACCTATAGGTCCTCCAAACTTCCTTTCTGGTACTTCTTCTTCTCCTTCTCCTTCTTCTTCATCACCACCACCCATCATCATGGAACCTGCAGCAACTACACCAGTAACTACTGCTGCACCTTTAAGTATTCCTGGTCCTCTGCTTAAGAATTTTGTACCTGCAACTCCTTTTCCATGTGTAAGTGCTTTTAACCCTTTTCTTGCTCTTAATGCATTTCTAAAATTAAACAGTGCATTATTAAAACCTTTGAAGATCATGCCGATCTCCTTCATAGTTTTACCTATTCTAAGAGGATTTAACCATTTAAGTCCTACAATTATAGCACCAAACGCTACTATACCCTTGGCAAACGCAAGTACTCTTTGCCAAGTGCTCATATTTTCACCACCCTTCAATGCTTTTGCAAGACTATTGATACCTATAACAAAAGCACCACCAATAAACGTACTGATTGCTTTGAATACTCCCCATATTATCTTAAACGTGTTTATTATCGTCTTTTGATTTTTCTTATCTGCTAACCATTTCAATATAGGTATCCCAACCAACATTTTGAAGAGAGCACCAAGCATCATTAGTAGACCTTTTAAGAAATTAGGAGCTTTAAATGCCTCTAATAACTTTCCTGCAAATGTAAATTTCCTCTTTTTAGGTGTCGTATATTCTGGTTCAAACGCTTTTTTCTTTGCTAATGCTTTAGCACGTGCTAATTCTATTTTTTCTATCTTAACAAGACTTGCTGCTATACCATTAACTACTTCACCAAGTTGGTTTATTGCTTCAACCTGTTTTGTTTGTATACTTATATTTGCCTTTTCTTCTTTCTTTGCATCACTAGCCGCAGCTATCCCTGTTGTAGAGACAAACTTGTAAAGATTAATTTTGGTTGGAGAGATGTTCATACTTAATATTTAGTTGCCAATAGGGACTGCCTTATGAATAGGAACCATCTTTTCAATAATTACAGGCATAGGAATAAACTCTAATTGAGATTGCATTGCATATGCTTTTGATTGTGAAGATTGTTTCTGGTCAAGTAAATTATTACGTGCGTTTTTACCCTTTGATGTAAATATACCAAGTGCCTCAGGTCTGACACCTAACTCAGGTGCCATTTCTCGGAGACCATCCATAACAGCATTGACACCACCCCCTTGTATCATACCAGACACTACATTAAATAGACTACCAAATCCCATTTGATTTGCTATATCACCAAACAAACTCATTGGAGAGAATCCTCCACCATCTAAACCTGTTACTCCAAATGACCCTAATATACCACCTAAACCAGGTATTCCACTTATAATACCTCCTATCGAGGGGAATTTATTCATAAATCCACCAATACCACCTAAGAAATCTTGGAAACCTTGAGGTAAGAAACTGGTAAGACTACCTAAAGCACCCTGCACACCACCAGTGACAAATCCACCTATAGCTTTACCTATAGGATTATTGCTCATGAACTGACCGAATGCAGATTCTGCACCAAAAGTGCCTGGGAAGAATCCACCCAATGCACCTAGACCAGGTGCTATAGCACCCATAATGTTACCAGATGCAACTGCAGACACTGCCTGAGCTGCTTGCATAAATGGCATGATTGGTGCTAACGCAGGAATAAATGGTGCTGCTACACTCAAGATAGGCATAGCAACTGAGGCAACACTACTAACAACTTTACCTACCGTGCTAACAACACTACTAACTGCCTTAGTAACACCTTTAAATATCTTTTTAACAAATCCAAAGAAGAATTGTGGTATATGTCCACCTTCTTCAAATCCAAATTTCCACCAAGGTTTCTTTTTATTACCAACTGCTGTTGTTTTAGGTTGATCTTTTGACGAACCAACAGAGTGTCTTGATACTACATCAGTAGATTTAGAACCTATACCAAAGGCTCCATCTGGCATTGTATCACCATATCTCTCATTATCAGATTCTACACCTTTGTACTGGTTCATAGGTACAAAAGGCATTGTCTCATAGAACAATCCTTTATTTTTTACAGTCGCTAGGGGATTATGTTTCTTACCAAATTTTCTTTCATATGGACTTAACTTCTTTGGTTTAGTGCCAAAGGAACCTTGGGGGAATGTATCGCCATATCTTTCATTGTCAGATTCTACACCTTTATAATCTTCAGCAGGTACAAAAGGCATTGTATCATAACTCTGTCCTTTTTTCGGAGAAGGTTTAAGTTTCTTTGTTCCTGATGTATCATCACCTGCCTTTTCTTCTTCTTCACTTTTCTTACCAACCATTGCCTCACCTGAGGTCTTTGATCCTTCTTGAACTGGATCAGATTTAAAGAATGATTTGTGAAGTAATGGTAGAGTATTCTTGAATCCAAACCCATCCATCATCCAAGCAATGTTCGGGACTTCTTTACCCATCAAAAGTCCTATAGGACCAAGCATTGCTTTTATAGCAATTTTGGCACCACCATATATCTTCTCTCTCAATCCAAAACCGAGAGGTGGTATCCAATTAGGAGGATCTTTAGGAAAATCTGGTATTTTTATCTTTGGTATACCTTTATAGAATTTTGTGACTCTCTCTTTCATCCAATTGAAGATATTCTTCACTTGTCCTATAAATGCAGCTGCATCTTCTTTTAATTTTTTACCAGCTGCTTGCCATCCATCACCTTTGAATCCCATGTATAGCAAATTACCTACGTATTCACCAACCATAGTACCAATCCAACTACCAATACCTGGTAATAACCATGTTCCTAATCCACCACCAACTGCTGCACCTGCAGTCTTAAATATCGTTGCTCCCCAAGGATCTCCCTGTAATCTTGAAAATACTGCTGTTAGTAAAGTTCCAAAAACAGGCACTTTTCCAAAAGTATTTTTAAATGCTTTGCCGAGAAGTTTTACATTATTCTTCCCCATGAATTTTAAAGCACCACGACCAAAGGTTCTCTTGAATCCATACTTGGTAGCAACACCTGTTTTTGCTCCCGAAGGACTTAAACCTGATGTCTTAGGTTGGGGTTTAGGTTTAAATTTATCTGGTCTTTGACGTTTTAATCTCTCGACTTTTTTTAGTGCCTCTGCATGAGTATCACCTTGTGCTCTAAATCCATCATATGCAGTTCTACCATTTTTTCCAAATTGTTTAGTAAGTAGATCTTTTCTTGCGTTTATTCTTTTATTTTTAAGTTTATTTTTATTAATAGAAGATTTACCTTTATTATCCTTTCCTTTACCTTTATCTCTTTGAGTCTTGTCACGATAAAAGTCCATTCCCAACATACTGAGAATAGCATCCATAGTCCCAAATGGATTCAATAATACCGTTAAAGCAGATAAACCTAATACGAGTTTACCTAATCCTTGTAATTTTTCTCCAAAAGTCTTTCCATTTATTAATTGATTAAAAGGTTTAGCTATACCATCAACTACTAATCTTTTTCCCCATTTAAGAAATGTCGTAAAGACATATTTAAAATTTTCTACAAATTTTTTCCTTTTTTCTTTTGCAACAGGATCATTAAACCATGCTTGTAATTTTTTTATCTCTGTTAATGCAAACAGTTTCATCAAGAAACCGACAATAGATACCAATAACCCCTCTAAACCACCTAAAAGTGAATCTTTTAATTTACTACCAAATTTACCTTTTGTACTATTTGCGTCTTTTGCCTGTTTCTCAAGATCCTTTCCATCCAGTAACCTTTGACTTTCTATCTCTTCTTCTCTTGCTCTATCCTTTTCTCTTTTTGCTCTTCTGCGTTCTGCAATTTCTATGAGTTTTTCGTTCTTTGCACTCGCTTTATAAATTTTTTCAAGGTTATTAACAGTCTTTGAAAGTCCAGATACTGAACTACCTAGTCTATTAATTGCTAAAAGTGTTGTACGAGCTCCTTCAGTCTTGGCAGCAGACTTTATCCCACTGCTACCAGGATTAATGAACTTATACATTGAGATTTTAGCCACCAGATTTCGCCTGTTGATCCCTTCGATGTTTATCCTCTTCATTGAGGAATTGAACTAACAAATTCATGTAGATTTCTTTTTCCCAAGGCAGCAAATTCTCGATATGCTCGATTTGCCACTTATGATGATGTATTAATGCAAAATTAGTTTCATAGTAATTTTGCAAACTAGCATGCATTAGGGCTAGGCGAAAAAACTTGCTAAACCTTCAAGTTTTACTTCACTCTCAACTTTTGTGTTGGGATTTGTCACTTTTAGTGTATGCGACAGTTTTGGCATAGTTTCAAAGAAATCTTGCACCTTTTTAAACTGATCAGAAGTCATTTGGTCAAGAAATGATGTAATTTCTTCTTTTGGTAAGTCCTTACAGTCATATACTTGTTCAACATCTGCAATAGAGTCGATACAACTTGCTGCCATTCTAAAAACTTGATCTACTCCAACATCTTCAGGTTGGAAATTCATTTCAACAAAAATATCCAAACTTGGATACTTCATTGTTAACACAACTTCTTCAGATAACTTAATTTCCTTTTTATGACCTTTTGTCTTTATGACTTTAATTTGGTCTAAAGGAATAGATACATCGACTTGTGTTTCGCCATCATCAGGGCATGTTACGGATACATCTACAGATTCACCAACAGATTTAGTTCTAATCTGTAAGAAAACAAATTCAATATCAAATGTTGATAATTGCTCAACATCTTTAATATCTGTACATGCTTTAATAATATTCTTAATAGCAGTAATTAATTCTGCTTGTTCACCTGTTTCAGTTGCAATTAATAGAATTTTCTCTTCTTTTACGAGAAAAGGTCTAAAATTCACCACTCTGTTATCAGAAGGAAGTTTAAGTTTAAACTTCGGAGTATTTAATACGGGAAGTGCCATAATAAGATATTTTCAGTTGTAATTATTTAGTTAAAAACCCTAAGGGGTCTTTTTTTGGGTCGAATTTTTTTGGGGGTTATTTGGGAATAAAAGTCCAAATTATATATGCGACTTACCAGTAATTATCATTGCTAGTAGCCCCTTTCTTAAATCCCATGTTATTTGCGTCTCCTGTTGACACATGTGCACCATGTTGATTCAACTGTACGTTGTTTCTTAATGCAGGATTATCAACAATGAATTCCTTGTTATTACCTTGTGAATAAAGAGGTCTGGTGTAGAATCTATATCTCTCAAAGTTAAATGATACAGTCAGTGACATAACTCTTGCTTCGTTGTTATTCAACTGTATTGATCCAATGTTAGTTGGGAATGCATTTCTTAACTCCCACATACCATGACAACTATAGAATTTAGCAACAGCTTTTACTTTATCAAGATTTGCCTGTGATATAGCATTGTCTTGTTTAAGATAATTTAATAGGTTATTATCTCCTGCCTGACCACCAAAAATCCCTATGTCATTGGTAAAGTTATCAACATTCACTCCACCACCTCTTTCAAACTTATATATTCTCACCCTTGGGCAGCAATATTGCTTATAGAAATTTACATATTGATTAGCGTCATTGTTCATCAATGCAACCCATCTCTCAAATATTGCTCTTGTTCTCTGAGTTCTTGGTATTTTAAATGTCATATTGATCTGACTAAATGCATTACCAGTTGCATATTTGTACGCAGATCCTACATTCATTATCTGTGCTGTAGTTACCTGTTTACTTGGAAGGTTAATAGAGTCACAGTAATAATCCAATAACATTCTATCATCACCAGTCTCAAGACTGTCTGTTAACATTGGAGGAGTGCTAAATTGGACTGTGTATATGTTAGTAAAAGAGAAGTCCCCCATCTTCTTTCTACTAAAAGCCATAAACTCTTGGAATTTACTTGGCACTGCACCACCTGCACCAGGTATCCCAGTGAACTGAGTTGCTGCTCCAGCTTTTATTATATCTAATAGTGCTTCAAATATTCCTGATAACATTATACTTTAAGCTCCTTTTCTGTAATAATCATGAACTTATATCCATTATCCTGACAAACTTCATCAGCTGCCTTCCATTTAGCTTTGTTGACAGCCCAAGTTAAGACTTCACTAACATATCTCTTAGTGATTTTCTTTTGAGTCTTAGGTTCTTTAGTTTGTTTAAATGGTTTTACCTCAACCATATACTTTTTACCTTTGATTTTGACATAGAAGTCTGGATAATACTTGTGTCTTTTACCATCAACAGGACTTACATAAGGAATAACGATCTCCTCACTACCCCATTCTTGTACTGAAGAATTCTGTTGGTCACACCAAAGCATGAACTTATGTTCCCAAGATGAACGGTAAATAATGTTGCGAGGATCGCCTTTATACTTATTTGGATTGCGAGGAATGTATTTTCCTTGTTTAAACCTCATAAATACATATGATACAAGTAATATTATTTAGGCAAAAACTTGAGCATTTATCGATATCCAGAACAACCACCCGCACAAGAGGAGAATGGACTTGGTTTAGCAGACGCTGAAACAGGTGCTATCGACTATCTTATGCTGCGTAGAGAGAGGTTTGATTATGATGCAACTAATGTTCCTGCTTTTTATAATAGAGAAATACCTGGTAATAGGGCAACTGTAGTACAACATCCAGATAGATGTTATATTGCGATACCACCTGGCATTCAGACATCTTATGGTCCTGCATATAGAAGAGCAGACATTGGTGTTGCAGGTGTAACAGCAACAGGTATGTTAAATGGAAATGAAAATGATTTCACATCATTAGCAGAGACATTACAAGAGGCAGCAGGTGCTGCACTACCTGAGTTTTCTACCAACATGGTATTACAAATGGTAAACGGATTCAATAACTTTGTAGGACTACAAGGTAATTTGGATCTTAATGCTATTGAAAACCTACAAAGTGGTAGAATATTCAACCCATATAGTGAACAAATATTTCAAGGTATGAGTTTTAGAACACATAACTTTGCATTCAAATTCTTTGCTCGTGATCCACAAGAGTCAAAAACTATACAATCTATTATAGATTATATAAAAATTGGATCCTTACCAAGAGTTCGCTCAGGTAATATGGGTAAATCATATAGTAATAACCAAGAAACATTCTCTATTGGTGGTAATGATAAGGTAGATGATGTAAGTAGAAAAGATGGATATAAAAATCTATGGCAAGATGACTTCTTCAAGAAATATAATGAGGGTTATGCAAAAAACAATAGGTTCTTTGAGATACCTGATAGATTTCAATTAAGATTCTGTCGTTTTGGTGCAAATTCTACTGGTGGAATGAATAATTTAGGTGAAAGTACAAGAAGAGATCTAATGTTTAAGATTTATCCTTCAGTTTGTACTGGTATATCTGTAAACTACACACCAGACAATCAGTATGTTGCACTTAAGGCACCACAATCTGATGGGATTTCAGTTCCTGCAGTAGTTTTACAACTTAGTTTTACTGAGACAAGACTATTAACCGAAAATGACGTAGCAGTGGGGTACTAATGCAATACTTTTCTTTACTTCCAAATGTATTTGTTGGCGAAGGCATCACAGATGATGAACCTTACAGATACCGTCTGGTTAAAAACCTTTTCAGACGTACTAAACTTAGAGAGGATCTAGATCAATACATTACACTACTAGAGACAAGAATAATTCCTAATGGAATGAGACCTGAGGAGGTAGCATTACAAGCTTTGGGTAGTCCATATTTAGATTGGATTCTTCTTATGGTGAATGAAGTTACTGATGTATATGAACAGTGGCCAAGAAGTGAAGAGAGATTACTACATTATGTGCAAGAAAAATATGATTTACCTGATGCTGTGCATCACTATGAAACTGTAGAGGCAAAGTATAATAATGTTGTAATACTAAAGCAAGGTATAACAGTTAATGGTGATTGGAGAACTGTTTTACCTGATGGAACTACACTAGGAGCAGACCAATCAATATATCCTGTGACAAACTATGAGCATGAGAGATATATTAATGACAAGAAAGCAATACTTAAGATACCTACTCAACCAGTTGTTGAATTTATCCTTTCTGAGTTTGAAGAATTAATTTCATACAAACCTCATAAAGAATTAGATAAGGAAGGTAATAAGAAGACTGAGTTAAGTGCAGCAGCAAGATTCCTAGAAAGTTCTGGTTATGTTACTGGTAGTGTAAACCTATCAACAAGTACAGGTACTGTCACATCATTTGATAACGGACCTACTACGTCTAGTGCGAGTGTCGGAGTCGTAACTTCTACTCCTGCAGCAGATACTACTACAACTACTACACCAGTTGGTAATCAAGCTTCAGAAACTAATACAACAAGCAGCACTTCTTCAAGCAGCAGCAGTAGTTCAAGTAGTTCTTCTTCTAGTTCTGGATACGGATACTAAAAAAACCCTTAAGAGGGCATTTTTTGGCGGGATTTTTTTTGCGATATTTTGAGACTAATTATATGTTTTCCCCTACGTAGGCAGGTACGTCTCCGTCATCATCATCGTCTTCTTCTTCCTCTGGATTAAAAACTAATAACTCTTCACCATATTTTATACCTTCCATTTCTGGATGAGGTGCAGGAACTCTGTATGCTTTCATAGCATCACCATATGATCTTGTTGGTGTGTTATTAAATGTATCTAAAGTTGAACTCATCATCTTCAACATGTATGCAAACGTTGCTGCAAATAACATCACAAAAAATACTAAGTATATAAAAACTAACGTGTCGTTCATTGCCCTTTTACTGCCTTAAGTGATGTGCTACTCTTAGTTCTATTTATTATAGTGATGAACCTATCAGCAGCAAATGTTCCTGCAAGACATACATCAATCTCATCACCATCTTCCCAATTGAGATCACCATTCTTTTTAGTGTGCTCAAATGCTTCTTGTAGTTTGTCAATAATTTCTTGTGTAAGTTTCATTTCTTTTTCTTTTTAGGATAATATTGGAAACCTTCTGTTTTTTCTACGAGATCAGAAAGTTTAAACGTAATCATTTTATCCCAAGGAGTACCATCTTGATCCATAAGAACTGCTGCTTTCTTGCCTTGTATTCTTTGAACACACCCAACGTATCCTCGGTAGATAGAATTTTCATCTATCACTTTAACTGTAGTACCTGGTAAAATCATAATTAATCTTCGTGATCATCCCATTGATCTGTAAGACCTTTGTTGTTAAAGAATGCTCTGTAGACTCCATACCCTGATAGTAACACTAAGATTACTAAGAGTGATATACCAAACGTTTGATTTGGATCAGCATTATAATGTGGTATCAGTGCATCACATTTAGTCCACGTACCTGGTAAGGTATACACAGGAGGACATGATAAAAATAGATTCATCGTTTAAATAATTTTTGAATTGGTACTTGTTTTAGTTTATCCATTACATCACCTTCTACTCTGTCAACAATCTTATCAAGAACATCAATATCAATCTCCATGAATGGTGGAATGATACCTAACAATCTTAACAAACCATCTACAAATAATGCAAGTGCTGTAAACCCTAGAATCATAGAGATTACCGTTGCATCTCTATTGTGTTTCTTCATTGACTCTTCATCAATCCGTTGTGCTTCTGCTACTGCTACACGAACTGCATGATCGATCATCCTATCTACTTCTTGTTTAGTATAGGTATACTTTTTTATTCTCTCTTCCGTCATCCGACCTCCTACATCTGAAAAGGGGAACTCTTTTATTAGCGTCTCTACCATTTATCCCCCTGCCATATCACACCCTACGCTACTACCTACTAAAACACCTAGTGGAATTGCCCACCATCTACCATCACCTCTTGACATTGCTGCAGCAGCACCGCCACCTACTAATGCACCTGCAAGTTTACCATCACCACATTCATTGTCATCATAGTGTACTTGTTCTATTGTTCTAGAAGGTTCTCTGTAGACTCTTGTAGTGCCGTCACAAGGCACTTCTATTGTGTCTGTCCAACTCTTTACATAACCAGGACTATTCATTGTACCTGGTACATACTCTTCTCTGTACTCTGTTTTTGTACATGTCCTAGTGAGTGAATATCCTTCTTGATATTCGTTAGCAATAGCAGAAACAGGAGTTAGTGCGATTACTGAGGCAAGAAATACTTTCATTTGTTTAATTACTATGTTTATATTATAGCAAAAAGGGGAGCGTTGTAAACTCCCCTTGTGCCAGTTTATAAAGTGAACCTAATCTTCTTCTGCTAATCTAGAGAAGTATGATAATGTATCCTCTTCATCTTGTACTGGAGAAGAAGCAACTGCTTTCTCTCTGAAGTCTGATACTTCTTGTCCCCAAGAACCGTTCTTTCCTTCCGACAAGTCTTCAAGTGATTCGTCTTCTACGACAGGGTGTGGAGTTGTTAAACCCAACACAAGGTCAAGACGTTTCTTTAAAGCATCGTATTCTTTAAAGTTCTTTGCACTTTCAAATTCTGTTAAAGAGTATCCCTCTTTCCAGATAGACTCTAACTTAGAGTCGTCGAATCCACCGAGTGTTGATGTACTTGCAAACTCTGACTTGTCATAGTTCCAGTAACCATCTAACTTTCTGATCTTTAATTTAAAATCAGCACCCTTCCAGAAGTTGAAAGGATCTAGTGGTGTCTCGTCTGCAAATGCAGGTTGCATTGCTTCAACGAGTTTGTCAAAGATCTTCTTACCATACTTATACAAGAAAACCTTACCTTCGTTCTCTGGGTGTGCAGGATCTGACACAACGTAGATATTAGAATAGTAAGATAACTTTCTCTTTTGAGCACGAGCAATGTTCTTGTCGGACTCTTTTCCACTGTTCCAAAGTTCACGATTGTACTCGCCAACTGGATCATCCTTTCCAATAGTTGTTAAACTATTTTCAATATACCATTGTCCACCAGGACCTTTGAATGCGTGACTCCAAACCTTTGCCCAAGGCATTTCCTCACCCTCAGGTGCAGGAAGGAATCGTATTACTGCGTATCCATTACCAGACTTGTCTAGTTCTGGTTTCCAAAATCTCTCATCAGCACTGTTGTTCTGTTGAGGTTGATTGATTTTCTCAATCTCTTGTGTCAGTTTGCTAAGGGTACTACCTGCAGAGGCAGCTTTCTTAAGTGATGCAAAAGACATAATCGTATTCTCCGTATTTTTGTATTGTGTGTATTGTACTGTGTAATCGTACCATACTATTTATCACTTGTCAAGTTCTTTCTTTCTAGCAGCGTCTAATGTCTCTGTTAATTTGTCCAAACACTCATATAAGTTACTGAATCCAAATGCCTTTGACATTAAGTTAATTCTTTCTTTCATGTCTGCTGCCTCTGCATCCTCTGCAGCAGAGAGACATAACCGTGTGTAGAATGTTCTTTGCTTATCAATAAGATCATTACACTTATCGATATGTTCTACACGTGTTTCTTTAGGTTCAAACTGTATCCTTGCTGTCATAGATGCAAGAGTTTGATACGTTGTAAATATATCTCTAAGGTCTTCTTGTACTTGTTCTGATTGAAAAAATTCTGTCATACTTTTGTTGCTATTGTGTCTAAAATAGTTCCTCTATAAACATTACAATCTAATGCTATGAAGGGTTGGTATTTAATAATTTTCATTCTAACTTCTTTCCATATAGGGTCAGTTAGAACTCTATCAAAATCTTTTACAAATCCTAAACATGTTTCAAATACTACAAGAGTTTCTAATGAAACCTCTCCTGCAAGATAAGACTTTAATAGTTTAGGATGCTTACCATGTTTAATAGAAAATACTCTATCAAAATAATCTTGATAGGGATAATCATACTCATCCAATAGTAAACATACATCTTCCTTAAATTTATAAGAGAAAGATTCTTGATTGACCTTCCAGTTCCTATAAACATCATCATTAAATGATTTTATATAACCTTTAGGATCAAATATAAAATTAGCAACGAAGTAATCTACAATTTCTTGTTGTGAATACTTAGTTGCTAATTTCTTAAAGAAGTAACGATCGTGTCGTTGTTCAAAGGCATCTTCACTTGCACGAACCTTACCACGATACTTGTGGTAGTCGTACTTTTCTTTAGTGAAGTGTTGTTTCAATGCAAGATACATTTTATACACTTCAAATCCTGTCACAGTGGTAGAACTCCTTTGGAAGATTTCTTCATGTAGTTTAGTCTCTGTGCTTCATGACGGAGACGTTCTTTTAATGGTTTAGAAACTAACTTAGGTACAGTTTCTAACTCAACCTCATTCTCTTGGCAGTAGGTAACGATTGCTTCAATGTAAGTGATCAATCCGTTACTTGCTTTGACTAATCTTTCAATCTCTTGAGAGAACTTAGTTGGTGTCAGGAAGTTATCGTCTTGACCTTTCTTAGCATCTTTAGGCATTAACTTTTCCCCTAACAAATTCCTCAATGTAGGATTTAAGTAGTTGTAAATAGTCATCAAGATTGTGCTTCTGAAAGATTTGTATAGATCCCTCTTCTGTTGCGATAAGTGTGACAATTTTCTTGACCTCAATTCCAGTGCGTTCAAGGAACATCGCTGCGTATGCAGTTTCTTGTACAAAATAGTTTTCGATGTGTTCCTCTTTCTTTTCTTTAGTGGACGTTTTAAAATCAATTACTGCCAACTCACCGTCGAACTCTGCTATACAATCAACACGACCTGCTAAACCAAGGTAGTGTGAGTAAAGAAATGCTTCTAAACAATGTATATTGTCTATTCGATTGAGAGTATCTTTTGCGGACTGAAACATTCTAACAGATAATGGATTATTATCCAAGTACTTGTCGAGATCCAGTTCACCATTGATGTAATCTTCTGCGATACTATGAAACGCAGTTCCTCTCTGTGTTGCCCTTGCAGTAATACGATTCGCCTCGTCTTCACCAATTTTCTTTCTCCACTTTGAGAAGAAAGCAGCGTTCTTAAACGATGTGATTGAGGTGACGCTTGGGTAATATTTATCAGTTTTAGGTAGTTTATAAAACCTAACACCATCTTTATTCACAGGTTCGACCTCAAGGGGTTCGAGATCAACATCAATAAATGTAAAAGTCATTAAGAAAATCCTAGATTATATTTCGCAATTAGATACGACTTAACTAATCCAGAGCGAACGATGTCACCAATATCAAATTCGACACATGTGAACTCTTTCATTTCGTTAATGATTCTAATAAAATCTGAGATGCCAGACTTCTCATACTCTTTTGTTAAATCTGACTGTGCTATGTCTCCACAGAAAACAATCTTAGAATCTTCACCTATCCTTGTAATCATAGAGTCGAGTTCATGAAAGTTTAAATTACTGAACTCATCTACAATAACGATAGTATTATCAAGAGTGACACCACGAATGAAACTGGTAGACCAGAAATCTATAGTGTCTTGAGATCTGAGATTGTCGTATAACATCTCAAATGAATTGTCATCAGGCATACTAAACATATACCTTACCATATTTTTATATGGTATCTGATAGAGATAAGATTTATCTTCATGGTCACCTGGTAGGAAACCAATCTCTCTAGTAGGAACTAATGACCTTACGATTACTATTTTATCATATTGTGTGGATTCGTCAAGTACTTCATTCAAAGCAAGATACAATGAAATAAATGTCTTACCTGTACCTGCTGCTCCATGTAATAATAAATTTTGCCCACGTTGATATGACTCGAACGCTAACTTCTGATTGTCAGTGATAGGTTCGATGGGTGTCATGTAAGATTTGTCGATGGGTTTCTTACGTTTCATCATCTTCTTAGACATGGGTTGTATCGGTCCTCCGTTCTGACCGTTACCATTCATTTTCTTTCTCGCTCTTGGCATTATGTAAACCTCGAAAGATTAGCAGTAGGATGGTTCTCTTGGACTTTAGACATCACTTCTTTGAATCCATCTTCCATCTTAGGAGTACCATAGGTAACACCACCAGTTCCTGCAGACCAGTCTTTATCCCATTCGGGATTGTCTTCTCTCCACTGCTCATAATCTTTTAAACTCATATGGAGTTCTTGTTTCTCTTGGGTATTTTTATTTATTACTGGGTAAATAGGCATGTTAAAACTCCAATGCTTCAGATGTGATAGGAAATTCTTTGATGAAGATGTCTTCAATGGCATGAGCAATATCCATATGCTCTTTCTGTGTACCATGTCCACCCCTTAGTTGTATGTAATGTATCCAAGAACGAACTGTTCCTGTCATATACAATCTTGTAGGTGTTGCTAGAGGGAGAACAAATCTCGCACACTCCTTCGCAATGCCATTACCGAGGAGTTCATTGTAGAGATCCATCGCTTCAACGAAGTGTTCCGCAATCTTGTACTCAAGGTCTTTCTTTTTGTTGTAGGGTACGTCATCTGTGCTATTCTGTCTATTCTTTGTATCTTGATGTCGGAGATCAAACATAGGTATCTCATCCGCTAATAGATTAGTATCAGCATATCTCTGAGAGAACTCTTGGAATGTAAATGATCTATGTCTAAGTATCTGTGCTGCAATACCACGAGTAGTTTCAATCTCTACTGTCATACTTGCTTGCTCAAAGATAGACCAATGACCATGCTTGATACAATACTTTAGTAGTCCTGCTACCTCAGGGTTATCCTGATTTTTAGGATTGCTCACACGAGCAATGTATCCAATTAACTTTTCAGCGTCTGGTGTAACAGATACCTTAGTTATTTTCATAATTTTTGAATAAAAGTGATACTAATAGACCTAGTGCTAGTGCTTGCCAATATGTAATTACAGTTAATCCAAACAGGGTAGGCATGACCCAGTTCCATACCCATTTTACAATCAAAGGTTTAAGAAAGAATGTAATAACAGCACCAACTGCTTTACCACCTAGTTCTTGTTGTTCCTTCTCTGTCATTTGAGATGGGTTTTTAAAGTTCTTGTATACTGTCATCGTTTTTTCTTAGGTTTCTTTGCTTTTTCTGCAGGATCGATCCACATACCAGGTGCAACCCTACCTTCCGCTTGCATCATACTAATAAAGTTTTCTTTATATGCATCATAGTAATGATCAAAAAGATCTACCTGTTTAGATGCCATTGCAAGATCATACTTCTCTACACCATCCACTTTATAGATGATAAGATAGCATGTATATGGTAGTGTCTTGTCTAGTGCTTCGTCCTTCTTACAATCTTGTTTTAAGATCTTCACGAACGACCTCCCCATGTAATTTGTGGGAATGCTTCAGAGACAACTGCTTTAGTAATCCTTTTGTACTTTTCATTCAAGTTACCATCTTTACAGAGGACTAAAAGTTCTGCCTCTTCAGCAGATAAACCTTCTAATAATTGAATGAACATTTGTTCTCTCTTAGCACGAGGAAGTTTAGGATCTCCCCCTCTAAAAAACCTATAGAGACCTCTGTACTCGGATTCTAAACGAGTATGATCTGTCCCTACAGGTGCATCATTAGGATTGAATGGTACCTCTCCCTCTGGCATCAGGCACACAATAGATTCATCAAAGTTAATAACCATGAGTTGCCTTAACGCAACACTATTATGTTTTTGTAGGAGTGCTACCTTTTCTTTTTTAGTTTTAGCATTAGAGACCTTACGTAAGACCTCACTAATAAGCAATCTAGTGTTGCTATTTTCAAGTGTTTTTGGCATGATTAATTAATCGTCATCTTCATCGTCGTCTTCAACGATCATGTCACGAAGGTATAGTAGATCATCTTGAACTACTTGCCCATCATCATCTAACATTTCTGGATGAGATACAGATTTAGCATAGGCAGCATTTTCAATGTAGTCTTCTACATATCCTTTTGCTAACCATGAAATCGTAATCCCCAATAAGAATGCTCCGATTGTGACCAGAACAACTAATGTGATTTCTAAAATAAAAGATTCCATTAGTTCCCCCTTGAGTATCTGTTTTTATTTAGACCGTTTCTTACGACCAGGTTTCCTTTCCTTTTCATACAACCAAGCACCTTCTAAGATACTATAGAGATATTTTCTGATTTTTCTTGCTCTTGGTTTACCAAGATAACCATATGCTTCACGAAGCATTTGGTGTTCAGAATCAGAACCACCTTTGATGTATGCATCAAGGTCAGAAATAGTTAAAGCAAGACCACCTGCAGTAGGAGAGTCGATAAACTTCCTAGTGTATGCACGTGTTGCTTTTGAGTCCTTCAAGTAATTATAACACTTAAAGTAAAATTTGTCATCTTTGAAAGCAAGATCAATTGCTTGATCGACCATTTCATAAATGTCATCCATTAAATAATTCCCTCTTCCTGTAAGAAGTGCAAGGTATCTTTACAACCACCTATGTGTTTGTGATCTATTTGCACCTGAGGAAAGGTTGCACCCTCTCCGAACTCAGCATAGAACTCTTTGCGTGTAAAGTCAACACCATACTTATACTCAATGTATGGAAACTTAACACTATCCATTAATTGTTTTACTCTCTCACACCATTGACAGTTGTCTCTGGAATAAAGAACAGTTTCATATTTGGATTCCATGCGTATACAATAAGTTGTAATTTATGTATGAAGGTAACATACCATAAAAAAAGACCCCTGTCAAGCAGAGGTCTGTAAGTTCCGAATGTAGAGACACACGAAAGGTCTCGATACTATTTAGAATGTGTACTTAGCACCAACTTTAACACCGTATGTGTTGTCAGCAGTCTCGTCTGTTAGAAGAGATACTTCACCGTAAGCACCGATTGACTCAGTTAGATCTAATGATCCACCAACATAACCAATGAAGTCTGTTGAAGACTCACCGTTATCTGGAGAATCTACGATAGGACCACCAGATACATACCAGTTCTCACCTTCATAACCGATTTGGAACTCAGTTGAAAGTCCAGTATAGTCGTCACCTGAGTAAGATGATACTGTTTCTACATTCACGTAAGGACCAGCAAATGCTGCACCAGCTAATAGGAATGGAGATGCTGCTACTGCAGCGATTGTTGATTTAAAATTCATGATTGTTTTTATTGTCTCGCAAGTCACTAAAAAACCTGCGGATGATAGACTCCCCGACATGGGTGCCTTTTTATCTACGCAGGGTTACGATCTTTCGAGTCCTTTGTAATAGTATATAGTATACTACACTACCTATTTTTTGTCAAGTGTGCCAGTTTCCAAACTGTCCTTCTTTGTCACACGCTTGATCATCTTAGCATACATCACTTCAGAACGTGAGTACATACCAGGATTTTCCTTTGCTAATCTAATTAATTTCTTCGCTGTTTTGTGATTGGATTTTCTTGAGTTGTCTACCATATTCTTCTAGTTTTTGTCTTGATTCGATTAACATATCTGCAACTGTCTTTCTTCCTTGATAGAAACCTTCGGGGTCTATATCTACATCAATTAGATCTGATGGGTTAGTAATTGATTCAAAAGTTATATCCTTATCACCAACAACTTCTCTTAACTCTTGAGTGAGTTGATCTTTTTTGATTTTCATAATAGTATTTATACTTAATAAAAAAGGAGTCCGTAGACTCCTTCGTATTTATAGTGCGTTGCCTCGTGGCAAGACCTCTTCTGGGAACACGAAGTTCTCATGCGGTTGGTCTACAGATGACATCCATGCTCTCATACCTTCATTTAAAAGAATGTTCTTTGTATAGAAAGTCTCGAACTCTGGGTCTTCTGCTGCTCTTATCT
>VTLG01016770.1_pt1 | contig 18011 bp, 20 predicted proteins | sample 4694571 | NCBI WGS metagenome assembly VTLG01 (sample SAMN12604809, study PRJNA352737) | marine metagenome | biome: ENVO:00000447; feature: ENVO:00000209|ENVO:00000569|ENVO:01000036; material: ENVO:00002151; isolation source: viral sequences binned using virsorter ... | reverse complement strand
TGACTAATCTTTCCATGTTATCATTTTCCCAAGAGAATGAATATCCTTCATTTCCTCCTGGATAATCAGTATAACTCTCTCCTTCATATTCAACAATAAGATCATCATCTAAACGACGACCAATAATATAGTAATCAGCATTAACCTTTCCACCAGTAATATTATTGATTACTCTCACTTGTTTACCATCAATAATTTCTTTCACATAAAGCTCTTGCCAATTACCATAAGGAGTAAGATTAATAGTCATATCATCTGTATTTACAAGACCTTCCCAGAAAGAAGGTAAATTAATTATACCATCTTCACCCACCTTTCCTCTACAATATACAGCAATTTCTGGGCCCTCAATACAAACATGTCTCAATCTCCATCCTTTTCTATTAGGATGTGGCATGTCAAAAGGAAGATTCTTTTTATTTGAAAGCCTATGACCCTTATTATTAGAATAAACTTCCTCTTGTGCTGATAAATCTCCCTCCAGATTTATATCACCAGTATAAGTGGTTCCATCGTATTCACCACCTACTTGTACCGCATCTGTAAAAATCTCAAAAGTATCATCATTTTGAAATTTAAACCAATTCTTATTTTGAATTAAAAACTTAGGATCTTCAGCAGTCTCAGGACTTACTTGTTCATTCTTAAAATGAATTACATCAGTATGAACTTGAAGACCTACAGGACCTAATTTTTTAGTTTGAGCAACAACAGTTCCACCTGTACAAACAACAGATGGCTCTCCTATCATCACGTCGATTTTCTTAGGATCTACATTAGAACACTTATTTGATATCTTAAAAATTGATGGGACACCCTTTCCTCCACCCTGAGCTTCAGTATTTGAAGACCGAGCAATCATTAAAGATGCTTCTTGCTTATTCTTCCCCTCTTGACTATAAGTTAAAGGATTACCAACAATAGCAGGACCTGCTACAAATGCCGCTCCACGCACATATTTTTCTCCAACACCAAATCCAACTATGTCAGTAAACTCTTCATAGTTTGCTGGTGCTCCAACAATAAGTTGTTTTCCTACTGTTACTTCTGATACTTGCATGTCTTATTTCTCCTCATTTAAATGTAGCTGGACCCCAGACCTTTAGTATATCCGGGAGCATCATCACATTCCAATACACCTTCTTTAATCATTTGTTCTTGCCATTCACTACGCAATTGTTTATTAATATCACCAGTGGATCCTCTCTTACAAGCTCGTCCATCAGTCAATTCTAATGCCTGTCCATAGATATTGGCAACCATCTTCCCTATCACCTCTACTTTACCACTTGAAAAAATCTTAGTAATTACTGTTGAATCTGTAAATATTTCAGGAGCAGCTAATCGAATCTTTTCAGTTGCAGTCATGGTAATATTACCTGTTGGTGCCTTCTTATCATCTTTACCAGTAGCTACTAGATCAATATCTTCTGCCAGTATTCTTATTCTTCTTTTGGATTTTAAAATCAAATCCCCATTTTTTGAATCAATATAAACTCCCATTTCTCCTTTACGTTCTTTATCTTGATCGTTAGGAGTTCCCCCTTTAACATTATCACCATGCTCAATTCTAAAAGTTCCACCACCTCGAAATATTGATCCTCCTACACGCTGACGCATTCTTGGAGTAGTTATATCTTCCTGAGGATCTAAAGGAGGTCGATCCATCTGGAAATAATGAGGAACAGGTGCTGGCACACGCTGATGAGGTCTTACTTTAAATCCAGAAACTATTCCATCCTTGTTGACTTGACCTAAATCAACAATTCCATCAGATGTGGCAGAGATCACATGATACTCTTTATTAACTATTCCACCTGAAGATTCTTTGTCTGCCATTAACCTTTACCTACACAATCAATAACTGAAACAATTTTATCTTGTACTTCAGGAAGTTTGAGTTCATCCGTTACTCTATCTATACAGAATCGAGGAGTAATACCAGCATTCCATCCAGAAATACTATCAATATAGATTCTAGGTACTGTTTGGAATCCTTCTCCTCCTTTAACTACCTTAACACTCTTCAAATATCCACCAGGTCCAAAGGTAGCCGCAATCTCTGCCCCATAATCAGGTTCAATAACAACTTTATCACCATCTTCATATCCAAAACCAGGATTAGTGATAATAACATCACACATATGAAGAATAACAGGATATTTAGAGTTCTCCATCGGATAATTTCCAGGAGTAGGTGCAGTAGCAGACGTTATAGGAGCAGTTACGTTACCATCTGTAGTTACAGGAAAACTAACTCCACCAGGTAAAGAAGTGGTTGATCCATCAGAGGCTAAAATTTCAGCAGTAGATCCAATCGGTGTGCGAATTGTATCCCCTTCAGAAACAGGAATTACTGCACCAGGATCATATGGAATATCCCATGTCCCATCCCCTCTCAAAACTGTAGTTTGATCAGGTTCTGCCCATGTTCTTCCATCACCACCTTGACTCCCATCTGGAACAGGAATATATCCACCACCAGGATTTCCTATTGTAGTTCCTGTTACTCCAGTATCAGGTCCCCCATCACAAGGAACATAAACATCACCTTCTAAACATACTGGGCCAACTACTACTGTTCCATCACCGCCAACTCCATTTCCACAATCGTCTATAAAAGAAAGATTAGGAGGTACTTCCTCATATCCAGACCCCGCATTAGTAACATCAACTCCAAGAATTTCTCCACTCTCACTTATAATAGCATTTCCTTCTGCACCAGAACCTGACCCACCCCAAAATACTGCTCTGGGTGGTCCACAATCTTGAGGTCCTGTATCACAATCTGATGTCATATCTCCATATAAATCATCGCCAAAATCAACATCAAAATTAAAATTATCAGGATCAATTGCTTCACTTATCTTATCAGCAAAATCTATTGCTTTACTAATAATATCAAGAATATTCATAGGTGAAGATCCAGTTCCAGAAGCAGATACTGCTCCACCACTCGAAGTCTGAACATCACTACCAGGACAACAAGGTGGCTGATTACAATCCACTATTACATTAATCAGTTCCGTTACTGCACTAATTCGTCCACCAGTAGCACTGCCCGCCAGCTGACCAATACCGCCTCCACCTAAAATAGAACCACCACCACCTCCAAGAGTTCCAGCCAAATCTTGAAGACCCATTAAAGACTCAAGAGGTTTCATTATTTTATCCATTGCAGCATTTATAAATCCAAACATTCTTCCAAGAATAGATGCTGTAACATTTCCTGCTGCACATGGAGGTACGTTAATATAACGATCCAACATACTATCTAAAGCATTACTCACCATTTTGCTAAGATTTTTCCTCAACTCTCTAAATATACAATCCATTTCATCTAAAGAGTTTTGGAGTTCCTGATTTGCTCCTAATACTTTACCAGGTGGAATATCCTCATATTTACTCTGAAATTTCTGTATAATTTGATCCTTTGTTAATTTTTGTTGATACTGACTAATCTTATTCATGTGATTAGCTATCGCATCTGTAGCATTTTGTTTATTAGTTTTCTTAAATTCTTCAACAGTAAGGGTACCTGAAGTCGCTTGAGCCGGATTAACAACTACATTCTTTGCCCTTTCTAATGCTGCCTGTCCTCTCTGATTCTTCTTAATACAGTTCTGCGTTGCTATTTGAACTGCCTTATTACTCAAATAATCTTTACAGTGTTCAGGATTTGCAAGATGTTCTGGTTCTTTACTATCTTCATTTTGAGTTTCTTTATCAGCAGTAAAGGAAGATCCTGAACCATCAGCAGCCATATTCTGTTCGGAGGTAAGATCCTTTCCTTTATTAGGATCTTGCTCAACTCCCTCATTTGTCTGAGTTCCCTTTAACTGCTCCTTCTTCACCCGCGTCGTCGTTGTCGGTAAAGAAGAACTCTCTTTTTCTTTAGTCCAAAAAGTTTTAGGTCTAAAAGGAAGTGTTACACCTGCATGAATAGTAGTATCCCGATTATATCCCAATACCCCCATAATCACAGGATTCTGGGCATCTTCTCCATCAAAGAAGAATCCATATACAAAATGACCCTTCCTTAAATTAGGAGTTCCCCATGCTTGACCACCACCTCCACCAGCAGTCACTGGCAGCATGACCGTTGCCCATGGTAATTCCTCATCCTTTAAGGCATTACCATCCTCAGTATGGTATCCCATAATACGGACTTGATACCTAAAACCATATCCAGTCTGATCCGCTACCGGAACATTCTCCTGAGAAGACCCGACATAATTATCTTTCCACGTATCAGTAGCAATCTGGCCTATCCACCAGATAAATCCATCCTTCCCTACAAAATGTTGATCGAATAAAGCATTATCCATAAATTATTCGTCGTATACCCTACATTCTTCTGCATCAGGATGATTATCGCAATACTGATCTAACTTTTTATCCTGATGTCTTAAATGATAATCATTGATACCGGTCTCAGGTTCATCATTTTTATGATACTCATCATAATAAGCATGAGCTGATTCTAAGTCTGCCTTAGTATACTCCATCTTACCATGGTTAATATGTTCTTTACCATCTGCCTCGATGTAAACTTCATGATCTAAATCGTGAATTTTTTCTGTCATTTTTCTCCTTGGGTAATGGGTTTTCTACCAAAAGTATCACGTACTAGAGTTAAGCTAGTCCATACTTCATCAGTAGTCATTCGATGGCATAAACTTGCTATCATATATATGCCACTAAGCTCCCGATTAGGGGGCTTAGTTTTTTCATCTACTGATATTTCTGCAATATCAATCTGAATCATATCACCAGCCCTCAAACTAAAGTCTCCCTTTATCATAACATCAGTTGTCACAGTAAACAACTGATTATATCTCATAATAGATTGAACTGATGTATTTCTCCAATCAAAAGTAGGTTCTTTGGGTTTATTTTTCCATGTCTTCAACTGTTCTTTAGGATCATCTTTAGGTGAAGGAAGAGTTCCCATATCTTCCACAAAAGTATAAATTCTAGAGGGTCCTTGACTAAAATCCTCTGCTACCCAAGTAAGGTCTTGTTTACCAGCATTCTTCACTTTATCCTTTTGATCATCTCTAATAGTATAATTTCTCCTCCTATAATCAAATGCATAATAATCTAAAATAAGACTCCGATTAGCATATGTTCCCAATAATAAATTCTGATGTAAATCACTCACCCTTTTAATGCTTATAGAATCAATCTTACCATCATACCCATCCGGCAAATCTACAGTCCCAGTCATAATAAAATTCTTCTTGGCTTTTTGTTCAAGAAGTTTATCTATAGCTCTAAAATTAAATCCATCATAAGTTTCATAAAAAAGATATCCTGCTGCACCTCCTTTCCCAGTATCAGGAACTCCTTTTGATGCTAACCAAGTACACACCCAAAAAGGTTTTCTAGTATTACCAATAAAATTGAAAGGAACGATAGTATCATCTACAGTTACTTCCTTTTTAGTCATTAATCCATGATCATCCTTCTCCTTACCACCTAAAGGTTCCTTCAATATTTTCCTAACATTATCAGAGACTTTTCCATCATATCTTTTTAAAACTCTTGTCTGTTCATTAGTAAAAACTTCTTTTGGACACAAATCAAGAAGATAAACATCTTTTTGAGTATCGGGATCTATATCCTTTACCCTATTAACATAAAGAGACTTATCATCTCCGGTAAATGATAATTTAGTAGGTTGATCTTGAGCATCTTCAATTATAAGTTCTACTTGCTCTCCTCCCCTTATTGGAAGTTCATCAAGAACACCTTTAGCTCCTAACTGATCAGTCATACCCGTTTCAGTAAGAACTATAACTGCCGATGCCGTAGAAGATAAGACATTTTCATAATAGCTAATCTCTACTTCAACAGCCTTTAAATCAATGGTATTTCCCTTATTACCAATAATTTTAAACTGTTCTACATTACCAGCTCTATCACTTGGTGCTTGTGCTGTCATATCTTTATGATAACTTAGTAGTTATTAATGCTTTCATACTATTATTTACTATCTCATTCCTCGTGGGACCAACTGCTATAATCTGAACACCTCCGCCATTTCCACCACCACTACTACCACCTCCACCAGGAGATTGAGAAGAAGGCATCATAACAACAGTACTTTTTTTCTTTTCTGTAGAATCCCTTTGGAACAATGATGAAGTTGTTTTACCCAAATCTGATTTAGAAGTTTTATCTCCCAAACGAGCATTCCTAATCATATTAGCTTCATGTTGCCTTCTCTTAGCATTAATACCTTTATCATCCGTTTTAAGAGATTCTACCGCCTTAGCCATTTTATTAAGATCTCCACTTTGCACCGCAGGCAAAATTCTTTCAGGAAGACTTCCATAGTTATAAGCAATAGAAGTTAAAGCAGATTGTACAGGTACAGGAAAAGATGCAAATTTCTCCCTACCTACCTGATTAGCAGCTATTCCCATAAATTCTTTTGTTCTTCTACTTAAATCCCTCTCTGCATCTTCCCTACTAACTTTAGTTGTAGAAGTTACCTTGTGAACCTGACCATCTTCTGTAGTATAAGTATCACTACCATATCCTGCTCTATAAGCATTAACATCCCATTTAGCGTCTTCAATAAACCCTTCTTTATTTCTAATTAAATCCTTTGCCGAATCAACAGCATTTCCCGCAGATCTAACTTCAGGAGGAGGTGGGGGAGCATCATGGTGCATGGAAGGCATAATATTCGATTCTTCACTATCCATTGTAGCATCTTTTTCACCAGTGTCACCCTTAGACCCCTTACCATCCAACTCTTTCCTAACACCAAGAAAATTCTCAAATAACCCCCCTACAAAAGGAATTTTCTTCATAATCGCAGATAAATTGTTCGTAACAGGAGATGTATCAGCATTCTCCACCCCCATTAGTTGAGCAGTTAACTTAACTCCTTCTACAAAAAACCATTTTCCAACATCCCATATGGGTGTCAGTATAGGTTCTAACATTTTCCATACTTCTTTTATCTTCTCTACTGCCTTCTCAATCTGTTCAACAATTTTATTCCAATTCTCCAATATCATAGTAAGAATAGATCCTATTAAAATATTACCAAAAAAAGTTTTTAAAGTTTCCCACATCCCCTTAACAGGAGCGGTTGCTTTTCCAACCATAGTTGCTCCAGTTTTTCCTATCTTCTCCAACACTCCTTCTCTTGTTTTCTTTTTATCTTTATCATCTCGTCTTGCTGCATCCTTTTGCTGAGTTTTAGCCAGTTTAGATTCATCCTTTGTTGCTTTTATCATTCCCCCAAAGGTCTCATTAATGTTATCTAATACCTTAACAAGAGGTCCTCCTGAAGATGTCTTCTTAGTATCTGGTTCCTCTGCTGGTGGTGCTACATTCAATAATTTCTCTTTTGAGATTGTTATAGTACGAGACTTAATAATCGCATCTTTTTTCTCTTCGGGATCTCTCTTCGTAATTGCAGAGGCAACCTCCTTACCGGACTTTTTCTTATCCTTTTTCTTTGTTAATCCTTTTTTAACTGACTGAGCTGTTTGTAATGTCTTTCCAACATTTCCCAGTGTTGATAACCATCCTGCCATCTATATTACACCCACATACTATAAAGGGACTTAGATACCAAAGTATTAACATTAGAATCTACAGAAGAAAAATTTGGACTATCAGATCCACCAGTAGATGCATCCGCAGCAATTCCTCCCTGATCCTGTTCCCCACCAGCACCACCAAGATTCAGAAAATCAACCTGTCCTTCCCCAGTCAATTCACGATCTATACCTTTTGAAGGAACTGTCTTCTGCATTTGAAGCTTCTTAGAAGTATCCTTTGTAAGTTGTGCAGCTTCTTTTTCCAAACCCAATGCTTTATCCGCTTTAGTATCTTCTTTTTTAGGCTCTTCAGTTTTGGAAGGAAGAGAAAATTTTCCTCCTGTTCTAATAACCTCACCATATTGGTCAACTATCTGCTTCTTCTTCTCTTGTAATTCTGCCTTTTTCGCCTCACCAGCTTCATTAAGCACTCTCGTTTTACCCCTCCCTCTTCCTTTAGTTGTACCATATTCAGAAGTGTTACGTAAACCCTTTATTTCCTTATCAATAGCTTGAGTTTCTTTATTTCTTTCCTTCTCAAGAGCATTTATTCTTGCACGTTCTGCTTCAACTTCTTGGAAGATTTTCTCTTGTTCATCAGTTCGGCCCTTCCTGGACTTATCCATAAACCTCGTTCTGGATCCCCTAACTTTATTGCTTTTTCCAGACTTATCCATTCCAGCATCTCTCAATTTTTGATCAAGCATCTTATCCATTTCATATGATGCTTCACCACCGGAAATCCTTGCACCACCCCACTTCCAAAGTTGTTTTCCCTTCTTCCATAACCATTTACCTGCCTTTACTGCTAAAATAATAGCAGCGGCTGCTAACATTGCCTTTAAAAGAAATGGTAAAAGAGGTGCAAGTAATCCTATTCCACCAAGTAACATACTAGTGAAACCTGCTATTGTAGCAATAATAGGTAATGCAGCAATAGCTAATATACCACCAACAATCAATGGAAAATTATCAACAATCATATTCTTAAAATTTTCAATCGATTCAGCATTCTCAGGATTCTTTAACCAATCAGTAACCTTAACAACTATAGATCCTGCTAAAATATTACCAAAAAATGTCTTAATAGTATCAAAAAATCCAGTAAAAGGCTTCTTAAGAGCTGAACCTACCTTATTAGGTTGATCAGTTTCTCCTTTTTTCTTCTTTTCTAACTCTTTTTCCCTATCTGCTTTATCTGTCTTTTGTTGCGTTTTTTTACTATCTTTCGCCGTTTTCTTATCAATACTCAACTGATTCTTATCTACTTGCAATAAACCCTTCGCAGATTTAAGAATATTATTCAATCCATCCCCCAAATTATCCATTATATTTCTTTCAGGATCCTTTGCAGGAGGTAATAGTGCCTGAGGTTGAACTTTCTGTATTGACTGTTTTCCTACTGCTCCAGGTGCTGCCGTAGGTTTCGCATCTACTGACACTTTAGAAGGCTTACGATCTACAAATTTATTAACATTAATTTTTTTCGTCGTTAGCTTCATCCCCTTACTAGGAGAATCCGCTTTTCTCTTGTTCCTTACTCTTTTAATCTCTTTCTGTAAGATTGGAATTCTACCATCACTTGCATTAGTAAGAGTCAATTTATTAGTAGCTTCCATCAAGGCACGAAGATAACCCCCATCACTATCGACGTCCATCAAATCTATATCAAGATCCGAAAGTATCTTTAAATTTCGATTAGGAGCTGCTACGGCCATTAATTTGCTTGTTGCTGTTTAAGTTTTTCTTCTTCCAAATGTTGTTGAAGAAGAGATACATAAATGTCTCTTTCCCAAGGGATTAAGTTTTCAATCTCTGTTAAGCTATATTTATGATACTGCATCAAGGCAAAGTTAATCTTATAGTAATTCTCTAGATCCATATGGACTAGAGCTATGCGAAAAAACTGGATAATCCCTCCAGTACGACAGTACTCTTCACTTTAGTTTTAGGATTAGTAACTTCTACTTCATGAGAAAGTTTGGGCATAGTAGTAAAGAAAGTCTCAATCTCCTTAAATTGCTTACTATTCATTTGCTCTAAGAAATCAACTATCTCTTTCTTAGTACAATCTGATGTAGACCAAACCTCTTCCTCATTATAAATTTTTTCAATGCATGATGCAATCAATTCAAAAGATTCCTCCATTCCAGGATCTCCCTCAAAATCAAAATTATTTTTGATAAATTCATTAAGAGATGGATACTTCATTTCCATCATCAAATTATTATCTAATTTAATTTGATTAGTATGTCCCTCTGGTTTCTGAATTTTAATATCATCAATATCAATTGTTACAGGAACAGGAGTTACCTCATCATCAGGAGCAATAAGATTAAGTTCAATCTCCTCTCCCACTGACTTACCACGAATGTTAAGGAATAAAAATTCAATATCAAAAGTAGGAAGATGTTCTACTTTAATACCTCTTGTTTGAATACAATTTTTTAATACAGCCTTAATAGCAGTAGATATTTCTTTGGTATCTTCACTCTCTAAAGCAAGAACTAAAAGTTTTTCTTCTTTAACTAAAAAGGGTCTATATTTTATCTTCTTTCCAGAAGATGGCAACTCAAGTTCATACGTGGGAGTCGCAATGGTTGGTAAAGGCATAATATCTTATAAAGATTTCAGTATGGGTATTTATTAGAAAAAATCAAAAGGATTAAAAGTAAAACTTGATGCATTTCTCCTCTTTTTCACATAACGCATAAAAGAGAAAGATGCATTACATCTTAGTGCTTGACTAGATTCATATGAAATGGGAGTAGCAGTAACACTAATAGGAAAAGCCCCAATAAACTGATAAGTCAGATATTTATCTGCTGCATCCTTTTCAAACTTTGTTATATAAAGATTATCTGTCCGATATTGACTTGGATAATTCATTCTATAATGACTATATCTACTTAAACTCTCCTCCCCACCAGTCACATAATCTATCCATCCTTCTAAAAACTGAATAACATTATACTCCTTATCTACCATAAATGTAAAGTCAATTCTATCGTCATATATCTTACGATAGGCCATTTTCTCCGTTACACCAGGATAATCTAAAACTTGATCATGAGTTGCAAGAGATTGTCCTGGAAGATTAGTTTCACTACATAACAATTCAATATCTTCCCCATCTCTACTGTAACTTATATCAGCTTCACGATATAAAAATGAAGTTACGGAAGAAGGCGGTTGAAGTTTAACTTGATATACCGAAGTTTGAGCAATATTTAATATTCTACTCTTTAATGTAGAAGTATTAATCTTATTCGGACGTGGACCAGCCATCTATAAATAATTTTACTTTATATATTATGTATGGCCGAAAGTATAAAGAGTTTATATAAACCCACCAATCCTAAGAAATACACAGGCAATCCACGTAATATTATCTGTCGAAGTAGTTGGGAAAGAAGATTTTGTAATTGGTGTGATATTAATGAAAGTATTATAGAGTGGGGAAGTGAAGAATTTTGGATCCCCTATCGTGCTCCTGATGGTAAAACTAGAAGATATTTTCCAGACTTTATCATTAAAGTTAAATGAAAGTATTATAGAGTGGGGAAGTGAAGAATTTTGGATCCCCTATCGTGCTCCTGATGGTAAAACTAGAAGATATTTTCCAGACTTTATCATTAAAGTTAAAGAAAGTACTGGTCAAGTGAAAACATATGTCATTGAAGTTAAACCTAAAAAACAAACTCTCAAACCAAAACCAAGAAAAAAAGTGACTAAATCATATCTCTATGAATGCAAAACCTATGAGGTTAATCAAGCAAAATGGAAAGCAGCAAAAGAATGGTGTGCTGATAGAAAAGTTGAATTTAAAATCGTCACCGAAAAAGAATTAGGTATCAAATAGTGTCCCTAAGAACAGAAGAACTTCAAGAAAAAATAGAAGGAGTAAATGATCCAGAGTCACTTATGCTGGAAATTATTAGTACCTTTCGTGAAACAGAAATTATTCCTGATGTAGGTAAATATTATACCTTTATATACATTCCCAAAACTAGAGACCTTAAATTTGATAACTTCCCTCTTATTGCCTGCATTGATGTCTTCAAATGGGGATTCAGAGGAGTAAACTTCCACTGGAATGACTATAGAAACTATACTTGGCAAGAAGTAGCAGGAATGTTACATATAATAGAAAATGATGAAATAGATTATATGCGTTCTATTCCTTATGCATATTTCTTAACCACTACTAAATAAATAACAAGGATTATACCATCTAATGGCAGCAACCAAAGAATATTCAGGAACAGACAAAAAATTTATGCTCCAGTATCCTGCTGGTTCTAGATCACAAAAGCCTGCTGGATATATTTTTAAAGAAAGGTTTCAAGTTGACGTAAAAGTCATCACAGATCCTAGCAACTTTGGCCAATATCCAATTTCCACTCTATATCAAGGGTCAAGAAACATTGGAGAGCTTGATGGAAGATATAATACCTTTGTACCCACTGGATTAGCAACACGTTCTCAAAAGGAATTCTTTAGTAATCAAGGTAAACAATTAGTAAAAGATAAAGCAAAAAGAATAGTAAGAGATGCAACGGCATCTGAAGAAGAAGCAGATGGATTAAGTCCTCAAGATGCACAATTAGCAGCTCAGGTATGGACAAATTCAGTATTCACCACCACTAGCAATTATGATACATTCGGATCTAGTACAGCAGTCATTGATGATACTAATAAAGATATAGGAATTACTCCTCAAGCAAGAGAATCTGTACAAAGACAAGTTAACCGACAATTTGCATCATCAAAACATTTATCAGGAACTCTAAGATATCCTACCAACCAAACTACTGACGAATACGACTACATTCAACTACAAGCAGTAAAATGGGAACCCTCTATATCAGGACTAGGAGGATCATCTAACACTTCCGGAGGAACTGGATCTGGAGCTTTAAAAGCAAATTGGAATCGACACAAATCTCCAGTCGGTCCTCGAATATTTCTACCAATGACTCCCGATATAGCAGAATCAAATGCTGTTGATTGGGGAGCAGATAGAATGAATCCGATTGAAATGGCAGGAGCACAAGTAGCGGCCAACGCAATTAGAAATATTGGCGCATCTCAGAGTAGAGACGAAGCAATGAAGGCAGTTAAAAATCTAGGTAGTGATATAATGAATACCGCTCAAAATATGATGTCGGGTGTGAATGCAACGCATATTGCTGCTTACTTTGCTGGTAAAGCAGTAAACGCAAATGTCATGGGAAGAGCTGGTATTGCTATCAATCCTAACTTAGAAGTATTATTCAATGGTCCTATGTTACGGACTTTTCAATATAACTTTAGATTTACTCCCAGAGATGACGGAGAATCAAAAACCATCAGATCTATTATTAAAAGTGTTAAAAAATGCATGGCACCAAAAAGAGGAGATAAAGGTCTATTTTTAGGTGTTCCAGAAGTTTTTCAAATTAAATATGTCTTTAAAGGGGGTGGAGATCATCCATTCTTAAATAAAATTAAGCCTTGTGCAATGAAGAGTTTTAATGTTGGTTATGCCCCTGATGGAAGTTATATGACTTATGATGATGGTTCAATGACTTCATATACAATATCAATGACACTAGCAGAACTAGAGCCTGTTTACGACGTAGATATTGAAACCAGCGGTCCAACAATGGGATATTAAAAATGACTAAACCTTATTTTAGACAAGTTCCAAACTTCGATTATGTAGATAGATCTCCTGGAGAACGTACAATCTCCAGTTATAGAATGACAAAGAATCTTTTTAGAAGAGCCAAACTACGAGATGATATTTACTCCGATCTAAGTTTTTTCACCAAATATCAAATAATTGGAGATGAGCGACCAGATAATGTGGCTAGAGTAGTTTATGAGGATGAAACTCTTGATTGGGTAGTGCTACTATCAAATAATATTACCAATATTCAAACAGAATGGCCATTAAGTGAATATTCATACAATAACTACTTACTTGATAAATATGGAACCGAAGCAAAAATAAATGCAGTACATCATTACGAATGTACGGGTGTGAAAAATACTAATGGAGATATTATTGCCGCTAAAGGATTAAGAGTTGCCGAAGATTTTTCAATTACATACCTCGATCCTAGTTCAACTGTTGGTCTAGTAACCGCAACAGGCATTACCGAAGCAATAACTAATCTAGAATATGAAAATAAACTTCAAGAAGAGAGAAGAAACATCTACGTATTAAAGCCAAGATATTTAGATACTGTCTTCAATGACTTAGAAGATATAATGGAATATAAAAAAGGTTCCACTCAATATGTAAGTGGAACCGTAAAGAAAGGTGAAAAAATTAGACTTTATTCTGACTAATTACTCATTAGCAAGTTTCTGAAAATAACTTAGAGCATCATCTTCATCTGCACTAGCAGATGCTACAGCAACTGGTGCTTTGGATTTAAAATCGGGAGTAAATGATCCACGACCTTCACTCTCATCTTCCAGTTCCTCATCAAAACGACGAGTAGTAGGTTTTGCACCTAAAACATAGTCAAGACGCTTCTTCAAGTCATCATAAGACTTAAATTGATCTGGAGCAGTTACAGCAGCAAGAGAATACTCCTTCTTCCACAATGCTTCTAGTGCATCATCATCTTCAAGGAGTGGTGATACTGTATCGAACTCTGACTTATCATAGTTCCAGTAACCATCCTTCTTAACAATCTTCAACTTAAAGTTTGCACCCTGCCAGAAATCAAAAGGATTGATTGGACTTTCGTCCTCAAATTCTGGTTGCATTGCCTCCATAACTTTATCAAAGATCTTCTTACCAAACTTATAGAGAAATACTCCACCCTCATTTTGAGGATTGGTAGGATCTTTTACAACATAAATGTTTGCATAGTAAGAAAGCTTACGCTTCTGCTTACGAACAACATCCTTATCAGATTCATTACCACTGTTCCAGAGTTCACGATTGTGCTCTGATACTGGATCCTTACCACCTGTGGTAGTTAAGGAATTTTCAATATACCATCCACCAGGACCTTGGAATGCATGTGAATACATCTTTGCCCATGGAATTTCTTCACCTTCAGGAGAAGGTAAAAAACGAATGACAGCATAACCATTACCGGTCTTGTCTACTTCTGGTTTCCAGAGACGGTCATCACCACCTCCACCAGTATTATTCATCTTCTCTACTTCTTTGACTAACTTCTGGGTCAGTGAACCAAGAGAAGATTGCTTCTTAAGGTCTTTAAAAGACATTAGATTACCTCGGATTTTTTGAGATTTGGCTTGTGTGTACCTTTATTATTATACTCCTATGAAAGAGTATTGTCAATTTGCCTACGCATCGCTCCCACCATATCAGTCATATTTTTAAATAAAATTCGCATATCAACATTAGGAGGGAGACCCATAGCACTTGCTGCTTTACAAATTTCTTCTTTCATAACTTTAGCTTCTGGATCATCAGATAAACTCAATCTAGTATAAAGAATTTGTTGTTTATCCAAAAGTCTTTCCAGTATCTCAACATGATATTTCTGATCTTCCGGGCTCATTGTAGGAAATTCAAAAACATGACTATAAACTTCCTCTTGTAATTCAGAAATTTCAGCCATCTCCGCACGGACAACTTCAGATTGAAAAAAGCTCATAATGCGATATCTTGTAGGATTTTTTTGTAACGGGGTACATCTATATTTATGAAAGGACTATATTTTTTAATCTTTCGACTGACGGTTTCCCACACGGGATCGTCTAATTTTTTATCAAAATCCTTTCTGTACTCAAATATCCTATCACAAATTACAAGTGTTTCAAGGGAGGTTTTCCCACCTAGATAATTTCGCAAAATCAGAGGATGACCCTTAGAACAGTCAAATACCTCATTTACCTTATTTTGCTCAAAAAGCGTATTTACCTCTTCTTTGAAAATATACGAAAGTGACTGAATTTTCTTTTTCCAGTCAGTATACCGTCCTTCACCTTCTTTGATCATTTCACCAATCCACATGGTTCCTGGATCAGTCGAATATATGAAATTAGATACAAAAAACTCCTCTACCTCTTTATCATTTTTTTGCCGTGCGAACTTTTCAAACCAAAATCGGTCTTTCCTCTTATAAAAGGCTTTTTGAGTTGCTCTCGTTTTACCACGATACTTAATATAATCATATTGATCCTTAGTAAAATGATTCTTCAGAGAAAGATAACAACGATAGGCATCAAAGGGCATCACAATTCATCACCAACATTCTCCTCTAATTGCATGACATTAAATGCCAAAGTAATTCTTTCTTTATTAACAGTCTGTGGGTCTACATGATGCCAAGTGTTTGCAGGGAACATCACCATCGTTCCATCCTTACCTTCATAAGCACAGTTATATTCATCAAAAATAGTAGGATGCTTATGATTCTTATAATATATCACACCTGAAAGAAATCCAGCATGAAAATGTCTTGGATTATCATCTCCCTTATATGCAAAGTTAGTCCATATATCATATCCATCAAAATGACCACTCCAACTTCTTATCTTAAAACATCTATGAGGTTTTCCTCCTCCCCAATACTTTTGAGATAATCTCAAGACCCATGCCAACCAAAAAGATTTCTCAATTAAATAAGGAGAAATAGAACACTGATAAGAGTTATGTGCCTTACCATCAGAAGCAAGATACCCTACATTCTCATGGGCTTTCAGTGTTCCTAATGGACTGTTCTTCAACTGCTTACTTTCCTTTACCCACACATCAAGTTCCTTCATAATCTGTGGAGGAATCTTAGCCACCATTACAGGACATATAGTTTCTGGTTGCAACTTATGCATATGTAAGATATCTTTGTTCATGCCAAAAGGTAATATGGTGAAAAAATTGCCAGGATTTTTTTCCGCCTTTTTTGGAAAAAAAAGTTGATTTTCCCCTCAAACAGGAAGTTTTGCACGGGAAGTACGCTTTAAGAAGTTAAGTTCCTGTGCTTCATACTTTATCTTCTCCTTCAAGGGTTTAGATATAAGTTTAGGTACTGATTCTACGTCAATATTATTCTGCTCACAAAAATGAATAATTGCATCAATATAGCTCATCCCTTCTGTGGTATGAACTAAAGATTCAATTTCCTGAGCAAATCTAGAAGGACAAAAGAACTTGCTCTCCAATGCTTTCTCTAATTCATTCTCCATCTGAGTCTGACCTAGTATTGTGACTAACAAATTCCTTAATATACCTCACCAATAACTTAATATAATCCCCTTTGTTTCTTTTGTCAAACACCTTAACTTCACCACCAGGTGTTACCATCAAGGTAATAAGTTTCTTAACAGGAATCTCAGTTAATTCATAGTATGCAGCAGCATAGAAGGTCTCCTGAACAAAATAGTTTTCCAACCACTTCTCAGGTTTAATCTTCTCAGATGTTTTAAAATCTATTACCGCTAACTCTCCTTCATATTCCGCAATACAATCAACTCTACCAGCCAAACCTAAGTATTCTGAGTATAAAGTTCTTTCTATAGCGTGTATGTTATTTATCTTATCCAGATATGGAGTAGCATGATGGAACATAAACTTAGTAGCAGGAAGGTAATCCTCCCAAACCAAATCTCTATTTTCCAAATATGCCTGAGCAGCTTCATGAAAATCGGTACCACGGGCCGTTGCTCTCTTAGTAATTTTGTTTGCTTCCTCAATACCAATTCGCTTTCGCCAGTCAATAAAAATCTGTCGACTATAAAAGGAGGTTACTGAGGTAATAGAAGGAACCCACTGCCCATCAGGTAGTTTGTATAATCTACATCCGGGAGTGTCTTTCTTTTCTAATTCAAGTTCACCGAGATAATTACAATGCTCAAAAATCATAAATTCAATTCCAATTTAGCAAGAATGTACTCCTTAACTAATCCAGAGCGCACAATATCTTCAACTCCGAATTCAATAACATCTACCGATGGCATTAACCTAAGAATCCTCATGAAATCAACGATACCATTTCTCTCATTCTGTTTAACTAAATCGGATTGAGTAGCATCTCCACAAAACATAATCTTAGATTGTTCACCAACTCTTGTCATTATACTATCAAGTTCGTGATAATTCAAGTTTTGAAATTCATCTACGATAACAATTGTCTTATCAAAAGTTGTTCCTCTAATAAATGAGGTGCTCCAGAAATCGATAGTATCCTGTGCTTTCAGATTCCCATATAACATCTGAAAATCAGCCTCTGTTGGCATCTCAAACATATACTTTACCATAGCCTTATAAGGTATTTGATAAAGAGTGGACTTGTCTTCATGATCACCAGGAAGAAAACCAATTTCCCTAGTAGCAACAAGAGACCTAACAATATATATTTTTTCGTAAGGAGTTTCTTGGTCCAGGACATCTTTCAATGCATTGTAGAGTGTGATAAATGTCTTACCGGTACCAGCACACCCATATGCAATCAAATTCCTATCCTCTGCATA
>VTLG01015036.1_pt1 | contig 18012 bp, 17 predicted proteins | sample 4694571 | NCBI WGS metagenome assembly VTLG01 (sample SAMN12604809, study PRJNA352737) | marine metagenome | biome: ENVO:00000447; feature: ENVO:00000209|ENVO:00000569|ENVO:01000036; material: ENVO:00002151; isolation source: viral sequences binned using virsorter ... | reverse complement strand
GTTAAGGCTTTCGCGGAGGGTTAGGTTATGGCACAGAAAAAGTTAGAGAAAGATTCCGCGTTCAACGAGCTTGATCTCGACGGAGACGGAATCGTTAGTGATGCGGAATTGGCGGCAGCAGAGGCGCTGGAAAAACATGAAAAGGCCGACGCCCAGCGTCAGATGGCTTGGGTGGCGATGGGGTCGATGTTGTTCTTCACTCTTGCGGTCTTCCTGCCCATTTTTCCGGATGGCCGGATCAAAGCCTTGTCTGATCTCTTCGGACTATTCTATATTGGTCAGGCAGGCGTTGTCGGAGCATATATGGGAATGACCGCTTACATGGCGAAGGGCAAGTGATGCTCTCCCTTACTATGGGCGAAGTTTTGATCATCGGTCTGGTCATGGTCTCGATCATAATTTTGTTGCGAAAATGACTCGATATCGTGATACTCGACATCGCGGTAGGACTAAATTAATACATCAACAAGAATCACCACCATTAAGGAGAGAAGATATGAAATGGATCTTAACAAGAATAATGGAGCCGTCATCTTGGGCAGCGGCTGGCGTTGTTGTGATAGGGATCGGTGTTGTAATCGGTCAACCCGCGCTGGTCTTTGCCGCTATTGCTGCGGCGATAGTCGCCTTCATCTTGAAGGAGAAAGGCGTCTTGTAGATGCTGAAGATCTACCTCTTGATTATCGTTCTTGGTCTTGTAGGCGGTAGCGTCTATGGAGCCTACTATTACTATAAAGACACCCAAGAACGCATTCGTATTTTGACAGAGAACACCGCCAAGCTTGAGACTGCGAAAAAGATGCAGGACGACACGATCAATGCCATGATCGAAGATCGTGAGCGGTTCTCTGCGCTGACGAAGGAATTACAGACGAATCTCGACAAGGCGAATGTTTACAAAGACGTTCTAATTGGCAAGCTGAGGAAGCACAATCTGGCGAAACTCAGCCTTCGGAAGCCGGGTTTAGTGGAAAAGAAGATCAACAATGGAACGAAGAAACTGTTCAGGTCGCTGGAAAAGATATCTGGTGCTGTCCTTCCTGCCCCTGTTGCTACTGCTAAATAGCGGGTGCAGCAGCTTTAAGAAGGTTCTCCCGCTGGAGATTCGAACGGTGGAGGTCGAGCGTAAGATACCTGTTCAGAACAGGCCGCGTTCTGTGAAGCTGTCAAATTTGCACTTTTATGTGGTGACTGAGGACACATTTACCGCGTTTAAGCAGCGTTTTGTAAAGCAGAACGGTGATTTCTTGTTCTACGCGATAAGTGTTCGAGACTATGAGACTCTCGCCTTGAATATGGCGGAGGTAAAACGATTCATAGAGCAGCAGAAACAGATCATCATCTACTATGAAGAGGCTGTTAAGCCGAAAACGATTAAAAAATAGGAGCTATTATGGCAGAAAAGGGCGGCACTCTGAGCACCCAGAAAGACGGTGTGAAACTATCAGCAACTGCAGAGGTCAAGGACGGTGATAGCAGTAAAGATGGGCAAGACTCTGCCAGTGCTAGTGTTGGCCTTGACCAACAGGCCGACGCCTCCACCCAAACTCATTATAAAGATGTCTCTGGAAAAGTATCTGCGACTGAGCAGACAGGGGCTTCTGGACATGCCTCCGGTAGCATCGGAAGTCATGGCGTAAAGGCTTCTGGCGGCGTTAATGTTGGCTCAGACGTAAGTGTAGGTGCCCAAGGTGGTGTAAAAGGAGAGGATGGTTCAGTTTCTGGTGGCACAAGTGCCACTGTCGGAGATCATTTGGCTGCTAGCTTTAGCGGCCAATTGACGGATAAAGACCATGTTGTAACTCTTCATGTCGGTGGTCAGTTAGCTGCGGTGATAGGGATTAAGGGGCATGTTACGGTTAAGGTTGACGAAAAGCCGGTTCTTAACGCAATCAATGACACGGGCGATGAATTAAAGAAGATTTTTGATATAGGTTAGGGACATGATTGAGCAATTAAGAAGAGAACTCATAGCTGACGAAGGCTGCGTGTATTCCGTTTATTTAGACCACTTAGGGTTGAAGACAGTTGGAATTGGTCACCTCTGCCGAGAATCAGACCCAGAATCCAAGCTGGAGGTTGGCACCCCGGTCAGTGAAGAGAGGGTCATGGAATTGTTTGATAAAGACATGTCATGGACGTTCAGAGACTGCATCCGACTGCTCCCCGAATTCAATGATTTGCCCGATGAAGCCAGATTAATCGTGGCAAATATGATGTTTAATATGGGTCAAAATCGTATGAAAAAATTCGTCAAATTCCTTGCTGCCGTTGAAGAAGGGTCGTGGGATTCCGCCGCAGATGAGATGGTTGACTCCCGGTGGCATAAGCAAGTACCGGAACGCAGCGGACGTTTAATTCAGAGAATGAGGGCAATAGCATGAAGAAGAGTTTTGAAGCAGAATCGTTGGCGGATGGTACTATAGTATCAGCACATAGTGTGGAGATTGTGTGCGCTGCTTGTGGGTTTGATCTTGATGAGGCTGAGTTAAGCGCCGACAAGTGTTCAGATTGCGGGCAGGATCTTGGTTTGAAGAAAAGCGTAACTATACAGGCAACTTCCATCCCTGCGTATGGAGAGGCTTAGGAGTAATTTATAATGCCCTTAAAGAAGTTAGTATTAGCGCCGGGTGTGAACAAAGAGAAAACAAGTTATTCCGCAGAGTCCGGGTGGTATGAATGTGACAAGGTGCGTTTTCGTCAAACATTCCCTGAGAAACTAGGAGGTTGGCAGCGTATATCCCTTAATACATTCCAAGGTGTATGCAGATCTCTGTGGGCTTGGCGTACTATAGGCGGGCAGAAACTCGCAGGTGTGGGTACTAACTTAAAATTCTATTTAGAACTAGGTGGATCATATTATGATATAACACCTGTCCGTGCTAGCACCACGAACGCGGCTACTTTTGCCGCTACTAATGGTTCTGCTACAATAACTGTTACCGACAACAGTCATGGCGCGATTGCCGGGGATTTCGTCACGTATAGCAGCGCTGCTTCTCTTGGGGGCGTTATAACCGCTGCTGTTCTCAATGCAGAGCACCAGATCGCAACAATAACAAGCGCAAACGTATACACATTTACAGCGTCTGTTGAGGCAAATTCATCTGATTCTGGTAATGGTGGCGCAGCTACTGATGCTGCATATCAGATAAGTGTTGGCGCTGCTACGCAGATACCACTAACTGGTTGGGGTGCTGGTACGTGGGGTGCTGGTACGTGGGGTAATGGTGCAGATTCGAGTACATCTCTTAGATTATGGAGCCAGTCTAATTTTGGTGAAGATCTTGTATTTGGGTTTAAAGGCAGCCCCGTGTACTACTGGGATGCTGCAAATGGGGTGTCCAGTAGTGGCGCGGACATAGGAGTTCTACTTTCTAGTCTAGGTGGGGCTTCAGATGTGCCGACAGCACAGAACCTTGTTCTTGTGTCTGATATCAACCGATTCGTTTTCTGTTTCGGAGCAAATACATTAGGTACTTCAGTTCAAGATCCTATGTTGATTAGATGGTCAGACCAAGAAAGTGCCGTTGATTGGACCCCCTCAGCTATCAATCAATCAGGTAGTTTAAGATTGTCTAGAGGCTCAGAGATTGTAGCCGCCAATCAATCTAGACAAGCGATAATTGTATGGACCGATACCGCCGTGTATAACCTGCAATTTTTGGGGGGCCAATTGGGTTGGGGGGCGCAGCTTATTAATGATAACGTTTCTATAGCTTCTTCTAATGCCGTAGCATATTCGAATGGTGTATCGTATTGGATGGGCAAAAATAACTTCTATATGTACGATGGTAATACGCAGACATTAAAATGTGATTTGTTACGGTATGTATTTAATGATTTTAATTGGGAACAAATAGATCAGGTTCTTGCCGGTACTAACGAAGAATACAGGGAAGTGTGGTGGTTTTACTGTTCTGAGGATTCGACTACAATAGATCGATACGTTGTGTACAATTATCAGGACAATATATGGTACAACGGTACTATGGCTAGAACGGCTTGGCTAGATAGTGGTATGCGAGACTTTCCTTTGGCGGCCACATATACCTATAACCTCGTTAATCATGAGCAAGGGGTTGATGATAACGAGACTGGTACTTCTACAGCGATCAATGCGTCTATAACATCTGGTCAATTTGATACAGACGACGGGCATAAATTCACATTGATATCCCGTATCATACCGGATATGACTTTTGACGGGTCCACGGCAGATTCTCCTAGCGCCACTATTACATTATACCCATTGCAGAACTCTGGTTCGGGGTATAATGACCCTCTGTCGGAAGGAGGCAACAGTGCTGGAGCTATCACTAGGAGCGCTACGGTTCCTGTAGAACAATACACTGATCAGATAGATGTTAGGGTGCGGGGCAGGCAGATAGCCTTTAAGATTGAGTCTTCGGGGCTGGGTGTGCAGTGGCAATTAGGCTCGCCAAGGTTGGATATGCGGGTTGATGGGAGAAGGTAATGTCCTCTAGCTTCGATACGCATATAAATTTTAGCGCACCCCCGCTGCCTCTTATATCCGAAGAGTATAATAGATTGTATTTTGATCAATATAATGAGGTATTGAGATTGTATTTTACCCAGCTTGACGAGGCTGCAAGAAAGGGTCTAGCGCAAGAATACTCTGAATCTGTAGCGTGGTTTATGGGCTAATGGCTAATAATTACAAGAACGCAAAGTTAGATTTGACTGCTACATCGGTAACTACGCTATATACATGTCCTGTAGCTAAAACATCTATATTTAAATCTATCTTGGTATCTGAAGATTCTGGTAATGCGGATACTATAACAGTTACCGTAACTAGTAGTTCTTCTGTCTTTAGTCTGTTTAAGGTTAAAGCTGTAGGGGCAAACACTACGGTAGAGTTGTTAACCGCCCCTCTTGTGGTACAGGAGTCCGAGATACTGAAAGTAACCGCCGCCACAGCCAACAGGCTGCATGTAGTGGCTAGCTTTTTAGAGATTGGGTAATCAGAGCATTTATTGCTAGATAGTAGTGTATATGTTAGCTTGTGCCTTCCCTTCAATAGAGGTGCAAAATGGACTACATATTATTATTCAACGAACTAACCAAAATAATCAAAGTCGCGGGTGGTGAATATTGTGAAGCAAATTCTCTAAAAGATAGTATATCGGGTATAGGATTAGATAGTCTGGATACAGTTATGTTATGTTTATATTTATCAGATATCTACGGCATGGACGATGAGATAACCAAGTCTATGCCAACAGGGACTATCCAAGAGTTATTTCAATTTATACAACAGCATAAAACCACCGAGCCTATCTCCGTAGAAGCGGCGATAGGGGCAGTACAGTGATTTATTTAACGCGTTGTTCTACCGTATACACAGAAGCTACTACTTTAGTGGGTGACATACCGTACCCGCAACATGCTCACATCCTACCAGACACATTTAAACGGGCCAAGAAAGGTATTATTTATCCCCCACATAAGGTTTTAGAGTGTGCGTTAGAACCTGAGATTGTCTCCTATGTCAGGGACACCCCTGTAACAGGTAAAACCGCTTTCTTGTTTGCTGCGGGCAACCAAGAGTGGATGAATACAAATGGACGGTACGATCAGAATCCTGACGCTGAATTACATTATAGGGTTAAAGTACCGTTTATCGTTCTAACTAACATATATGCCGGGCGTATTGCCGCTATGTTTGGGGCTGTGGATCACATATCTACAGACGCTAGCGCCTGCGCGTCTAGCCTGAAAGTGTTAATGGACGTGCAGAACCTAGTAAATAACTTCGAGTTTAACCGAGTTATTGTACTTAGTGGAGAGGATTCGGTAAACAACCTTACTCTAGAGTTCTTTGGTGAAGCTGGGGCTAGTTTGCAGTATAAAGATGAGGCGGCGGTTAAACCTTCAGCGTTTGACCCTGTAAACAGGGGATTTTTCTTGGGGCAGGGGGCTACGTTAGCTGTGTTTGAGAGAGAACATCCGAGAATATCTGAACCTTTAGCCCAGTTTTTAGGGGCTTATACGGCTTCTGAAGATAATAACAACCCGTTAGGACAGCGGGAGGATGGTGAGGGGTACGCTAAAGCTATAGAGGGTACATTACTTGTAGCCAAGACCCCTAAAAATATAGTAAACCTTGTTAAGACGCATGGGACCGGTACCCCGGTGAACAATGTTGCAGAGAAGTCTGCGCTTCAGCGCACACTAGGCGAGTTTATCGCTACTTCATATAAGCAGCGTATAGGACATACGATGGGTGCCAGCGGTTTACTAGAGACAGGTATACTCCTTAAAGATATAGCCGCTGGTTCTATACCTGCTATTCCTAACCGCACCGAGGAAGATAGCGTGTTCCTCTCTTCACCTGTCACTCCCCCAAAAGGCCCATTTTTAAGCCTCGCTGCTGGTATGGGTAACGTGTATTCTGCGGCCTTGTTCGCGAGGGCATGATGGATCTAGTAGATAGCAGTGTGGAGGAACTTCCCCCTCAACAAATAGTGATACAGAGTATGGGGCAGGCAGAAACGGATATTGCATTACCACAATTATTATTGGGGTTTGCAAAGGAATCCATGTTGGAGACGGCAGACGTACAGCATTTCGGCAATACTATATTTTTAGGGCAGCGCGGGAAAGGTAAGAACAAGAACAAGATGGGGGGGCGTGCATTTAACGTGGACACAGGTAGGAATTTTATCAATAACTCGTTAGCATATATAAATTACTTGCAAAGTATCGGCATTACTCATTATTCAACTACGTTTAAGGGGGAAGAATTTTTAACTGCCTTTAAAATAATTGGGCGTTTTATTAAGAGTGGTGATTCGGCGATGAGAATAGGTCGGGATAACAAGGGTGTCTATATAGTCTTAATTAGATTAGGTAAATTACCTATGCCGAAAGGGTTTTAGATGGGAGCTATAGGTGATTGGGTTAATGAAGAAATAATTGAGCCTATAGTTGATTTTGTAGGCGATGTGGTGAGTGAGATACCCTTTGTTGGGGATTTTCTAGAGGATGTCGTAGACTTCGCTTACGAAGAGATACACGGTACTATACATGCTGTAAGCCAGTGGACATATGATCTGGTCCCGGCTGATGTAAAAATGTACGCAGCGACAATAGCTGCGGTAGCCTTTCCCCCCGTATGGTGGCTACCAGCGGTCGTTGCGGCGGCCAATGCGGCTGATGAAGTAAAAGCGGCTGGTGGCAGTGATGCCGATATGTTCAAGGCTGCATTTAAGCAGGGGGCTATAACATTAGCTACAACAAAAGCTGGCAGTTATGCAGGAAAGTATGTAGGGAGCGCAACAGCAGGGGCCGGGAAAATAGTGTCTGCGGTAGCGGCAGGTGCTGCGTCTGGAGCAACACGGGGGGCTCTCACTGCTGCGCTAACTGATGGTGATATCGGAGATGCAGCCCTTAAAGGTGCTGTTGTTGGCGCTGTAGCTGGTGGTGTGTCTGCTGCTGGGGCGGAATTATCCGGTCCTGATTCACTTGCTCCTTCTGACTCGTTGACGGATATGGATGCAGTGTCTACTGATTGGGAGCAGACAGCTAGTGATCTAACTGTAGCATTTAATAGGAGTGTAGAAGGTTTTAAAGAACTCCCTCCCGCAGTTCAAGATATGCTTGTTGCTGCAGGTACGTCGGCGGCTAGTCAAGCAATTACCACCGGAGAAGTAGATCCGAAGATAATAGCGGGAGCTGTCGCACAAGCGGGGGTATCCAGCCAAATATTAAAGCCGATTATAAAAGACGCTAAGTTAAATGATAAGCAAGCGGCCCTCGTTACGAATGTCGTTAGCTCGGTTATAACGGCGGCATCTACGGGTACTGACCCAGTTAACGCGGTCAATATGGCTATATCTGGCACGGCACAACAATTATTCTCGGAGGGAGTACAAGAGTTAGTAGACAATGGAGATTTGGATCGCTTTATAGCAACTTTCACCGCTTCCAGCGATGCCCTTGCAGAGGTTTCCGATAAAATAGAGCCAGCTAGACTGCGAGTAGATGTAGCCGCTGAGAAAGTGGATACACGTGCTACTGAGCTAAATAATAAGATAGCTGAATATAATAAGGCTCGGGATTACTACAACGAAACCGGACGTTTCGCAGATGAACCTACGGTTAATAAGTTATTGATTGATTTGGATAAGCTGGAAGAAACACTGGTAGCTGCGACAGCGGAATACGATTCAGCTAGAGCGGATTATGATACCGCATCTACGGCATATGTAGGATTGATTGAGAAGCAGAGTAAGGCTGTGGAGGACGGGAGTGGGGCTCAAATAGCTATAGATGATGCTCTAATACCCATCAATAAGGTAGCTACTAGAGCTGTTGTGGATGGATTAACCAGCGGCGAGTTTAATCCGGAAGAATACCTCGAGATAAATGGGTTAACCCCAGATATAGATGATCTGGAGTCCGATTTTGTAGATCCTTATGAGCATTGGTTAGATACAGGACGTACAAATTTATTTAGCCAGAAACAATACGAGGATAAGTTGGACAAGACTCTTCGTAGTGTATTGGGCGATACTATAATTGAAAATTTAGATACGAAGTTAAACAGTATAGAAGATGTCGATGCTCTGATAGCGGCGGTTAAGATGCAGCGCCAACGAGTTGCTGATGGAGGTATTGCCGCAACCATCGATGCGGCTAATGAATATCTAGACGGTATAGAGGCACGAGAATTACCGGGGGATCACACTACCTCCATTGAACAGGATGCAAACGTAACCGACGCAGATATCGCCAATGGTAAAGCTGTTGCTACTGTAAGTGAAGTTGATGGCGGCAGGCTAGGTATTGTGTTTAAGAAAGAACAGGAATTAAGTACTAAGTTTGACCCCCGTATTAATGCTGAAGTTACACAAACATGGGATGCAGAGAGGGAAGAGATTATACACAAGGATAGTTCTGGTGGAATACTTGATTGGCTTAGTGACTTCTCTTTAATATCTTCAGCTAGCGCCTCAACTTTACATGATAACCCTAACATTTTCTGGGATGCAGAGGACGGGAGCTGGCGGGAGCGCAATCCAGATGGTAGTTCCGCTCTCCAAGTAACCATTCGACCCTCATCCTTTGAAGAGGTTGCTAAAATAGCACCTGTAGTGGCTATAGACGCCGCCGATAAATTTAAACTTAGTGCGGAAGACTATGCTGAACTTGATTGGACTACTCGTCAATTCCTAGATTTTTCTAAGAATGTATCAGGAGCCGCAAAGGAATACGCTGTTGACAACCCGGATAGCGCTTACGCTATAAAATTAGCGGCAGGCGCTGCGCTTGATGCGGGGGGACAGTTGCTTAATGCTTTCAATGGTGCCGTAACCTTCTTCAGAGATAGTAAAGATAGCCCAATAGACGCCCGAGGGACCAATCTTGGTAAGGTCTCTAAAGCTATAATGGACATTGGTAAAGCTACGCAGCCGGATGAATATAATGCAGCAATAAAAGATATTCATGAAATTATCGGGAAGGGTAAAGGTTTTGGGGGCACCCTAGAGGCTATATATAACGGCTTTAACGAGGCTCCCTTAGAATTCCTTGTTGAATTTGTAGGTAAAGAAGCACTGCAGGAAATACCTCTTGCAATAGCTAGTGGGGGAGCAGGGCTAGCAGTAAAGGGTGCTCTTGGCGTTGCCAAGGTGGCAGAAAGACTAGCAAGAAAATGGGGAAGTGTTACAGCTTGGAGTACCAATGCTGGCCTGCAAGTCCTTGAAACGGCAGGCGCTACTGCTCAGGAGACCTATGCAGAGTTGTACGATAAGATGATCAGCATGGGTGTAGACCCGGAAGTAGCCGGTGATAAAGCGCAAGAGGCAGCAATTACTAACGGTGTTACGGCTGCGATTGTTGAAGGCACATTAGGTCGTGTTCTTAGTCCGGGTGATATTTTATCTAGGAAGATTGCAGGAAGCAGCGATGTTCTGTTTGGTACTGCATTAGAAAAAATAGCCAAACTGGGAGCTGGAGTAGTCTCTGAAGCTACATCCGAAGCCATAGAAGAAGGTGTTACTAAATATCTCCTGATTGGTCAGCACGCCGAGATTGATCCTACTGTTTTGGAGCCGGGTGGGATCTACCACGATAAAGTAGGTGCCATAACTAAAGTGGCGGCTATGGGGGCTATAGCTGGCGGAGGTACCGCCGCTTCAACGCAGTTCGGCAGTGTTGTGTATGATGCTGTCAAGAATGGTACCTATACTGGCGGCGATACGGGCATTCCCGCTGATTACTGGACTGAGTCGCAGGTAATGCCGTCCACAAACAGCCCCGCTGCGAATGCTTCTATAGCCTTTAATCCCAAAATAAACCAAGCCGTAAATGATACACGTTCGGATGATCCTGCTGTAAGTGCTGCTGGTACAGCTACAATTCAGGAGGCTTTTGGATACGACCCACTAACTGACTTTGGTCCATTAACTGACTTTATAGATTTGACTCAAGACGACGATGGCGTCTTCAGGTTCAACACCGCTGTAGATATTTTGAACGTTGGTCAGCCGGATAAGTACACCTCAACATATGAAGCTACCGCAGCTTTCGACACTAATACAGCGGGTATACCTTATGTACCAACAGCTACAGATATTCAAAGTTTCGTCGGTAGTAAGCCTCAAGCTACGCTTCAGGCAGATGTAGATACATTAATAGACCAGAATTATACGGATGCAGGTGAGGTAGCGGGAGAATTTAAAAGGCTTGGATACACACCCTCCAAAGCAGAAATAGATCAAAAGGTAGGTCAGGGTGTAGAAACTGAGCAACTTTCGTCTATCGCTCCCGATATAGACTCACGTCAGACTACTCCCGATGAAGTACTAGAGTACTTTAAAAGCCTTGGATATAACGCAACTAAGGCTGAAGCAGCGTTGTTTGCGGGTCAGGGTGGTTCTGATTTCCAGACTACACAGCTTGCGACTATAGATACTTACGTAACTCCACGCCGAACTACGCGAAAGGACGTAGAAGGGTTCTTCGAAGCGGAAGGTTACAAGCCTTCCAAGGCTGAAGTAGACAGATTTATAGCGCAAGCTAATGATCCAGAGTTCCGAACAAAGCAAGAACAGAAACTTATAACTGAATTTGATCCTCTCGCTGTTAAATCCAGTGAAGTTAAAAAAGCGTATGAAGAAGCGGGATTCTTCGGCGCACTTCCTTCTGATATAGAACACCTTACAGGTCAATATGCCGAAAGCGATCTTAGTGGTCGTATGCGGGAGCATCTGCCTATAGCTACGTACAATAGTTTGGTAGATATGTTAGGAGGCGGGCGGTCACTAGAAGAACAAGAACAGGAGTTAGCTGCATATAGGGCTAAACAAGCCGAAGAACTAGAGACATACCGATTAGAGCAAGGGATTAAGGCTGGAGAGCGAGAACAGGAGTTAGCTGCATACAGGGCTAAACAAGCCGAAGATCTAGAGGCATATCGACTAGAGCAGAGTGCTGATATATTTGGTCTGGGTACTGATATTAACAGCATAGCTGAAATATTGGGTAAAACGGGCCAAGAAGTCACACAGAACGATATAGATTTTGTAACCGATATTATCGCGCAGCAGGAAGTGATGTCGGAACCAACACCTTTTACCCCAGAGCAGTTACAGTATGATGTAAATGCTGATAATGTTATAGATATCGCGGATCAGACCATGCTAGAAGAGATCATGGCGGGTACAACACAGCAAACACAGGTAGCGCCTGCAAGTCAGTTTGCCGCTACAGGTATACAGGGTCAGATACAGAACCAGATGCAAGTGCAGCAGCAGATACAGAGTCAGATACAGGAACAGGAAGCCGCAAGACAAAGAAGGCAGGCGCAGCAGAAGCAGCAGGCGTATATGCAGCAGCTACTTGAAACAACACCTGTAAAGGTCGAAACACCGGACCCCGGTAAAATTGAATATGTATATGATCCTTTTGGGGAAAGCATATTTGCTACTCCCGAACAAGAGGCACTTTTTGTCAACCCCTACACACAAGCGAAGGCGGCTGCGCAGGGTGGAATTGTAAACGCTTTAAGGAGGTAGAAGATGGGCTGGCTTGACGAACTTTTGGACAGCAAGGGCGCTGAAAAACTTGTTAATCTAGGTCTTAGTGCCGGTGCAGAATACTTTGGCCTTAACGATCCGCAGGTCGATAAAGCAGGTTACCAAGGCGGAATACCCGAGTATGACGCGCTTCGGAAGCGCGTGCCTAATACGTACGACCCTGCTCGTCGCCCCGGAAGTAGCGGACAACGGTACTTTACTGATACGCAATTCGTCCCCAGAGGCACACTCCCGGCATCTATAGATGCAGCGGGGTTGGCTGCTCTTAATGCTAGCAATCCGGCAAGGCAGACGCGCCCTGTGTATACAACTATGGCCGCCGGGGGTATTGCCGAACTTAAAGAAGGTAAATATCTTAATGGGGCCAGCGATGGTATGGCTGATAAACTGCCCGCTAATATAGAAGGTGGACAAGAGGCCAGATTGAGTGATGGTGAGTTTGTCATCCCGGCTGATGTTGTAAGCCATCTTGGTAATGGTAATTCAGATGCTGGCGCTAAAACCTTGTATGCTATGATGGATCGTATCCGTAAAGCTCGTACTGGTACCGAGGAACAGGGCAAAAAGATAAGCGCTCATAAAATGCTACCTGCTTAGGAGATAGATATGCCAAATACACAAATGCCTAGGTACCAAACAGGCGGTTCAACCGTGAAAGATACTGCGGTGGATACTGCGGCGGGTTCGGCTCCTGAAAGTATTATCGGTAAAAAAACCGGGCTGGAATCATCCCTCTCCAACTGGGCAGGTCCATATGTAACGGATATGCTTGGCAGGGGTCAGGCGCTCGCTGCTACACCTTATGAAGCCTACACCGGCCCTCTTACGGCGGGGGCATCGGACCTGCAGCAGCAGGCGTTCCAAGGGGTTGGTAATCTCGTCGTTCCTACAGAGCAGATGGGCGCTTATACCCCTGAGACATTCGACGATGCACAAGCCAGTCGGTATATGAACCCCTTCATACAGCAATCGCTACAGCCCCAACTGCAGGAATTACAGCGCCAACAAGAGATAAAACGTATCGCTAATGCAGGTAGAATGGCTCAAGCGGGTGCGTATGGTGGTGGTCGTCAGGCTGTTCTGGAGTCCGAACTTGATCGCGCGGGTCTCGAACAAGCCGGTAGGCTCACGGGTGCCTCTTATGTGGACGCTTACAATAGGGCACAACAGCAGTTCAACATCGAGCAAGACCGTCAACGTCAGGCACAGGAACTTGCTAATACCTACGGTCTTGGAGCGCTGCAGAAGCAGGTTGATCTTGGCACCGCACAACGCGGAATTGAATCCGAAGGTGTCGCGGCGGATATGAAGCAGTTCGAGGAAGAAATAGCGTATCCATTCAAAATGAACCAATATCAGGCATCGCTGCTGCAAAACATGCCTCTTCAGACCCAAAGCTACAGCTACGCGCAGCCTAGTGGTCTCGCTAATATCCTTACTGGCGCTGCCGGTACTTCTGCTCTTGGCGGTGCGATAGGGGGTCTAGGGGGAGGTATAACGGACGCTATCAGAAGCTTATTCGGTGGTGGTGGTGACGATACCACCTACGTCGGTGGTGGCGATGGGTCGGCATTTGAAGACCTCTATGATTCATCAGCCTACATTTATGACGAATAGGGATTCAAATTATGGCATTAACAAACGGTATAGACAGACAAGTTCAAGATAAAGTGGCTGCGTACCGGGATAACCCCGCCGCGCTCCAGAAGAACTACCAGATAAACCAGAATCTTTTGGATCTGCTGGCACTGCAGAAAATTAAAACCGATTCCGAGGCTGCTAAACGCGAATTAGCAGGGTCTATGGAGCAGAATCCGCAGACTATCGCTGAACAACGCATGGAGGAAGTTACAAAACGCACAAAAGATGATCTTGTCAAACAGGTAGGCGGTGTTGCCGCCCAACAGCAGAACATGCAACAGCGGAACATGCAGAGAGCAGCCGCAGGCACTCCTCCCCGCCCCCCCGGTGCTCCTCCCGGTCCTCCCGGCGCTCGTCCTCCCGGCCCTCCCCAGCAGATGGCAGGTATCGCAGGGCAACCTGCGCCGAATATGGCTCGTATGGCGGGCGGCGGCATCGTTAGTTTTCAAAACGGTGGTGGAGTACGTCCGACTGATAACCAACTAAAACGTATGAGAATTACCAGAGCACAATGGGAATCAGATGACTTAACGGACGAAGCAAGAGCAATATATCTTGATAAATTTCCAGTCCTTCCAGCAGATGCGTCTCAATTTACAAAAGATATTACGGGTATTGGAGATTGGTTTCGTCGCCCCGCCGCTAGAGAGGGCGCTGCACGTAAAGCTCAAGGTCTATGGGGAGGCGCTAGAGAAATAGGTGCTTATTTTGCTCCCGGTCCAGAAGGTGAGGCAACTAGGACTGATTTAGCAGAACGACAAGCTAGAGCCGATAGAATACGTGGTATGCGGCCTCCTGCACCGGGCGTGGCTCCAGCTCAAACTCAAGCCCAAGTTCAACCGGGCGGGGCTCAAATAGCCGGCGCTGATTTTGACTATTCAGGCACGTTTCCCCCTCCCCTTGATCCGAGTAAGAAACAGCCCCTTCCTACCTCTGCTACTCCTCCCGCTCCATCTATTCTTCCATCTACACCATTTGCTCCCGCAGTACCAACCAACAACCTTGCGAACATTGGTGCAGCAAGAACCGACGCAAGGGATGAGGCTGCTGAGTTCGCGAATAGGGCAGGTATTGCTGCTAAGTATGGAACCATGCAGGATCGTCGGCGAGCATTAAGCGAGAAAAACGCGGCTAGCAGGGCCGATAGCGAATACGACGACCTTCTTTCACGTGCTGGAGGTCAAGGTGCGTTCGCTAATATCGCGCGCGCTGCGGCAGATCGACGTGAAAGGGGCCGTACGCAAAGCGAATTGGATCTAGCTAAGGAACAAGCTATTGAACAAAAAGGGCTTGCCGCAGATATAGATATTGCCGGAACCGCCATTAAGGCAGGTAGCGCGGCAGGTGCGGTTTCTCAGAAGGAAGCTGCACGTTTATCGGAGATAGCAATAGCAAAATTTAATGCTAAATCTAGGGCATCAATAGCTAGGTTTAAGGCTAAGATTGAGAAAGAAGGACAGGAGATCGATGCGGAACAAAATCGTCAACGCGCACTTGAACGTAATGATAAGCTGTTAACAAATATTAATACGGAGATAGAGAAGCTGGTTACAAAGCGGATAGCGGCTACGAGTGTCAGCAAATCCCCCACACCTAGTGAAATAAAGAAGATAACGACTGAGGTTAGACTAGCTTTTGCCGAGGAAATAATACGCATCCGCAACCGACAAAAAAGACTAACTCGAGGTAGGTGGAGTAACCTTACAACGAAAAGTAAACCATAGGGTTTTAGATGCCCAGATACAGCATTACAACAGATGATGGCACCATCCACGAGATAGATGGCCCTGAAGGCGCGTCTAGGCAGCAGGTTATATCTGCGATTCAGGCAGAGTTAGCGACGGAGGATGTAGCTAAAGCAAGGGGAGACTACGAAGCCTATCTAGCGGATCGAACAGAAATAGAGCCGGAAGACGACGACGATGGTGGGTTTCTTGATGATATAACTCCCGATCAATTAGAAGAATTTTTTAAAGGTCTTGGTGGCGGTGCTGCGGGTATACTTGAGAGTGCGGCTCTCGGCGCAATTACTCCGTTTGGAGAAGAAACAGAGTTTGCACTTCGTGATAAAATACAAAGTTTTGCTGCTCCTGTGCAGGATTTCTTTTCTGCAGATAAAGGCTCAGAAGATTTAATAGGGCGTAAATTCGGTGAAGGTGTAGGTTCTTTCCTTGGTTTAGCTGGTACTGCCGCAATTCCCGGAGTTGGTATACCTGCTGCAATAGCTTTAGGTGTAGGCGCTGGTGCTGGCGAAGCAAGTGAACGTGCGCGTGAAGGCGGAGCTACAGAAGACGAGCGGGGACGTGCAGCTCTACTTGGTGCGGGTGTGGGGGCTACAGAATTTATAAGCCCTCTTAGAATAGTTAGAGCGCTTAAAGGTGGTCTTGGCGTATCTGATGCAACCGGGTTTATTGCATCTGCTAAACGTGTTGCTAAAGAAGCTGGTGTAGAGGGACTACAAGAATTTGCGGCTGGTGTAGGCCAGAATCTTATTGAGCAAGGTATATATAACCCAGAACAAGGTACATTTGAGGGTGGTGCAGAACAATTTGGTATGGGCGCAGGTGTTGGTGGCTTCGTACGTACTATAGTGGAATTAATTGCACCTAGAAAAAGAGGTGGTCCTTCTGAACCAACACAAGGCGAACTATTTGGTCCTGATGACGATTTAGGTGCCCCCCCTGCCCCTGCTGCCCCCTCAGTTTTAGATACGGGAAAAGAAAGATTAGGAGGCCGTACCGCAGAACAAGTAGTTCGTAGTAATCCCGAAATACTCACAATGTCTGATGCAGAATGGAATCGGTATAATCCCGGTACTCTAGATGGGCCGGTATATACTAATTTAGGTATACCTAGTGAAGATGTATTTTTTGAAGTACAAGAATTACGAAACGCCGCTAAAGGTACACAGACAGACTTATTCCCTCAAGCAGACGAATCTACTCTAGAAGATCTAGGTACCCCCCCTGAACGTGTGGATGATCGTCAGCTTGATCTCTTTGGTCCCGCCGGTTCTCCTGAAGCTGGACTTCGCCAGCGTATACGTGATCTGGAGTTGGAGCGGCAACGCGCCATTCAGTCTCCTGTGGCTCCGTTTGAAGAAGAGGGCGACCCTTTCTTTGAACGTATTGATGCTGAAATTCTCCAAGCCCGTAGGCAGCTTGCAGCCTTTACTGAGCGTGTGGAGCCGGAACAACAAGAATTGCAGTTTGAATCTGTGCCCGGCGCGGATGCAGAACAGGCAGCGCAAGCTGCGGCTAGGGAACGCGCTGGGTTAGCCGCCGCCGAACGTGGCGACGTAACAGCTTTTGAGCAGCCTGATTTATTCGCGCTTCAGCAAGAGCAGGAAGGTCGTAGGCTTGGTACACCCCGGTTTCCTGCTGACCAATTCATGGACGTGCAGGAAGAAACTGAAGTTGCTCCAGCTCCCGAGATCGGGCAACAGCTTGAACTCGAAGATGCTATTGCTACTCGTCAACAGGACGATGCTGAAACCGCTCAATTAGAGGAAATGGTAGCAGCGGACGAAACACTCCGCGCTGAATCCGAACTAGAGACGATTGGTGGTCAGCTAGATACCCAACAGCAACAAGAAACTGCGGCAAAACGCGGCGCTGTGCTGGATTCGGTACTGACTGATCTACGTAGCGATGACCCAGCTATAACGATAAAACGATTTTCTAGAGCCTTAAAGGAAGCGGGTATAGCTCGTACCGCCCCAACCGGCCCAGAACTACGAACTATTAATAGGGCGGCAGATGTAGCGGGTGCTACGCTTGAAACTATTGAACCCAACATCCAGTTCCAGATGCGGGAAGATGCTGAAGGCGTACGCCGTCGTGTGCCGCAAACTGAAGTACCATTCGTACCTGAACGTGGCGCAGGACCTATCACCACACCTGCAGAAGGCGACGTTCCTGCCCAATTTGAGCTTTTCGGAAATACAATTACCGACGAGGAAGTTGGAGTCGCAGCCGATGCGAAACCAGAAGCCGATGCGAAACCAGAAGCCGATGCGAAACCAGAAGCCGATGCGAAACCAGAAGCCGAAACCGAGCCCGAGCCCAAGCCCAAGGCCAAAGTCGAGACCCCAAAAGCTGCCGCAGCCAAGCTAAACAAACAACGTGCTACAGAGTTGTTTGATTCATGGCGTAAGAAGGCATCTGAAGGTGTGCAACGTTTCGTTTTGGCTCTAGGCAGTGATTATATCCCCGCCCTACCCGAGAAATTACAGAATAACCCCGACCCCACCAATGCAGGGGACAAAGTTGCGGTATTAGACTTGCTACGTGGTGTTGTTAAC
>VTLG01009831.1_pt1 | contig 18014 bp, 30 predicted proteins | sample 4694571 | NCBI WGS metagenome assembly VTLG01 (sample SAMN12604809, study PRJNA352737) | marine metagenome | biome: ENVO:00000447; feature: ENVO:00000209|ENVO:00000569|ENVO:01000036; material: ENVO:00002151; isolation source: viral sequences binned using virsorter ... | reverse complement strand
TATTGTAAATTTTATTTGAAGTAAGGGTGTTGTTTGCTCGGGATTGTATTTATTTGGCGATATTTGGTGGTTTCTTGGACACTAAGTGAAAAACACGAGTATACCTATGGATTTACCGAATTTTGTCCAATTTAAGCGAATTTGCCCTTGTTTTTGTATCTACCACATAATATAAGTAGTTTAATATTTCGTGTTCTGCCTCATTTCCACGAACTCCTGCTACATATGTGACCTTTTCTACCTCATACCCTACGTTTTGAACGTCCTGTATCTCTTCCCACTTTGCTTCCTTGAATAGTTTTTCTATCTCGTCTTGAGGTAGTAGAAGGACTGCCATTAAAAATCTTTTCGTAGTTATCTTGATACCGTTTGATATCTGATGTCCTATCCTTATCGCCTTTGCCATTCATTTTTTCTTTCTTTTAATTATTACGTTAGTAATATATTTTCTTTCTTTTACTTAGTAAACTTAGTAAACTTAGTATACTTCGGGTTTAAAACCCTATTAATTTAATAACAAAAAGTAGGGTTATGCAAGAGTTTTATAAAAAAACTTAAAAAGCTTGCATTATTTATGTATGTATTTATAGATTAGGGGCGAGTGTATGACTAAAATACTTAACATTGCTAGGCAGTACTGTTGTAATTGGAATGCAGGTAAGTGCGTTGGGTGCGTGTTTACCAGAGAGGATAATAAATTAAAATGCTCTGTTGTTTCTGATTTAAGCGGGAAAGATTGTCGTGTGGAAGAAGGTTGTGAATATTTCGAGACCGTTGTCATACCGGGAATAACTGATGAAAGAATAAAGAAGTCAGTTAAATTAATAAGAAAACTATAGGAGAGACAATGAGAATAGGTGGTCATAGATATAAGATTAACTTTGTGAATGATATGAAATTAGACGATGGTTCAACCATATTAGGTATGCACGACACAAAGAACTGTAATATAAACATAACAAACGATATGGCTTTGTCAAGAAAGAAAGAAACACTTATCCATGAGACATTGCATGTCATACTGACAAACGCAGGGTTTCAAGAGCAGGACGAGCATTATATAGACACAATAGCCAATGGTTTACTTCAGTTGGGTGTTGGAGACCTTTTATGGGAAAAAGTAGAGGGTAAATAATGAAATCGGCGTTGACCATATTGGTGATGATATCTGGAAAGCTTTGGTTCTTTATGGAGGGTTTGTTTATAATTTGCCTAGTAAAGGTGCTTAAGGGAGTAATGAAATGAGAAGAGCAGTAGTTACTCCCGACAAGCACTTCCCATTTGAAGATAAAAAAGCCATAAAGGTTGTTTGTAAGGCTATTGAACTTGTAAAGCCTGATATATACATTGACCTAGGAGATACTGGGGAGTGGGAGTCTGTATCTCATTGGCAATGGAAAAAGAAAAAAAGACCTCCACTTGAATACCAGCTTCCTTTTGTGTATGAAGAAATAAAAGCTGTTAATAAAGGGATGGATATTATTGACGCATCCTTAGATAAGGCAGGAACAAAACAACGTCATTTTATAGAGGGGAACCATGAAGACTGGCTTAATAGATTCGTTGAAGAAAATCCATACTTGGCTAAAGACATACTCGTCAAGAATGCACTCCGTCTTAATGAGCGTGGATACAAGTATCATAAAATCGGGAAGATGCTCAAAATTGGTAAGATTCATTTCTATCATGGTCATCATTTTGCAGGAATTAATCATACTCGTAACCATCTCCTTCGCCTCGGCGGTAATGTTATGTATGGTCATCATCACGATATTCAGCAAAGCTCTGTTACACACATTGATGGGGTCAAGTCAGCGTGGTCAATAGGGTGCTTAAAGGATATGAGTGCTGAGGCTAATGAATGGTTAGGGAATAGACAACACAATTGGCAACACGCTTTTGCTATTGTAGACTTTCATAACAATGGAAATTTTAATGTTACCGTACATCAGATAGTAAATGGAGTAAGTACAGTGGATGGAAAGGTCTTAAGGGCGAAGTGAAGACCAGAGTAATAAAAAACAAAGAGCATATACTGTATGATAATATTGATGAATTTAAAACAAATGAACCAGATACTCAATTAGTAGATAATTGGCGTGATGGCGAAGAAGGTGACTGGGTTCTATGTGATGATGGTAAGGTCTGCATGGTCTTGAAAAGGGGTGAACTAAAGAACGGTCACAGTGACGATGTTTATAATTTCTATGTAAGAACCGTTATTGGCTCGTTTGTTTGCAGGAAAAGTGTTAGCATGGAAGGTGATATGAGGAGAAATATATACTCATTCGGAGCCCAAGATAAAACAGCTTATCAGGTAGTAAAAGATAGAAAGAAACCAACTAAAAAAGAATTCTTATTTGCAAAGTATGTAGCTAAGGGCGATAATATGGTAGAGGCTTTTATGAAAGCATATCCGGCAAAAAGCAAAGATTATGCAAAGCGTGAAGCTAATTTGTTAATGAGTACTAAAAGGATACAAAGTTTGATTAGAGAAGAAATAGAAAAAGTAATGAACGAGGCTGAAATAACTCCTTTGTACATACTTGAAAAAATGAAAGATATCATCGAGTCAGATGCATCTAAAGATAGTGATAAGGTATCATTACTTAAAGAGCTTGTTTCTATTGCAGGGATGAAAGATACAGATAAAAAGTCGGAATCAGTTACTGTATTCCAAGGTTTTTCTCCTGAACAACTTGATGCTATAAGTGGAAACAATGTAAAAGAGCTAGCAAGTGCTAAAAGGGAAATAGAAAGTTGAATCTATATGAAATATGCCTAGAGGTTTTGAAGCATGCCAGTGAATCTAAAATAAACCTAGATGATGAAATGTCTCGTGAGACGGTAGCAACTGAGATATATGATTTATTCTATGAATATCAAACATGTAGCCCATACTTAGATAGTGGTTACCTAGGGGATTTAAAGGATTACTGGGATTATAAACAAGACCTAAATGAAGACGAATAAGTTAGCGGTATACGGAACACTTCGAAACGGTAAGCGAGATACTTGGAAGGTAGATGGTTATGCATTGGTGTTTCCCGGGCATAGAGATTATCCTGCCGCATTAATAGATAGTGAACGTAAGGGAATGCTTGTTGAGTTGATAGATGTAGATGCTAGCGATATAATGGGTTACGATAGGTATGAGAGTGTAAATACCGGTCTATATGAAAGAAGAATAGTCAATGCATATAAAGATAATAAGGAGGTTGAGGCTTGGATGTACACAATTGGGCCTGCCTTGCTCCAGTATAATGGAGTGTTTGAAATGGTTCCAAAGCAAGATTGGTTATCCGAGGAATGTCTGAACGTAAGAAAGTAAATATAAATAAGAATAACGTATCAGATAAAGAGCGTGTTCTAGAGCTAGCTAAAAAAGATATAATAGCATTTGGTCAGTTATTTCTACCAGAAGACTTTATGAAATCTACCCCTGCCCCATACCATTATGAATTAAATAACCTATTACTAGACCCATCTAAAAAAAGAAATTGTATAATACTTCCTCGAGGTCATAGTAAGTCAACACTAGCTAAAACAGCATTACTACATCATTTATATTTCAATCCAGAAGGAAAAAAAGAATTTATAGCTTGGGTGGCAGAAGAACAATCACAAGCCATTGACCATATAAAATACATACAAAACCATATAGAGACCAACCCAGCTCTGAATTACTACTTCGGAGATATCGTAGGTAGTAAATGGACTGAGAAAGAATTCACCACTAGTAAAGGGGATAGGATTATAGCAAAGGGAACATCCCAAAGATTACGTGGTCGTTCACAACTAGGGCTTAGATATACCAAGATTGTACTTGATGACTTTGAATCTGAGCTAAATACAAAGACGCCAGATAGAAGAAGGGAAATCAAAGAGTGGGTCATGTCTACAGTAGAGCCAGCACTTGAGAACTCAAAGGGTAATGAAGGTTCTATATGGTTAATTGGAACAATAGTCCATTATGACTCTTTTTTACAGAGTATATACGATGGATACGTAGAAGCTCAAAGAGATAAAAGAGGTTATGCGTGGGATGTTATATATCATAAGGCTATAGATTCAGATGGAACAGTTCTTTGGCCTAGTTATTTTTCAAAAGAAAAACTGGCAGACATACGTAAAAGATTTGAAGACGTAGGCTTATCCCATAAGTTTGCACAGGAATACTTGAATGAAGCTAGAGACCTAGAGAATGCAAAGTTTAAAACAGATAGGCTTCAGTATTATGACCATGAGTTTGAAAGTAGGGACGGATATGCTTATATTGTAAATAAAGATGATGCTATACCTATTAATGTCTATATGGGTGTTGACTTAGCATATGAAGCTACAGAGTCAAGTGACTATCAAATAATTATGGTCATAGGAATAGATAGCGACAGAAATATCTATGTCATTGATTATATGAGGGAACATATCCCACTGTATGATATGCCAGAGCAAATATTGGAATATGCTAGAGAGTTCTCTCCAGTTAAACGTGTAAATGTAGAACATGTTGGCGCTCAAGGAATAATTAAGGACGCTGTAAATAGTTTATCTAGTAAAGAAAGAAAGGTAGCACCGGGTATAGCTCTAGGTGTACGACCTCCTAGCGGTATAAAAAAGGAAGATAGATTAGAGTCTTTACTAGCACCAATAGTAAATAGAAAGAAAATGTTTATCAAAAGGTCTCACACTGCGCTCGTAGATGAGATGTTTCAGTTTCCAAAAGGTAAGAATGATGATGTACTAGATGGACTTTGGTATGCTATAAATAAGGCTAGACCTCCTGTTAGTAAAAGGTTTGATGCTACTGAATTTATAGAGAACAAGGTAGTAAAACCTGTAAGCGAAACAAAGAAAAGGGTTATTTCTTGGGTAACTGGACAAAAAATTTAAAAAGTACTTGCATTATATGCAAATAATTTACTATATTACATATTAAAAAGGAAGGTGTACCTATTTCTAGTATTAGAGAGTTAGAAAAGAACGAAGCTCAACACTCAGAAGTTAATAGGCAGTTATGGAGAATGTGGCGAGATGCACGTTCCGAATGGGATGTAGAAGCTAGAGACTCCATAGACTTTTTCTTAGGTAACCATTACTCTCAAGAAGAATCAGATGCTCTACGTGCAGTAGGTCAAGGCGATTTTGTAATTGATAGAGTATATGCCGCTATAGAAAAGCTAAAATCTTTATTAACTTCACGTTCACCTAAGTATAGCGCAGTTGGAAGAGAAGACTCCGATAGTAGGATATCCAATGTATGGAGAACTGTTCTTGAATACATATGGGATATATCTGATGGAGACACTCAATTCAAGCAAGCAGTACACGACTATGCTACTGCAGGCATGGGTTACCTGTATGCTTACATAGACCCAGAGGCTGATTATGGTAGAGGTGAAGTAAAGTATACTTACTTAGACCCATTTAGAGTTTATGTAGACCCAGCATCTAGACATAGATACGCTGACGATGCATCTGGCATTATACTGTCCACTATACTTACAGAAGACCAACTTGTCAATATGTATCCTCAGGTAGAGCCTTTCTTGGAAGATATTGATAGTTATTATGACGAAGAAGATTACCCTGAGGGTGGTAGAAAGAATTCTTCACAATCGTTTACACCTGATGTAACATACGAATCTGAGTATAATAGGGTTAATAAATATAGAATTTTAGAAAGGTTTACAAAAGTAAAGGTTCCTTTTTACAGAATATTCAATAAGCAAGATGGCTCAGAAGTTATCTTAGATATAGAAAAATACAATGACTTCATAGAATCTGAAAACGCAAAGCTTCTTATAGAGGCTGAGATGATTGAGATTGTTGAAGTAATGCAAACAAGAATTAAAGTCTCAGCAACGGCAGGTGATGTGTTGTTGTATGAGCAAATATTAAATACAGACATATATCCGATAATACCAGTTCCCAATATATGGACAGGAACACCTTATCCAAAGTCTGATATCTCAAAGGTCAAAGACTCTCAAAGACTTTTGAACAAGCTTTTCTCTCTCACTCTCTCACACGCTCAAGCCTCTGCTGGATTGAAATTAATGGTTCCAGAGGGGAGCGTAGATGATTTGGGGCAGTTGGAGCAGGATTGGGCTAGACCTAATGCTGTTATACCTTATAACCCAGAGTTTGGTGCACCGCACTTCCCTGCCCCACAATCACTATCTGGAGAGTTTTACAATTTAATGAGTAGGATAGAGCACTATATAGATTTAAGTTTCGGTATCCCAGAGTTGATGCAGGGTTTCAAAGAAGGAGCTCCTGAAACAGTTCGTGGTACTGCGATGCTTGCTGAGATGGGCGAGACTCGTGGTAAATCTAAGTTAAGAGATATCGAAGGAAGTTTGACAAGGCTAGGAAAAAGTTTATATAACCTAGCTAAGGGTCATTATACTTACGCAAAGACATTTAGAATTGTACAGCCGAATAACGACATTACGGAGTTTACGGTAAATATGTATGATGATAGAAGTCAGGAAGTAAATGCCATTACAAATGACATCACCGTAGGGCATTACGACGTGAGAATCATATCCGGTTCAACATTACCTTCTAATAGGGTAGCTGAATATCAGATGTACCTAGAAGCGTATAAAATGAATCTGGTAGACGATGTCGAGGTTTTAAAGAAAACTGAAATCTTTGACAAACAAGGTGTTTTACAGCGAAAAGGCCAAATGGCTCAGATGCAGTCTTACATTCAACAACTCGAAGCTCAGGTCAAGAAACTTAGTGGAGACCTTCAAACAGCAGAGCGTGAAACGCTTAACTCAAGAAAGAGGGCTGAAACTGAGAAGTTCAAAAGCAGGCTTAATGAGATTCAAAATGATACCAAGTTCAAGAGCAAGGTACAGGTTGATAATCTAAAACGAATTGTTGATTCAGAGACGCAGGCTGTAAGCTAATGAAAACAGAAATAGTGGGAACGTTACCCGGTTCTGCTTTTATAGACATCTTTAAATAGGTGATGCTAAACTAAAAGAAATCGGAGAATATAATGGAAGACACTATGCACGAAAATACCACAATAGAAGGCGTGGAAGGCGAAGTTTTAGAACAAGTTGTTGAGCCTGAACAAGTCGGTGGAGAACCAGCACAACAAGCTGAGGAAGTAATTGATGATGCTAAAAAGTTTCAATCAATGTACGATAAGAAAGCCGCTGATTATGACAAGCTTAATAACGAGCTCGAGGAGCTTCGTAAATATGAACAACTAGGAAGAGTTCTACAGGATAGACCTGACGTAGTTGAAGCAATGAGAAACACTTTGAGTGGTAATACGGCTAATAAAGAAGAAGCCCCTAAGGTTACAGAAGATTCTTTTGACCCTTGGGAAGCTTATTATAAGCCGGGCTCACCCTCTTACGAGATGAGGGTAGAGCAAGAAAGAGCTGTTGCCCAGCAGGCTGTTCAAGAACAGATGGCGGGGTTTCAGCAACAGATGGCGATTAATAACTTAAAGCAGGATTTAGCTAGTAAGCACGGAATGACAGACCCGAATATGGCTGATGATTTTATACAATTTGCAACTTCACCTAGGGAAGACCTTCCTTTGGATATGTTGGTTGACGTGTATAGAAAGTATAAAGGCGGTGAAGATAGAGTCTCTCCAAACTTAGAAGCTGTTCAGAAGACCAAAGCAATTCCAACTACGGCTGGAGTAGTTCAAGGGTCTGCACCTGAACAACCAAATGAGCTAGATGATGTATGGCAAGGAGTTATGAATTCGTCAAGGAATACTAAAATATAAACAAGGAGTCCTAAATGTCGACTTACAATCAAGGAATTGTAAATGTTGGTGACCCGGGTTCAGCCGCTTCTGGCTATCATACTCGGAGGTTATTCAACTTTAGTGACCGTGTGGCGGACTTGGCTCCAGATGAATCACCATTTTTCGTGTATCTCTCAAAGGTAGCTAAAGTTCCTACGGATGACCCACAATTCCGATTTTTAGAAGATAGAACTAAAATCTCTATGACAGACCGTTCTTTCTTAATTAACGGGGATGTAACAATCCCAGCCGCTGGAAGTTCAGCAAGTTATTCTGTTGATACCTCTGGTGGAGCTTCAGTAGACTGGTTGATTAAAGGTATGGTTGTTGCAGTAGGTCAAGAAACTGCCGCAAACGCACCAAACACAGTTATACTTAGAGTGGAGTCAGCACCTCAAGATGACGGAAGTAGCACATCTTTACAGATGAAAACTATCTCAGGTTCAGATGGTAGTGTTGACATTGATGATGCCAAATGTACTGTTATTGGTACATCTTTTGGAGAAGGTTCTGGAGCACCGGATGTATTTTCTGAAGAGCTAGATAATGATTTTGGTTATACTCAAATCTTTAAAACAGCTTGTGAGATGTCTAATACTGCAAGAGCAACTCGTTATCGTGGTTACGCAGATGAGTTCCAAAGAATTTGGAATCTTAAACTTCGTGAGCATAAAGTAGATATTGAGCGTGCTATGCTTTTTGGTCAGCGTGCAAGTGTTGGCGGAGCTCAGTATAGTGAAGGTATAGCAGGTCATATTATAGCTAACGGAACAGCTATAACTAATGATGCCGCTCTTTCTTATTCAGCAGGAGCACCATACTTCAGGTCTTCTTCGACTTCTGAATTAACATATGATAGATTGCTATCTGATTTTGAAGTTGTTTATGACCCTGCACGTGGTGGTACAGATTCTAAATTAGCACTAGCTAGTTTACCTGTAATTACATTTTTCAATAAACTTGGAGCTGATGCATTTTTAAATAAATCTTTATTAGCAGGAACAAGTACCGCTGTTAATGACGTATCTAACTTAAGGTACAATATGCAAAAAACTGAAGGTTCTTTTGGACATACAGTTTTACAAGTTGAAACTATTCACGGTACAATGAATCTAGTTAAAGAGCCTCTATTCAGAGGTTTTGCTTCTGGTTTCTTATGTATGGTTGATATGGATAATGTAGCTTATAGACCATTAGTAGGTAATGGAGTTAATCGTGATACTCAAATCATGACTAACGTTCAGTCTGCCGATGAAGACCTTCGTAAAGATATGATTTTAACTGAGGCTGGATTGGAAGTTTCTCTCCCTGAAAGTCACTACTTAATCAACTTAGAAGGAGTTTAATAATGGCTAGAGCAAGTTATTTAGAGCAAAATAGTGGAGCAACTTTTGCACATAAGAAAAAAGTTGTAAAGCTTGGAGCCGCATATCAGCTTTTAGAAAAAGATAGTGGTAAGATTTTTATGTTAAATTCAGCTACTGAATTTGCCACTACACTTCCTGCTGTTGCAGATGCTGGCATTGGATGGTATTGCAAAATAGTTGTAGATGCCGCACCTTCCTCCGCTTCTTATACAGTTGTAGAAAAAGCCGCTTCTGACACAGACGTTATCATTGTAAATGGTATTAACGAGTTAGAAGTTGACACAAGCGATGATGGGCCATATAGTGCTGGTTGTACTACTATAACCTTTGCAGATGGCGTAGCTGTCCAAGGAGACTTTATAGACATATGGTGTGATGGTGAAAACTATTACGTTTCAGGTCAAACTAAAGCAGATGGCGGAATAAGCGTAGCTTAAACTGAATAAATAAAGTTAACAGTAATTAGAACTGTGGGGGTTATCGAATAAAGGGTAACCCCCAAATCTAAGGAGAAAATATGAATTGCATACATTGTAAAACACCAAACCCAGAACAATGGTTCTACTGCAGAAGCTGTGGCAATAAGGCTTCTGAGTCTGTTTATACTACTAATTTATTTATGCAGAGTGAGATAGGTAAGAGAAGTGATATAGAATTTTCTACAGTTAGTATGGACAGTCATATAGACAAAATTAATAAAGATAAAATTTCAAAAAGTAATAAATTCTGGAAAGAAAAAGTAAAGCAGGCAGGAATAGCAAATGGCTAATTTTGATGTACAGATACAAGATTTAATTGGAACTTTCTCAGACCAAACAGCTATGGATGATTTTATGACAGCTGGTTGTAAAGAGATTATAAATGCTCTTCCAGACTCTATGCTTTACAAATGTTTAGATAAAACAACTTTAAATGACTCAACTAGTTCATTATCTAATGTTGATACTTACGGTAAGATTTTTACTGTGATTAGGGAGGAAAGTGATAGCGTTGGAGCTGTATTTAGACCATGCAGATATATACCACCGCATAAAAGAAATGTGGTAAAAAGCGATACAGCAGATATGGAATATGCAACAGCTACAGACCCAGCTTATTCAATTTATGAGAATGCATTAGAAGTTTACCCTACCCCTACTGCGGGTCAGGTCGCAGAAGTGCAGTATGTTGTTTTTCCAACAGTTGATGCTAGCGCTGTTAGCACTATATCTAATTTCCCAGATGAGGCAGAGCATTTAGTTGTTTTATACGCATCTATAAAATGTGTAGAATCTTTAATGGCTACTGAAGAAGATATAGAGCTTTATGTTCCTTTACTAGCTCAATTAAAAGATGATTATAACAGAGGTTTAGCAGAGATAAAGGCTTGATATGGCAGTCCATTCAATAAGTGTAAAAGAATTAATAAGTAGAGTAAGATTGGTTTTTCCAAGTGCTCCAGAGAACTATATTTTAAATTTAATAAACGATGCTTTGGTTGAGATAGGAACTCATAAAGTAAAAGTTTCTCATGCTAAAATAACAACTGTTGCAGATAGGATGTATTATGACTTGGCTGATGGGGCGACTGATTCAAGTAGTAACGCATTGGAAGCGAACCAAGTACTTAGAGTTTACTTAATGGATAACGAAGGTGACTATATACAAATACCTAGATTAGTTGATAAAAATTTATTATTAGCTGATATAGCAAGTGAAACAAACTTAGATAAACCGGATTAATTATGGCAAGTAATATAAAATACCCAGAAAACCAAGCTATGTACTTTATTGAAGGAGATAAGCTTGCTTTAATAACTAAAGTAGATTCTAGTGGAAATGGAAGAACTAGTTCTAGAAAGCAATGGAAAGCTATATCTGAAGCTGTTACTGATGGGATACTAATACATTACTACGCAGAGCCAAACAGTGTTTCTGCTGTCACAGATAATTTAGATATAGACAACGCACTGGAATTAGCCGTAGTTGATTACGTTAAAAAATGTTTATACATGGATAAAGCGGGGACTGCTACAGATGCAGTCGTAATGCAAGCATCAATGTCTTTAGCTAATAAACATGAAAGAAATTTTAAAGACTGCGTACAGAGATACGGAGTAAGGAAAAAAGATAAAACAGGTGGAAGCAGGGTAGTTAAGGTTCCAACCTTAGTTTAACCAATATAAATGCTTTTAAGCGGTGGTGGAGGAATATAGGATAAACAATGGCAGATATAAATAAATTCACAACCAAGGAAGTACTAAATAAAGTACTCCTTGACTCTTCAGGAAATGCAGTAGAAGCATTTTCTCATACAACACAAGAAGCTTTAAATGCGGCTTTAGACACTACAAATAATAGATTAAACGTAAGTCTTAACGGAGGTACGATTTCTGGTGATGTTACCATTACAGGTGATTTAACTGTAAGTCCCGGCTCAAACACTCACGCTTATGATGAATTAATAAATGGCATGTTGGAAATTACAGATGGAACAAGCGCTCCAACATTAAGATTAACAAGAGGTCAATCAGATAATCATGTAGCTATAGATGGTGATGCAGATGCAGATGATATATTAGGTGTATTAGAATTTGGAGCGCATGATGTTACGTATACTGGTGCTACATATCAATCTGGTGCAAGAATTATAGCAATAGCCGATGCGGCTTGGGATGCAGACCATGTAAATGATGCGGCAACAGCATTGCATTTTTATACTCAAATAGATGGCACTGGAAATGGTTATGATACATACCCCGGTTCAAGTGCAAAAATGGTTATTTCATCTGCTGGCAATGTCGGGATTGGAAACGTTACACCCGGTAGTTTTTATAACTCAAAACTGGTTGTTGGGGCTGGCTCTGGCGAGGAAAACTTAACAATATATGCTGGGTCTAGTAATGCCTCTGGACTTTTCTTTGCTGATGGTACAAGTGGTAATGCTAGATTTTCTGGGCAAGTATACTATAACCACGATACGAATAAAATGCAGTTCGCTACTAATTATAGTGGTGCAAGTTCTTACTCCTTAACAATAGATAGTAATGGAAGGGCTGGAGTAAATGTGTCAAGTCCAGCACAAACCTTAGCTGTCCAAGGTGACACTTATGATAATATAGGAATTTTAGCTGGCACAGATGTATTTGGATTAATTACCTGTCAAGGTAGTGACCTTGCAATCAAAGCATCTAATAGCAATGCAATACAGTTTCACGCTGGTGGCGCAACTAGATTTAAACTTGATACCAACTCCCGAATGTCACTAAGTAATAATGATGGTGGTACAAATAATACTTTATTTGGTAAGAATACAGGGGCGGCAATAACCTCTGGAGGAAATTATAATTGTTTATTTGGTCACAATGCTGGATTAGCTGTAAACACAGGTGATTCATCTGTAATGATTGGTTATTCAACTGGCTCTAAGGTAACTACAGCATCTAAGTTAATTTTAATTGGAGACTCGGCTGGTGGAGAAATAACAGCTACTGGTGGTTCTAATGAATCTGATGGTACAGTCGCTATTGGACACAATGCTTTGAATGCATTGACATCTGGCTCTGGGTGTATCGCAATCGGTCTTGATGCTGGTAAATTAATTACTGGCGGATTAAATACAGTTGTGGGATACCAAGCGGCAGACGTACTTGCGGCTGGAACTTCAAATACTGTAATTGGAGCAAGGGCAATGGGGGCGGCTGATGGTGGTGAGCAGAATAATGTCATCATTGGTGCAGATGCTGGAGATGTAATTAATGATGATGCGGCTGATGGTAATGTCATAATCGGACATGATGCTGACCCAAGTGGTTCTGCTGGAACAAATCAAATAGTAATAGGTCAAGGTGCAACAGGAACTGGTAACAATGAAGTAGCATTAGGTAATACAAGCATATCAGCTATTAAAGCACAAGTTGCAAGTATTACTGCATATTCTTCAGATGAAAGAACAAAGAAAGATATAGCAGATTATGATTTAAAAGGTGTTGATTTTATAAAAGATTTAAACCTAAAAACATATATCTATAAAAATCCAGCAGATTTTCCAGATGAAATACGAAATAGTAAGTGGGATGAAAAAGACGAAGATGGAAATCTTATACATAAAAAACCAGAAGATTCAACAGAAACACAAGTTGGATTAATTGCACAAGAGGTTGAAGAAGCACTTAAAAAACATGGTATTGGAAATACAGAAACCTATGCACCTACTCAAGAAAATGGCATAAAAACTTTAACGTATGGAAATCTTATCTTTCCTTTAATTAAAGCTGTACAGGAATTATCTGCTAGAGTAGAAGAATTAGAAGGTAAATAAAATGTGTAAATGTTGTAACTGCAAGAATTGTAATTGTTAACTAAACAAGGAGTCAATAATGGCTAAAGAAAAAAAAGAAAAGCCAGTTATTAATCTTGATGGTAAAGAGTATATCATTGAGGACTTAACTGATGAACAGAAAATGATGGTAAATCATATTAACGACATACAAAACAAGCAGGCATCTAATAGTTTTATTTCAGACCAACTTAGAGTGGGTCACGATGCTTTTGTTAGCATGTTAAAACAATCATTAGAATCTAAAGAAGAGGTTAAAAAAGACTAATGCTTATAAGGAAAAGTTCTCAGGGTCATTACTTACGACTATATAGAAATACAACTCCCGGTGCTACTAGGACAAAAACATATCCAGATGGTACGACTGAGACCCTGACTTATCCTTCTCGGTATAAATATTTTTTAGTGGTAGATGGTGAGATTGTACAGAGAAGTGATAGCTGGGCAACGATTGAACAAGCTTACGTTGATGAATGTGACAGTAGTCATGGTGGTGGTCATGGTAGATTAATAGTTGGAGGTCATCATCTTATTAATGGTGTTGCTACGTCACAGTCTGATTATCCTACAATGGATAACACAAAGGCAGAGATACAAGATTTTTACGATAAACGAGGTATAACATACTCCAGCTCAGAAACTAAATCAGAGTTACTATCTAGGATAGTTCCAATGATGGCTGGGGATGAAGAGGTTTCTAAACATTTAAAGATTTGAATAATAAAATAAAAAAAGAGAGTTGTCAAGTTGTTAGTACGAGTTATGATATCCCTGTTAAATATACTAATACTGAGCGGTTGCAGTCAAGGTTGGAGCGTAGCAAACCTAGAGCTAACACCGCAAGATACAGTTACAAATACGGTTTTTATAGAAGTAATGGGGACTGACTCAGTTTTACATTATTATCACGGTAGGATTTACGAAGCTTCTAATTGGTGTTGGATTCACCATCAATATGAAGATGTGGTGAGATGAGTGGAAAACCTGATTCCGCCAGAAGTTATCGTGCTACCATTCTTGATGATAATGCCATTGTTAGCATTAATCTTAAATGGTTGGGTCAAATTTTTGCTCTTATCGGGATGCTGGTCTATGGCTATTGGCAGATTGAAACTCGTATTAAAAATCTTGAAAGAAATTTTGAAGAAGCCAATACAACTATTACAGAATTAGTACAAAAACATATTGTAGAAGAGCAACAAAGATATGAAGAAATGGAAGAAGAATTAAAGTGGTATCAAAAACTAAGCAAAAAGAAGAAGAAGTAATGGATTTTATGACATTGTATGGTGAAGCGGGAATGATAGGGGTAGTAGGGGCAATGTTTGTTTACCTAGTAGTTTCTCTCTCAAATAAATCAGCAAAACAACAAGAGACATTAGAGGCTCTTAAGGTTGAAAACGCTGGTCAATCAGAAACATTAGAAAATATGGAAGGGATGATTATAAAATTAATTAATAGGTGGAATCAATCCGATGATAAACTAGATAGAAAATTTGATGCTATGACAAAAGAAATTAACGACCTTGATAATCAAGTATCTCGAATTGAAGGTTCTTTATCAAGAATAAATGGAAAGCATTAATGGATAGTTTAAAGGTAAGTGCGATTAGTACAAGTTTAGGAATGGTCTATTATACAGATTTATTATCAGGGATATTGATGTGTATTATGTTTGCTATCAATATCTATTATTTAATCTTAAAAACAAAAAAAATAAAGGAATAGTTCATGTTAGCAAAGTTAATAGCAGACGATTTATTGTCAGATGAAAATGGTGCGGAAGTAATTGCTGAAATAAATAAAGCAGTTGACATCCCAATTATTAGTGAGAAAACAGAAAAAGCAATATTAGAAGCATTGTGGAAGGTTATAAAAGCCGTTCTAGTCAAAAAGATAGGTGCATGATGTTATCAATATTATTAACAATAGTACTTTTAGAGATAGACAATGCTCAGGTAACTAAAACTTCAAACCCAACATATAATGTAATCGCTTTTAGCACAGAGGATGTAAAAAAGAAAAAAAAGAAAGGAAAAAAGTTATCCAGTAAAGGTAAAAAGAAAAAGAAGGGCTTTTTTTCAAAGGTATTTGGGTCTAAATAATGCCACCAAAGAAGGGCAAAAAGAAAGATTCTAGACTTGCTAGGGCTGGCGTTAGTGGTTACAATAAACCAAAGAGAACCCCAAATCACCCTACGAAATCACACGTAGTTGTAGCTAAAGAGGGTAATAAAATAAAAACAATACGCTTTGGTCAGCAAGGGAAAAAAGTTGGTAAGCTTTCAGGAACCGCTGGTAAGCCTAAAAAAGGTGAATCAGCTCGAATGAAAGCAAAACGTAAATCATTTAAAGCTCGTCACGCTAGGAATATTGCTAGAGGTAAAATGTCAGCGGCATGGTGGGCTAATAAGGTAAAATGGTAATGAATAAAAAAGTAAAAGCACCTAAAGGGTATCATTGGATGAAGTCTGGCTCAAATTACAAACTCATGAAGCATAGTGGTAAATTTAAACCTCATAAGGGTGCAAGCCTAATGGCTGACTTTAAAGTCCAAATGAAACACTCTAAGCCAAAAAAGAAAAAGTAATGGCTACTGCTAAGAAAAAAGACCCTAAAAAGTGGGCTAGAGCAAAGGCAAGGGCTAGGGCTAAATTAGGTGGGCACTCAGCTAGGGCTATGCAACTTGCAGTTAAGTACTACAAAAAAGCTGGTGGAAGATATTCTGGAAAGAAAAGCTCTGGTAATAAATTATCTAAATGGTCAAAGCAAAAGTGGGATTATGTCAGTAAAGGTGATAAGAAAAAACCAAAAAGAAAACGTGGACGTTACTTACCTGAGTCAGTTAGGAAAGGTCTCAGTCCCAGTCAAAAAAGCGCCACAAATAGAGCAAAAAGAAAAGCCTCCGCTTCAGGAAGAAGAAAGGCTAAATACAGTAAATCAATAGCAAGGAAGGTTCGTAATGCCTAGATTTGGAAAAAGAAGTAAGCAAAGACTAAAAGGTGTAGACGCTAGATTAGTAAATATTCTTAACGAGCTAATAAAAATTATGGATGTAACCATAATAGAAGGATTGCGTAGTAAAGAAAGACAGAAGGAGCTGTTGGCTAAGGGAGCTACAAAGGTCAAGTATTCAAAGCATATGGAAGGTAAAGCTGTTGACTTAGCTCCCTACCCAATAGATTGGGAAAATAGAGATGGATTCCATTATATGGGTGGAATGGTACGTGGTATAGCACAACAGCTTGGATTAAAGGTAAGATGGGGTGGAGACTGGGATAGTGATGGAGATGTTAAAGATAATGGATTTGATGATTTAGTTCATGTGGAGATACTTGATTAATGCCTAAGCAAATGTACACTGTTAGAGATTGGTCTGGTGGTATGAATAATAGAAGAGACCCTAGAGATTTAGCACCTAATCAATACTCAGTTATAGAAAATATGTCTGTGGATTCAATAGGTAAAATAAAAACAGTAGGTGGTTTGTTTGCACACTCTGTTAAGTCTACTGGTTCTGGAACATTATCAGAGTACATAGTAGAGTCAACGACTAATATAAATGGTGGTGGTGGATATGGTTTATTTTATTTTGAATCTGACCACAGTAGAGACTCTGACCAAACTATAACAGAAACAAAATCTGGAACAGCTTTAGCCCTAGGAACATCTAATGGTCAAATAAGTTTCGTTGCGGTTAAGTCAAGTCCAGATACTATAACAGCACCAGAGTATGGCGGAGAATAATTAATGGCTGTTCCATCAAAAAGTTATATGAAGTTAACAGGTGGTACTAGTTCTTCAAATAGTACTATACATACAAGTTCATTGATAAGCATTGGAGATAATATAAGAATATCTGGAACCGCTAAAAATAATGGAGTTTTTACAATAACAGATATAACAGAAGATGGTAGTGATGTTTATTACATACTAAAAGGAACTCCTATAGTTAGTGAGAACTCAGGTGGAGACCCAGAAATAGAGGTGATTTCTAGGCTTGGTGATAAGATGTGTGCATTAGGTGATGTTGATAGTGCTGGTGGAATTGATATTTGGTCTAGGAATGCTACTACTGACTACACGACAAAAGACAATGGCTGGACTGCAAGAGCTATTAGTCCTACCATATCTGGAAATAATGCTAAATATATATTTCATTTTGCAGATGAATGCTTAAGAGTTTGTGACACAAATGAACAAAACTCTAGCCTAGTTAAGTGGTTTGGCTACATAGAGAGACAGCAATTCTCAAGTGCTAACTCAGATACTGCGTCAGTAGGGCTAGTATTTTCTGAATGGCAAGAACATCCTAATAGCCTAGACCCACCAAAATCAACCAATTCACTTACATATGCTTATGGTCACACAAGTCATGATGGTACTGATAATGCAACTGCGTTCTACAATACAGACCATAGGGGAGTCGCAAAAGCAAAGAGAGCTGGTGATGACGCTGGATTAGATGGGACTGTTAATAATCTTCAATTAAATGGAGCACACAATACTACAGCCACATCATTTACATTCGAAAATGATAA
>VTLG01003670.1_pt1 | contig 18014 bp, 22 predicted proteins | sample 4694571 | NCBI WGS metagenome assembly VTLG01 (sample SAMN12604809, study PRJNA352737) | marine metagenome | biome: ENVO:00000447; feature: ENVO:00000209|ENVO:00000569|ENVO:01000036; material: ENVO:00002151; isolation source: viral sequences binned using virsorter ... | reverse complement strand
CAACAAATACTCTCTCTTCATCAGTAAACTCAATCTGAGATGAACCTTTAAAGTATAGGTTAATACGATCAATCAATGCTAACTTATTAGGATCTTCTTCAGCAACTCCAAAAAAATCTTGATGCCATAGTTCACGATACCCTTCAAAGAATGTCTTGCGAAGACCAGGATAGGTCTGCTTCATAAGACGTTCTATTCTTGCGTCCTCTATAACGTTCACAAATCCCTTAGGAGCATCTACAGGAACGTTAGGGGTGTATAGGGCATGTCCAACTTCATGTCCAACCAAGAGGTCATATACTGTCTCTGATGCTTCCCATATAGGAAGAACCAAAACACGATTGTTTACATCAAATGATGCGGTACTCACCTTGCGGTGTTCTACAGTAAGGTTTTCAGTTGCCAGTAGTTTGGCAAGAGTTCCTTTGACTTCTTTGGTAATAGGCACTAGGCGTCTCTCAGATATACTTATTATAACAGGTCAGAAACTTGATGTGTGGTCGGGTGGACAGTTTTTGAACTGTCCCAGTGTCTTATAACACCAGCAGTAATAAAGCAATTAGTGACAAGGTAGCTAATAAAAATAATGCTACGTACGATAACAATGTAATTGTCGTATTTTTTTGTTGTGGAATCATTGAAACTACCTAATGAATATTTCCATACCTTCCATACCTCATGAATCATCTGACATCTTACTAAAATCGTTTATCTTTTCAAACCTCAATGTCCTCATAAATTTACTATGAAGTAGGTCACCCTTATGTGATATCACATAAAGATTAGTACCTGCACCAAGACTCTTTAGTATACTAAGGAGTTCATTAGTTGCACCAGCATCAAGAGAACTATCAAATACTTCATCCAGTATAAGAAGATTAGTAGCAGCAGAGTTCTTCATACGTGCAACCTCTCTCCATGTAAAGAGAAGTGCTAAGTCTATCTTCTGTTTCTCTCCTTCAGAGAATGAAGAATAACTAAACTCATCTCTAAACCTACTCTTAATAACCTCATTAAACTCTTCGTCGAGTGTAAAGTTAAAGAAGGTATCCATACTATGTAAGTACTTATTAATTAAATTATTAAAAACTGGGATATATTTCTTAATTATCTGTGACTTAATACCAGAATCTTTTAACAAATTAGCAACAACAACATACTCATCTAAATCCTGTCTTACCTTTCCACAGTCATGCTGTGTTTTATCTAAATCAGATATCAATTCATCTAAAATTTTATTCTCCTTATCAATGTTAGGAGTACTCTCTAACTTGGTTAATGATTTTTGAATATTAACATTCTCTTTTTCTAATCTAATTACTTCACTAGAAAGTTGTTGTACTTCTGTTGTAACACTCTCTAACTGATTAAGTATATCTACAACATTATTAATAGACTGCTTTGTTTTCTCTTGGATCTTTGTTAGATTTACACCCTTAGTTTTTAACGTACCCATTCGAGCAGTCTTAAACTCCTCACTAATTACCTGAGTACAAGTAGGACATTCATGATTTATTTCTAAAAACTTAAACTCTTTAGTTACTTTCTTAAGTTCTGCTCTTGTTTCTGCCTGTTCATCTCTAAGATTATTAAGAATATCTGCATGTTCTTCCAAAGCTTTAGTATCAATCTTTAGATTCTCTAAAGATTTCTGATTGTTTTCAACAGTTTGTTTATTCTCATCATACTTATCTTGCTGTTCTTTCTGTCTTGTCTCATTAACCTCCTTCAAAGAATTGATAAGTCTCTTCTGACTGTTTACTCTTTCCAGTGACATATTTAATAATACCTCACACTCCTTCACTCTATTATGTACTGCTCTCATTCGATCCTTGAGCAGGAGATTCATGTTTGAGAAGATCTGGATGTCCAATAGATCTTCGATAACCTCTCTCCTGACACTTGCTCCGAGCTGCATGAAGGGGACAAAAGTGGATGAACCAAGGATGACAACTTGTGTGAATGACTTGAAGTTGAGCTTGAGTATTGCTTGTTCAAGATACTTCTGTGTATCTTTTGTGGCAGCATCCTGGTCAACCATCTTGTTATTTTTGTAAACCTCAAATGTATTTGGTTTAATTCCTCTGAATACACGGTAATCATCCTTTGCTATACTAAAAGTTACTTCAACCTTAAGTCCCTTCTCATTAATACTATTAACAAGTTGAGACTTTTTAATTTTACGAAAAGGTTTATTGAATAAAGCAAAGCACAGGGCATCTAACATAGTAGACTTCCCTGCACCATTATCCCCCACAACTAAAGTGGACATAGAATCATTCAATCCTATTTCAGTCCACTGATCACCAGTGGAAAGAAAGTTCTTCCACCGAATCGTTTCAAATACAATCATAAAGGAGGGACAACTAAATCATCTTTGCTAACAATAGAATACTCGTATCCAAATTTTTCACAATTGATTGCAATTGCTTCAGTATCAATCTCCATTAACTCCATTTCTTTTTTGTAATCTCCTGCTTCCAATAGAGTTTTATATCGGACAGCATCATCTTTCTGTTCAAATACATTCACGTTTTTCTTATCGTGATTGTTATTAACAGCATAGACACCACCACCTGATTTGTCAATTAGAATGAACATTACAGTTCCGAAGCTTCTGTGTATAAAGATCGCATTACCTTCTTGATATTAGGTTTACTTACCTTTAGATCTATCTCATCTATGTAGTTGTCTAAAAGAGTCATAGTGTCTTCGGTTTCCAAGACCGATACTCCACTCTCCAGTTCCACACTAAGATCTTCAATAATCTTAAGATCTGCAAGACCTATATCTTGAAGTTGTTTAACTGCATAATCAAACTTGGCATAGTCACCCTTGTCTTCTACTATGAGTTTAACAAAGGTTCCTTTGAGGTCATTTTCGTCTGGTAAAGCAACACCATCATTATAGTACAGTTTATGGAAAGTGTCAAAGGGATTTCTATAGAAGGTAGTCTTGAGAGTCTCTGTATCAAACACATGGAATCCTCTCTTAGTACCATAGTCATTCCAATATAACTGATAAGGATTACCAAGATAATATATGTTATCAGTATTAGACTTCTGATGATAGTGTCCTGAAAATACCTTCTTAAATTTATTGAATGGAGACACCTCCATACCAGCATCCATCACATGACCTGGATGAGCTTCAAAGCCGTTAAGCTCAAGATGGCCCATACAGACAGGAGCAGAACTATTTGCGATGCTTCTGAAGGTTCCCTCATAGTTTTCATCACATATCCAAGGAAGAAGTAGAATGTCAGTACCACCGAAATTACGGGTAGTAGGTTCTTCAATGATATCCATGTTGTCGTATCCTCCCAATAGTTCTGTTGGGGAATTAATCCTAAGAGTATTTTTATAATAGATATCATGGTTGCCTATTAATGTAGTCATATGACAACCCAATTCTTTTACAGGGTCAAACCACATTTCCTTTGCCTCATCAAGAGACATGAAATTAATAAACCGTCTCCTATCAAAGGTATCACCTAAATTTATAATAGTTTTAATCTTCGATGCCTTTAGAAAAGGTACTACTATCTCACCATAGAACTTCTTATAGTGAGCAATAAAATGTTGATTGTCATTCCGTACACCGAAATGCTGATCTGTTATCAGTAATATCTTCATGACAGATCATCAATAGTATACAACGAATATAATTCTACCTCTTGATCATACCATAAAAATGGTTCATACTCTTTCCTATCTACAATAGTAACAACTCTTTCTACTTCATATCCTGCTTCACGTAACTTTGATACTGCCTTAAGAGATGATCCACCAGTAGTAACAACATCTTCTAATACTGTTACCTTAGTACCTTCTGGATGCACTGGTCCTTCTATCCATGCACCAGTACCATGACCTTTAGGTTCTTTACGAATAATTAATCCATCAAGACTTCCCTTCATAGCAACACCTGCTACTAAAGGATCAGCACCGAGAGTAAGACCTGCCACTACAGGGGTATCAACATACTTCAATAGCATTGTAGCAGTAAGATTCAAACCATAACCATTTAGTATGACAGGTTTGCAATTGACATAATGCTCACTGGTCTTACCTGAAGACAATTTATACTCACCCTTACGGTAAGCCCTCTCTTTTATCAGTGTTAGTAAGGCTTCTTTAACGCTTGGCATTCATCTCAACACGGTTCTTGATCTGATTATAGTCGGTATGTCCTTCTCCGTCAACCGAGAAGACATGATCATATCCTGATTTCTCTAAAATTTTATCTTTGATATCCATCTGACGTTTCTCTTTAGCAATACGTCTTAGGAATGCATAGTAAACTATCTGTGTAAAATAAGCAAAGGGATTCTTACTTTTAGCAGGATCAAAATTATCTATGTACTGTATACAATTCTCTATACCATCACAAACCATATCATCCTTATACATGTAGTTGATAAAGTTTGGTCTATATGATAAGTGTGTTGCTATCTTTAAGAAGCATCCACCAATATAATTATTGACACGAGGTTTAGGTTTTCCTTCCTCTTCAGCAATCTTAACTTTTTCTTTATACTTTACTATAGCAGCAAGAAAGTCAGCATTATTAACGTAATGTTGCTTCTTCTTAGGTGCAGTTTTCTTCATTATTTACATTCCCTTTGCTTTATTATTATATCAGAGCTTGACACCTTTGTCAATTTCCTGTACACTAACCGTGTAAGGGTTCAGGACAATATTATAAGTTAAATAACTTTTCAAACTGGGCACGTGCCTCATCAATTTTTCCAAGATACCCTTTGGCATTTTGGATGCTGGATTTTTTACGTTTCAATCGTTCTTGCTTTGCTTCATGAGTTTCATCCATCTCATTAGCAAGATAAGTTTCATACATTAATACAATTTCTTTACTCATCGACGCGACGGCAATAATATCTTTCTCACGTATTATAAAAAATTCTTCATCAGATAACTGCATCCATTTGTGGAAACCCATTCCACGCATCATCTTTCCTTCAGAAATTTGTTTCTCGATCACTGATATTACTACAGGGTCACTTAGAAAACATAAAGTTTCACCTTCACCCTCTTGGGTTAAGACGGCTTTACCAAGTATCTCTTCACCATTCAGGAGTTTAAAAACTCCATAAAATTCTTCATCGTGTTTGGCGTAATTAATGGTCATGCGGTTTTACTTTTACATCTATGATTTCATAATTAAATTTTTCATCTTTATAGATTTTTAATCTCTCAAGGAGATGGAGAAGAGTATAATTCTTCCCACTGTCTCTACTAATATCGTCAGCTATATCATATAATGTTGCTACTTCTTTTCCCCTATACTGTCGAAGTACCCTTCCAATTGACTGGAGGTTTCTAACTCTGGACTTGGAGGGACTGGCGAAGACGAGGTTGTGCAACCGTTTAATGTTAACCCCAGTACTGAAAGTGCCATAACTGGCAACAATGATAGCATTCGTTTCATTTTCAACTAAGCTCCTTATGTGTTCACGATCATCGACATCCACTCCACCATAAACTAAATGTACTGGTCTGTCGGTATGACTATTTATCATATCATACAGAGGGAGACCGTGCTTCTCTACATAGTTGAAGAGGACTAAAGTATTACCTTTTAAATCACATGCTAAGTTACGAATAAATTTATTCCTATAATCATGTGCACAAAGGTATTCTATTTCATCCTGATAACCTTCAAAGATTTGTTCATCATGTTTAAGTACAATAACTTTAACATTTAATTTAGCAACATGTCCTTGCTTCATCAGTTCATGAGTCCTAGTTACTTGAGAGCATCTACCAAAGACACCTTCAAGTACAAGTTGATTAACATTAGCACCATCTAATGTACCAGTAAAACCAATACGGTATTTACAACCATGCAACTTATGCATAATCGTAGTAAGAGATTTGGCTTTGAAAAGGTGTGCCTCGTCACCGATGACAACATCAAACTTTTCAAACCACTTGCGAGGTTGTTTATAAACAGATTGCCAAGTGGTAATTACGCAATCAGCTTCAGTATTTTTTTCTTCCCCAGAGTATATTTTGTGGCAGTGTTTGGATGCCATCCAACCATATTCTTCAAAGTCTTTATACATCTGCTCTACCAAAGACGTAGTAGGGACAACGATTAAAATCTTTCTATTTACATTAACATGAAAACGAACCAATGAATAAATCATTAAGGATTTCCCGCTTGCAGTTGGGGACAATAGGAGCCGTCTGTTGTATCGTAGGCATTCGTATATTGCTGAATATTGGTAGTCCCGAACCTTCACAGGAAGACGTAGTGCCTTCACAAATCCCGCAACCGATTGAGGAGTTATTAGAGAGTTTTCCTCTTTCGGATGACCAAAATTTTCAGACTCCTGATATTCAAAAGTATATCCCTTTAACTTTGCCCACTCCGTCAGGTACGATACTAGACCACAATATATCTCTCCAGTAGCAGGAGAGTATAAATGTACCTTACCATCCCATCCTCTATATCTGTTCTTCCTCTGCATATACTTTGCAGACTCAACCTCAAATGAGAAGTATTCTGCTGCTTCTTTATGGAGATGGGGTTCTGCTTCAATTTTCAAATAGACTTCGTTCTTTTTCTTGATCGACAAGTCCATCATTACATACCTGCTTGAAATTTCTCCCACTCAATAGCGTTTTTAATTTGGAAATTACGACTGTTAATTTGCCGTAAAACACCGTCAAGAAAGAAGAGTACCTGATCTATGTAGTCGATCTTGTACTGAAGTTTTCTGATATCCTCATCAGCTTCGATGAACATATTAACTTCTTCTTTCGTAGTTAATTTAAAATCAAAAGGCACCTCTCTATACACTGTAGAAGGTGCCTTTCCTTTATAATATATCCACTTCTCTTTAATCAATCTTCTCATTTCACCTTCTCTTTCTTTCTTCATTAGAGAAAATGTATTATAAAACTCCATCCATCTTTGATGGAGTTGTGGAATTATAATAGACGCATTACCATATTGGTCAGTGTCTATCTGACAATCTTCCTTCCACTTATCCTGAAGGGTTTCAAGATTCATATATCACATGGTGTATCATTTTGAATTTTTTTAACTCTCTCTTCCCACTCCTTCATAGAGGATTGACAATCGGGAGGTTCAGGATCCTTGATCCCTTTCATCTTTTTCCAGTTGCCGTGCATCGCTCCGAGGATCCAACTTTGGGACAGAGATTTTGGTCCGTTCTCCAAAAGCTGGATTTGAAATTTCGATAGACCAGCCTTCATCCCCAAATACTCCTCTCTCCAATTCGATTCTATTTGTTCTGCCATCTGTTTTCTCCCATTCTTGTATGATATGACTAGCTTGAAGGTCAACCTCCCTCATGGTATTCTGTATTTTAGCATCAATCCAGATTTTTTTCAACCATTCGATCATGCCTTGTGCCAGAATATTTATTGGCATAGGTTGTTTCTTTGCCCATCTTTCGAGTTTTAGATACCATGTATCCTTACCACCCCAGTGATGTTCAAACTCAAACTTCATCTTCTTTTCTGAGTGTTAGTATCTCTGATTTCGTATAGCATATACTCAAAGGTAGCACTCGCAGTAAAGAATTCATTATCTGAACCAGTAACATCAAATGGTATTGTAGATAAAGATACTGGAAATAGATTTTTAAATATAACATCAAAGTTAACTATATTATTATTGTTCAATACTTGTAGTGTAGCATCAGAGAACCTTGCATCCTTTTCCTGACTTCCTTTTGCATATGTGTTATACCATTCTCTTCTCTCTTTCATATCTTGAGGAGTTCCTAATGCTCTTAACCAATTGTGTATCTCCATATAGTTTCTTAAATCTTCATCAACTATAAATTCAAGATTAAGATTTCCATAAGCTATATTTCCCTCAACTGGAATGGGTACCATACCCCTAGTAGGTATATCAACCTTACCTAAGGTGATGTCTGGTATCTCCGCCTTCTGGCATAGAAACGAAGTCTTCGTTGCCTTTTCCAAAACGAATAAGAAACCTATTGGAGACAGGAAGTTTTTATTTGTTAGTTGATCCTTATACCAGTTAGCCATGTTATGCGTTAATATTTTCTAACCATGATGTAGCAATGTATTTCTCTCCTGAGAGTGGTGGATTACCTCTATGGGTATGAGTGAATCCTCCTGGCCAAATTAATACTTGTCCTCTCTTAGGTTGGAACCGTTTTGATTGATATAAAAATTCAGTTTCTCCACCATCAGTAACAGTGTTTAGGTACATCATCGTTGCTAATATGCGACGATTACATCCTGCACTACCATCTTCTGAATGCCAAGAGTGATAACCCTGTTGTGGTAAAGTTCTCTGTACATTTAAGTAAACCTGTTGGTAACGAAAATGAACCATTTGTTCAAACTTATTGACATAATCCTCTAGACATGCACCAATAATTTGGTTGTACTGCTGCATATAAAGATAACCGCAGTTATGATCTAACATGAATTCTTCAGTAGCCAGACAGGTATCTTTTCTGGTATGAGGTTTTCTCTCCTTACCAAAGATGCCTCTCCTTTTAAAAGTAGCACCTACCTTATCTTGATACTTCCAATATTCAATCAATGGATCACAGTCATATTCAGTATCATAGATACCAATAAACCCATCATAAGTTACGTCAGTGATCATAGTAAAGTCATAATTTTAACTATTTAGTAACGTACCCAATGACACCATCTATCTCAGTTTCAGGTGGTACCACTAAACAAAATCATATTCAGTATCATAGATACCTATAAAACCATCATAAGTTACGTCAGTGATCATAGTAAAGTCATAATTTTAACTATTTAGTAACGTACCCAATGACACCATCTATCTCAGTTTCAGGTGGTACCACTAAACAAAATCCTATTCCAAGATTAAATACTCTCCTCATCTCTTCCTCTGATATATTACACTTAGTTTTTATCTCATTAAAGATCTCTGGTCTCTCCCAAGAGTTATAATCAATCTCTGCTTTCAATCCTTTGGGTAATATACGTGGGACATTCTCAACCAGTCCACCCCCTGTGATGTGTGCCATACCTACAATAGGTATCTCATCCATGTAGTGCTTCACCCGTGGCCAATAGATTGCAGTTGGTGTAAGTAATTCCTTTATATCAAACTGCCAAAATGATTGATTGATAATAGTATATCCATTACTATGCAATCCATTACTGGGTATTCCTATAATCTTATCACCTTCTTTAATTAGTTTACCATCAATTACTTCATTCTGTTCTACAACACCAGTACAAAATCCAGCAAGATCATAATCATGTTGATGGAAGTGTTCAGCAGTCTCACCACCTAACAGTTCTATCTCTGCCAACTCACACCCTTTAATTATCCCCTCTACTATTTGTTCTACATTATCATCTATACTTTTTGTAGAAATATAATCTAAAAAATATAATGGATGTGCACCAGTACATATCACATCATTAACACACATAGCAACAAGGTCTATACCAATAGTAGTATAGTCATTTGCTATCTTACATATGTTTAACTTAGTACCTACACCATCAGCACCAGAAACTAATACAGGTTTATCATACCCAGAAGGTAATGGTATCATACCATTGAATCCACCAAGGTGAGGTAGTTTTGTTTTTAATTTTTCAACAAAGGCATTACCAGCATCAATGTCAACACCAGAATCTTTATAGTTCATAACGGAGGATATTCAGATTGCATTTCTTCTACTGTTCTTTCAACTTCAAATTCTTTCATAAGACGTTGAACTTGCTTCTTATCAAGACCTGCAAGATTCTCACAGTTATCTAAACATTTATATATGCACTCTCTATCAGAGATAGGTGCACTGATCTCCCATCCTTGCTCATCATAATACTTCTTACCCTTAGTAACCTCTGCCTCTACATGCGATAGGTCTTGTAGTTTAGATGGATTTTTATAGTTGTGCTTAGGCATGAACTTGGCATTCTCCACGCGGATCCCAACAATCAGGACATTCCATTTCTGATTTATAGTTTTCTAACTTATGGATTAAATCATCCATCTGTCTATCAAAATAATCAGCACCTTTTTTCTTGTGGTCAATACGTTCCTTTCTCCATTGACATGTCCATATCAATCGCTGGACATCCCTTTCGTTAAATTGCATTAGAGGATATAATCATAATAAGATATATAGTATTTTAAACTGTGAGGGATGGAGTCGAACCATCAAGTCCCGCAAGCAGAACAGCAGGGAAACAGCCTGCCACGTTTACCAGTTTCGTCACCTCACATTGAAGCCCTATTTAAGGGCTGAGATTATACGGGTCATTCCAATCCCTCCACCACTTCTGGGGAAGAAGTCAAAGTCAAGGAACTGTTCAAGTTCTTGCTCTACCCTACTTCTACCAAACTTGTCTATAATCAGTTGAGCATAACCTCCATCTGATATAGTGTAGAATGTATCACGCATTTGATCCTTGTCGGTACTCCTTTCAGCACTACCGATAGTTTCCATGCCACCTAAGATAACATCAATCTTTTTACTCGTGCCATCATCATTACGTGCCATATTCCAGAATGGTGATGTCCACTCAGGGAAGTCAGTAATCATACCTCTACCAATTTGTTTCTCATGATCATGGTCTATCTCCTTGGTCTTAAATGCCTCAGCCCATGATGCATATTTTTTAATGTTATATTCTTCCAATGGTACACCTAACCATTGACACAATTCTATCTCCATTTCTTTTAGTTCTTCTACACCACCCTTCATTTCAAATTCAAACATGGGGAAGATAGTCTCATGTCTACCTGGTACAGGATTTGGTTCTGCTCTATAAGATGTAGAGACACAGAAAAACCCCTCTTCTTTGGGGTTAGAAAGTAATTCATGTTCGAGCCACATCTGACCTGTCTGTGGTAGTGGCCAGATATTACCACCATAATTATAACTTGCTACGGTTTCTGGATCTTCACAAGCAGCAAGGATGCTTAATCTATTTTGTGTGTGAACTTCTAGAAAGTTTTTAGACAAAAAAAACGACCTCAATAGGCCGACAGCATCTGAAAATTCTCTTGGATCAATCAAACTCGTCATTATTTTTGGACAAACTAATCTATTTAGCAAAAAAAAGAGACCCCTCTGGGGTCTCTTTGAAGTATGTATCCGAAGGATCACATTAGGTTTGCAACCTGTACACGTCTGTAATACTTGTTAGTATTAGCAGTAAGTGCTCCAGAACCTTGGGTAAGACCTTGTGCGAAGGGGTTAGAAACCATTCCGTAACGAGTCTTGAAGCCAATTTTTGGTTGGAAGGTGTTAGGGTTGATCGCTCTGACTTGCTGTAGAGGAACGTAAGGACAGTAGAACAGTCCAGCGTCATATGCAGAAGTACCTTTGTAACCAGCAACATAGAAGTGCTTGTCACTAACGTTAGCAGAGTAAGGGTCAACGTAAACCTTGATGCGTCCGTTTAATGTTCCAACAAGAGTTGAAGATGTATCATCTACACCAGTCAATCCGTTGTTACCATTAAGAGCAGGAGCGTAGTCAAGAACGCCAGCCATTCCAAGAGCAGATGCCACATCAGCAGAACAGATGAGGATGTTGCCCTTCCCGCGACGAGTTTGCTGCCCGATAGCGTTGGAGTCTCTTTCGATCTGGAACAGAAGTCCTTTGAACTTCTCAACAGACCATCTACCATTACTGTCAACGTCAAGGTCAAATATACCTGCGTCAGCAACGTTATTCTGAGCACCTTCTACTGCGTTAACATAGATCGTACGAACGACTTCTCTGTTAATTTCAGCAAGGATCTCAGTTGAGAGGATGTTAGCTAACTCTTGCTCGGCATCAAGACCATGAATTGCTTTCAAGTCTTGAGCAAGCTCGATACTGTACTCAGCTTTTAGAGCACGTGACTTAGCAGTAACAGTCACCTTCTCGATGGAGAAACCCATCTCTCTGAAGGCTGTGTTAACAGCACTGTCATCTAAACCTTCAGCAGTGGTCGTTGCCATGCCTTCAGCATCACCAGTCTTCTCGTAAGTACCAGCAGATGAGTCGTTAAGAACAGCAGGGTTAGCACCTTCTGCGTCGTTAACTGCACTGGAAGAAGCGGTTGGGTCATACTTAGCAAGACCTGTTCCTGGACCTCCAGAGAAACCTGCGTTAGGCTCGTTGAAGAATGCTTCACGGAAGTCGGAAGAAGCAGGACTTCTCTCGTCTCCATAAGCAGTTCTCATTGCAAAGATAAGTCCAGTAGGACCTGTCATTGGTTGAACGCCAGCAATGTCATATGCAATAAGCATAGGCATTGAACGTCTGATTAAACTGATTAGTACGGGGTCGAAACCAGCAACAGGACCTGTTGCAGTAGCTCCAGCACCATATCCACCTGTACCTACAGTTTGTAGTGTCTCAGTAAGGATGTTTCCTTCTTCGATTTGTGCTTTTTCTTGGTTCTCTAAGAGTTGTGCGACTACGCCTTTCTTATAAGTATCCTCGATCTCTGGAAGAGCGTCGTGATTCAGAACGGGTGCCCACTTCTCTTGGAGTTGCTTAATGTCAGCCATTTTTCTCCGTTAAAAGTAGTTGTTTGTTAATTATTTGTCAGACCAACGAGATATTGCCTCTACATATTTACTCATAGGGCCATCGCCATTGGACTCTTCTACCAAAGGTGCAGATGCTTCTTCGGTGGGTTCAACTGCAGAAGCAGTCTCGGCCTTCCTAGTGAAGTATGATTCCTTGATAGTTTCGACTTTAGAATAAAAGTCTTCTTCAGTTTCAAACTCAACACCCTCTGCAAGTTTAGTTAGCTTCTCCTTTTCAGTTTCTGCTAACCCAACTGCAATTTCGTTCACGATTTCCATTTTTCTAAAACCACCAATACGCTTATTAAGGTCAATATTAGTGTCGATTTGTTCGTTGAGCTTCTTCTCCATATCATCTAGCTCTTCAGCCATACCGTCAAGTAGGTTGAATTTCTCTTCGGGAACGGTAAAGTTATGTTCCACAAAAAGATTCTTTATGCCGTCAAAGAATGACTCAGCCATCTCAGTCTTAATACCGTGCTCAATCTGGAGTTCGTTTTCTTCCATCCAAGATTCAGCAGCATAAGATAGATAGTCATCTACTTTTTCGGCTAATTCTGTTTTTACTTTCTCAATCTCCTCAGTTAGAGCAGACTCGAAAGATTCCTGCATTACCTGCAACTCGGTATTAACACGAGAGGTAACTGCAGCCTCGAAGATTGTCTTCGCTTTAGATCTGAATTCTTCATTCAGTTCTTCACCTGCGACAAGAGCGTTAACATCTTCAGTAAAGTCGTATTCGGCTTTAGGGGTCTCTTCTTGGATAACTTCCTCGCTTTCGTTTTGTACGTCATCGAAAATTTTCCCAGATAGAGGTGCACCAACATTAGCAGTTGAAGCATCGGACGGCTTTGTTTTAATAGACTTGTCTCCTTCTACAGAAGTTGATCCAGATGCAGATGCACCAAGGTTTTTAGTTCCCTTAGCACCCTCACTAGATTTACTATCAGATCCACCGATAGCATTGAAATTCCCTTGGGATGTGTCTATTTTTTCTCCAGCAGTTGCGCCCTTTTTGATAGCTGCAACACCAGTAGCTGCGTCTTCGCTCACTTGCTCCATGTTATCAAGCTCTTTATTAGAGGTGTCAGACATTTGTTTTAACTCCGAATACTGTGCTTTTGTCTACGATTATTTATAAATTACAAACTTCTCAAAAATTTATCAAATGCGGAGACTTTTCTCTCCTGAATATTTATGAGAGTTGCTTGGTCAATTTCTTGCTTAATCTCCGCTACAGCAGATTCTTTTAGCAATCCATTATCCCAAATCCATTCCTTTCCTTCCATAATTCCATCAACGAATGCGTCAGGAGCTGAAGGATCTGCTACTATATCTGCAGCAGTTGACAACATAAAGTCATCTTGAACAACCTGTACTCCCTCTACTTTTGATAGAGAACCCATACCTCTGGAAGAAACTCCCAACTGTATGCCTTCATCTAATAGGTTCTTAGCAATGTTACCCATAGGTGTGTCAAGAATTTTAGCACGTCCTATAAAGTTATTACCTTCTCCTTTTAATGAGAGTATCTTATGTGATACACGATCTAAATTAATAGATGGTCCATCTGGATGACCAAGTTCTCCAAGAGCACGACCTTTATTGATAGTGCTTTCTTCATACTTAGCAACCTCACGTTCTAGAGTTTTGAATGGATACCTACGTCCATTCTTGTTCTCTATTTCTGCTTGGAGAAAGACACCTTCGATGAAGTGTGACTTCTTGCCGTTGCTTTCCTCAGCAAAGAATTTTACTTGAGTAATTTCTTCAGCTATTAGTCTCATCGGGTTCCTCCTCTTCGGGTTGTTCAAAGTTTGATAGATCTACAGATCTATCGGTGGGTTCAAGATCAGGTTCCTCAACAGAACTTGGTGTTCCTGGTGCCTCCTCTTCTGAAGGTGGCTCATGAGGTTGTCTTTGAGCAGCAGGTTCAACCTTTGGTTCTCCCTCTTCGCCATCAGCGACTAGTTTGTCTTCAAGGTCATCAGCAGCAGATTGAGCAGTTTGATCTAAATCAAAACCCATACGTGCTGCAAATTCAGCTTTCTTTTGCTGTATCAAATCATAGGTTGTAGCAGCTAATGCATCATTAGTAGCATCAACAGCTCGTGACTTTTCATCACTAAAGATGTGATCTACAATTCCATTGGCTATTTCACTTGGCATAATAATCCCGCTTTTACTTATTTATTTATTAAATTTCTCCCCTGCGAGCATCTGCGGAGGGAAGTCCTTGAGATTGATCAGGTGTTGGTGCCATTCCTGGTGCCAGTTGACCGTTGCCTCCAAGCATAGGATCTTGCATTGCTTCAAGTTCCGCAGCTGGATCAGCGATCAAACCTTCTTCCATCTCTTGCTCTATTTGCTTATCTATCTCCTTGATCTCAGGATCCTGTTGTTTCAAGACCTGACGACGGATATAGTCTATGGAGAAATACTTACCAACGTAAGGATCCATAGCGTTAACTACGTTTAATCTTTCGTTGCGTATCTCAATCTCCTTGAGTTCAGTGAAGTAGTTATCAGCGATATAATCAAACTGAATATGCTCCTTCATATCCTGCCAATCTTCTAAGGTAACAATACCCTTTAAGACTAGTTGAGTCTTAAGAAGATCAGAGAATAATTCAGAGAAACGTTTGCGTAGTCTTGCAACAAACTTCTGGAACTTAACTTCATCCCTTGTGATTTCAGCAGCACGACCAATGTTAAATGTAGTCTCTGTCTCTAATCTTGAGGATGGAACGTTGAGTGCCTTGTAAAGTTTCTTTTGGAAATACTTAACGTCTTCTAATTCACCAAGGTTTTGTCCACCAGGTAAAGTAGTGATCTCTGTTCCTCTACCACCTTCACGTCTTGGAAGCCAGAAGTCCTCTAACATAGACATGAACTTCTTGTCATCCTTGATCTCACCAGTGTTTGCATCGTATACAAGTTTGTTTCTGTAACGACCCATTACTTCACGGAGGTATTGCTCTGCCTTATTCTTAGGTAGATTACCAACATCAATATAGAAAATTCTTCTTTCTGGTGCTCTTGATAAACGGTAGATAACAAGAGAGTCTTCAATCATTCTTAACTGATTGACTGCCTTAATTGCTTTATGTAAGTGTGATAAAACTAAATTCTTATTTAGATCTTGGACACCTGAGTGACAATAGCAAATAGAATCAGGTGCAATTTTCATTCCCTGATTAGTAGCATTCCTTAAACCCTTAGGATTGTAAAGGAAATAGTCTGCACTCTTCTGTGTTAGTTGAGTGTTTATATCTTGCGACCTCAGTGTTTGAGGATTCTTATGTTCGTATTCTGTTACCTTACGAATCTTACGAGGGTCAACATACCTTAGTTCTGTCAATCCTTTTCTTGGTTGCTTTGGATCAATTACCTTATGGAAAAATAATCTACCATCAACATACCATCTACGGAAAATTTCATATGATCTGTTATCAAAATCAAGTAGTCGGAGAATTTCATCAAATTCTTCACGTATTAACTTCTTAATTTTTTCAGATGTTTTTAAATTAGAAAGTTCAACCTGTACAGGGACATCATCAAAGTTACCACAAATAGTCTCATTAACAACATCATCTACTGCACTATCACATTCAGGGTTAAGTACCATCTCTCTATAACGAGAGATTAACTCATACTCATTACGTAGTTGACCATCAAAATCAACAGAATAACCATAGTAACCGCCACCTACTACTGGTTGCGATCCATCTAAGCTATCCTTTTGAACAAAAGAAGGTCCCTTAGGAACCTTCTTTGCCCTCTCTAAACTAAATCCAAAGAGCTGCGACATTATATCTTACGTTTGGTCCTGACTTATTTAGGTACTTTCCTACTGGGCACTTACGTCGAACGGAGTCCAGTATTGTGTCTGGAGTTCAACAGTAAATTCTTCAATCGCATCGTTGTTACCGAAATCAAGATCGATAGCAGCAATACTTGATGGGAATACGTTATAGAACTTGTAAGATTTAATGATCTTAGGAGTATCACCATCCTTAATATCTCTTGCAAGTTGATGAACTAACATGTCAGCAAAGTAACCTGTTGCATCATCCTTATCACCCAACCCTTTAGCGGAAGTAAAGTTCTCGTTATATGCTTGGATTGAAGATGCCCAGAGTTCAAATGCGCTCCTTACGGCAAACCCACTATCATTCTGAACAGTAATTGTCCAAGGTTCAAAGGTTCTGTCTCCAGCAATCTTCAGTACCCTTCCTCGGAATGGAACTTCTATAACACCAACCTGAGAAGCAGGTAAGTTTGCTGCACGAACAGTGAACTTTGCCAAGTTTACAAGACTTGCATTATTAATAATTCCTGTTGGAAAGTTAATATCTACTTGGAATAAATTAGGACGTGCAAAGTCGCCAGCGACGTTCGCTTTAAAGTCATCAATTGTTCCTCTTTTTGCCATGATTGTTCCCAGAAATTCCGTGTTGTTATTATTTAGAATAATGATATTTTTGAGCATAAAAAAGAGACCCCGAAGGGTCTCTAATCCATCTCGAACTCAGAGTTATTTAGCTTGCTACTTCCGTAAATGCAACACCAGTTCTGGTTGCTACGAATGTTAGAGTGATGTAGTTAATCGTGCGAGTTGGTTTCACGAAGATTTCTGCATAGAATTCTCCACGATCAACAGCCTCAGGAGGGTTGTTGTCAGTATCACACTTGACTAAGAAGTCAGTTACACCACGACGACCTTGTACGTCACGGAGATATGGTTCAACAATGTTGAGGAATAATGCTCTTTGTGACTCATCGTTTTGCTCGAAGAGTTGTGACTTAGCAGCACCAGAGATTACTCTCTCGATTGTTAGGAACAAACGACGAACGTTAATTCTATCGAATGCAGAAGCATATCCAAGACCAGTCTTGTCTCCGAATAGTACCACACCCTGTCCAGGGAAGGATACGATTGGGTTAACTCTCTTAGAATATAGTTGATCTCTTTGAGTCTTGTTAGGTGAGTATGCAAGTTTGATTGCATTCCTTAAGATTCCTCTTTGGAATCCAGCAGGTGAGAACCAAGGTTCTGCAGTCTCACTTGTTTGTAAACAAAGTCCAGCAACGTCACCATTACAAGGAACGTAACGATAAACATCATTGTACTTATCGTAGATATACTTGTATCCAGAATCAAATACACTGTAAGAAGAACTTGGAAGTTGATCAAAGAAACCAGTAATATTATCTGTTATTGTAGTTCCATTTGACAGTCCGACAATGTTTGCTCTACGTGGAGAAACAAATGCGATACAGTCACGACGCTCTTCAACTATATTTGTGATTGATGTAACCTTAGCAACAGCAGCAGCATCATCAACACCAGAAGGACCAGTGAGGATGTAGTCGATTGTTTGTGACTCAGGGTCAGAAACTAAATCATATGCAGTTGCTAAATCAGCGTTAGTAATTGTGTAGTTACCACC
>VTLG01001908.1_pt1 | contig 18020 bp, 14 predicted proteins | sample 4694571 | NCBI WGS metagenome assembly VTLG01 (sample SAMN12604809, study PRJNA352737) | marine metagenome | biome: ENVO:00000447; feature: ENVO:00000209|ENVO:00000569|ENVO:01000036; material: ENVO:00002151; isolation source: viral sequences binned using virsorter ... | reverse complement strand
ATACGGTTTGTATCCAAACGTATCTCTCATCCAGTCCCTCCAGTGTCTACTACCTTTCTCCTGATTACATCTCCTACAAGCTGGTACCATATTCTTTGTAATTGTTTCTCCACCGTTGCATTTTGGTCTAACATGATCGAGTGTAAGTTGATTGATTTCATAATGGTTTCCACAATAAACACATGTACAATTGAAGTGCTCTTTTACAGCTCTTCTCCAGAGCTTTTTAGCGTCGGGACTTGTCATGGTTATTAGATTGTATAGATAATGTTTAGGGGTTGGTAGTAGGGGTGTCATCCTTTGGCTTTACCTCGGTTTCTGGCTCGGTTTTTGGATTGGGCTTCAAGTTTGGTGCCCCCGCCTTGTTTATGCGAGACATCCAAGTTATCGCCATTACCATAGGTTCCTCGCCTTCTGTTTTCGGCATTTAGTGCTGTCCTTTTGCGTATTTGTAGTTTAGAACTATTGAACTTTTTTTGATAGGCATTCTTCTTTGCACGTGCCTTAGCGTGAGATCTATAGTACCTCGTGCTTGCTTTTGCCATATAATCTCCGTTGTACAAGGTCTGGGTCGATTTTGGGCATTACAGCTGCCAATTTATCCAATGGATTACCTTCATAAGCAACACCACTGATATCATTTTTAACTAGCCAATCACAGGCTGCTTTTAATTCATGAGCGGAAGCTTCTCCACTCTTTATTCTTTTAAGGAATTCAGTTGTAACGAGCCGATGTAGCTCGTTAAACTGTTCTTCCGTAGCTCTTTTAGCCATTATGTTTTAGGAAATAACTGTTTCTCCAAGAATTCTACTGCTTTATCATCCACTTTGTTATCTGTAGTGGAAACAAGCTTCTTTAAAAGGTCAACAATCAGTTTTTTAACTGAATCAGAAGTTGCAAATTGTAGTAGGATTGGCTTAATTAGTAGAATCATTTACTTTAGTGGGTTGTTTTGGACATTTGTACTCTTTTTCTTTCCAAGGAGGTGTAAATCCTTTAACTGGAGTACATTCAGTTTTTAAATACTGCTTAACAGCAGCTTGTTTTTCTTTTTCATACTTAACTATAGGGACAACATCGTTACACATGCTATATACACGTGTATCTTCAGCTAACATAAACCCTTTACGTTGTAATTCAGCACATCTGAGCATCCGTGTAAGCTCGTAATCAAGCCTCATTTTTTCTTCTTGTCTTGCAGCTATACGTCTGCACTGTGCTAAACCTTCACGATCCAAAGGAAACATAAAGTTAACCTGTCCTCCCCAGTTTTCAGATATTGTATAGGTTCTCTGGTTCATATTTTCATCAAATGGAACCGTATGATTACCCATATAAAAGGGGCTGAACGTCATCGTAGCCCCATTACAGCTAACTCCAGAACCGTAGTGCTGCCTTGAAGGGGCACCATTATTCTGGAATTGGACTGCTTGGTTCGTTACATTTCCAGTCGCTGCTGCAACGGGATTTGACGTGTTATTTGTCTCTCCTTCTGCTTTAGCAGGTGCTATTGCGAGAAGACTGATAAGGAAACAGTAGTAGAATCCGTTTCGATAGTTCTTTCTATTTCTGTTAATTCTATTACTTGACTTGCTGCTCTCGATACTACCTCTAAGGAAAAGTCGCTTCCAGCTGTATGAATTGTAAAGATTGAATCGCTGTCTACTAGACCTCCAGAGCTTGCCGAGGTGTGGGTTATGTTGTCCCCAGACCATTTGTTTAACGCTGCTCCATAGGTTGTAGTGGTGATTTCTTCTGTTATTTCTTGAGTTGTTGTTGTTGTACTGTTCATCGACCCCTGCGTAAAGTTCGGGGTTACAATTTCTGCTCTCGCTACCGTGGGTGATGCCAGTAAGAAGAGTAAAAGCCATTTTTTCATCCTTCTTTTTTCTTAGCCATAGGACAGTTTACTGGACCTTTGTTTTTATTATTGTTGCCTGTAGTAAGGCCAAAGGTCGCTAGTGCTCCAGTAAATACACTAGCAACGAACGTGATATCAGAATTACCTGATTTTTTAACCATAGGTATTTCTACATAGTTCATCGTAATGATGAATCCAGACCAAACGACAACGCCAAGTCTAACGAATGTACCTAAGATTTGTATCTGATGTTCTTGATCCTCTGCTGCATCCTTCAGCTTACCGAGGAGTCCCTTTTCTTTTTCTGGCGGTTTTCCTTCCATTTATCTACTTTTTTCTGTAGGAACTTTTGGATTTGTTTTTTAAGTTTATCAAATAGAGGTGTAGCTAAGGTGGTAGTGGCTACAGCTGCAACAGCTGCATAAGTAGCAGTAGCTACGACTTCTGCACTAGGTAATGGTAAGTCAATCTTAACAACAGGTACTCTAAGAGTTGGTTGTTCAGTCGTTGCTGTTTCCTCTTCTTTTTCTGCTGGTGCTTCCTCTAATTTTACTCCAGCTGGAGCTTGTAAATTACCCGGAGGTATTACAATAGGAGGAAAGACTGGCATACTAGCAGTAGGAGGTTCTAGAATCATATCTTTAAATTCTAGAGCATCTGAAGTTGGTAAGTTAGATTTTATGGATGGGATTTCCATCTAAGAAGGTGGTATTGTTTCTAATGGGTTTTTTTCTACTTCTATTAATTCAGTTAATTCAGCTTCAATAGCTTTAACATCTGCATCTGTAATTATAGTTTTTGCAGCGTTAACCAAAGTAGCTTGTTTATTAAAAGTGTCGTAAGCGATTAAAGTGTCAGGTTTTTCTAATGGAATTTTTGATATTTCTTTTTCTTTCTTGTAAGTAGTACTGTCAACAGTTTCAGTTGCAGTACAAAGTACATCTATTTCGTAAATATACTTTTCAGTGCGATTATTGTGACGTTCTTTTTGAACCGTCCATGTGCAGTTTACAGCCATTGTTAATAAAAAATAATAAGTTTACTATAAATCGTATTCACAACCATGGATAAAAAAATTACCACTACTTTGTGAACTAACTGTATCCCCTGCATATAAAGTGCTTTCATATGCAGCAGTGCTGCTTGATGTATGTAAATTCGCGTGGGAGAGCGAATCTATATTATTGATTTTTATAGGAGTTCCACTAGCACTATGGCTTAAATATCCTATAAAAAACTTACCATCTGGAACTGTGTAAAAAACTTTATTTCCACCAGATTGCGATAAATGAATACTGCCTGTAGGTTTTAGTACACTTACTGTTGCTGTTGTAGTTAATGCCATAATTAATTAATTTATTTAAGTTGAGAGTATTCCTGTAGTTCTTACACCTACTGTGCCCCAGCCTGTGGCTGCTGTTGATTCATCATAAATAGGCCAACAATTTGGGACGTAATCATTTAAAGCACTTTGACCTTGCCACGGATATGGATAACCAGTATGACTACTTTGATCGAAGTTGATTTCTGAAATACCTGCGGAGCTAGTTGCTTGTATATCAATTAACCAGCATTTTTGACTTCCCATAAACATCCAATAACGACAACCTGCACTTGTAGGGGTAATTCGTTTCATTGGCATGAATCCACTCATATACCCTTGTCTATTATTATTATTAGTTTCACTAAGTCTAAATTTATCCCAATTACTACTATCAAAATAATGATATTTAAAAGTAGGTTGAACATCACCAAAAGATCCAGTTCCATGAGCTAGATATGTGGATGCTGGATTAGTACCTAAAGAAAAGACTTGGAAACCAGAGGTACTACCACCTTCACTAGAACTACTACCCCTTGTATATGTATTAATTACATAATAAACATTATCTTCCCCTTTACATATCTGAGCAGTGTTATGGTATTGATTATAAGAACTGCTATTAGATTGAAATTTTTTATTCCATGTATCGGATGCATCCCCACCGTAAAAAGTTCTATATCGTCTTGTGTCTAGATCTAGTAAATGGAATGCTCTACCTGTACCAAAATTTACATGACCTTTAATTAAAGCATAGTTATCCATTATAGTGGTAGATCTATGGTCATAACTCATATTTTCCATACGATCTTCGGAAGTCGTATTGCTGTCATAACCTCTGATTATTTCTACATTGTCTTTTGAAAGACTGTTAGTAGTTGAATCAAAAACATCAAAACGATCAACAGTACTTCCACTGCTGTTCATACCACCCCAACGTACTAAATATCTATTAGACCAAGCTCCTTCCCAGTTTCTTCTGTTGTTTGAGCTATTTCCTGATACAACTAGTGTAGAACTATCGGCACTAGCATCGTAAAAATATAGCTTATTTGAATCAACATGATTATTAGCTACTGCTCTTTGGAAATCTCTCATGTAATAATAATCACCCGGATCTTTACCAAACATAGAATGAGCATTAAAAACATTACACATCCCATCTAGCTCAGACAGGTTTTGTAAAGCACTTCCATTTGATCTAAAGTCTGAATCCGTTACCCATCCATCACTAGATTTAGTATTTTTTGTAGACGAAGGAACTAAGAAAAAGTAATCAGAATCCCAAGTAATCTCTCTAAAGTGAGTGCCGCTTTCGTACGACATACCAAGACCTGTCCAAGTAACATTATCATTTGCATTTATTTTTATAGTTTGACTTTCTTTTAGTAATTCTGTACCTGAAAAAGCCTCTGATTTAGATGCAGTTGCAAGTTTATGATTACCAGTTTTTATATCTAAAACTCTATTATTAGCATTAGTTATATTAATATCTCTTATTACTGCTTTTTGTGACCCACTAGTAGTAGCAATAGTTACACCAGTACCTTTAAGGTCATTAAAACCTAAATTGTCGTTGTTATAAAACTCGTGAATTGTGTCTGCCATGATTTAAAAATATGTTAATAGAGTTGCATAGGAAAGACTTACAGGGAGGTTAGTTAGGTTTGCACCACTAACAGCAGGTAGTGTTGCAGGGAATCTTGCATCTGGAACTGTGCCAGCATTTAAGTTGCTAGCGTTTTGGTAATAAGCACCTTGCTGTCCATCTAACGTATCGGCATCTAATCCAGTGCCAGCACCATCATTTCCTTCGTGCCAGATTTTGTTACCACTACCTACTGGACCGACACCATCAGGATTGTATCTTAAGGTCGCATTGCTTCCTGTTACACCCAAATAAGCATCAGCACCAAACCCAGATCTATTGTCAGTACCTGTTCCCTCGCCTAACTCCAAGCGTTCTGCAAGAACATGTATTGTGTAGTTAGATGCGTGGTCAGTACTTATTTTTGGAACGCTACTATCGATAATAAATTCAGGATGATTGGAGCTAACACCACTTTGATATGTAACATTTATCTTCCAAGTACCATTTTGATTCCAATAAACTGCTGAAGCTGATTGGTCTGTACCTGTACCACTTATATGAGCATGGAAACGATAAGCACCACCAGCAGGAAGACTGTTACCATCTTTATCTAATAATTCTTGTGCACTGCTAGCCGAAACTACATAGTCTCGTTTCCACATGTGGTACTCATTACCAATACTGTAGCCGCTGTCAGAAAGTGTAAGATGACCAGAAGTTGTATCATCAGCATCAGATCTTAAGAAGCTTGTAGCATGTAAACCATCTACCTGATCAGCATTAATATTCAGTGCGTCAATATCTGACTTGGTTTGATCAGCAGTTGCACTAGCTTCAATACCATTTAATTTACTGTGGTCAGCATCTGTAAATACATTGCTATCACTAGCACTCTCAACAAGTGTTCTTATTTCTGCTGCTGTCTGATCACCTGTCGCACCAGTTTCTATTCCATTTAATTTTGTATGGTCAGTATCAGTAAATACATTTGAATCTGAAGCAGACTCAACTAATGTTCTAATCTCACTGGCTGTTTGATCAGCTGTTGCTGCTACTTCTATTCCATTTAACTTGACATGATCAGCGTCAGTAAATACATTTGAATCAGTAGCTGCCTCAACTGCTGCTCTTATTTCAGCGTTAGTTTGATCTGCTGTAGCACCTGTTTCAATACCATCTAATTTAGCTCCATCAACTGATACATCCCTACCATCAACTGTTTGGCTACCAGAAAAGGTTAAATTACCTGTCATCTGATCGCCAGATTTAGAAAGTAAGTTTCCAGTAGCTGTTACACCACCTTGCCATGCTGACCCGTTATATACCTTTAATTCATTAGCACTTGTATCAAAGTAAAGATCACCTTCGTCATTGTTGCTACTTGGTGCTGAACTTGCTACTCGATATCTATCAGCAAAATCATTAACACTTGATATATTTGTAGCTACTGTATTAACATTAGATATTGACCCTCCAACGTTATTTACGTTAGAGATAGATCCTGCAACTGTAGATATATTGCTATTAGCTCCAGCTACAGTATTGATGTTAGTGTTATTACCAGCAACAGTATTAATATTTGTAGCGTTACTTGCAGCAGCGTTTATATTACTCGCATTACTGACAGCAGCGTTTATATTAGAAGCATTGCTTACAGCTGCGTTTATATTGCTAGAATTATTTGCTACTGAATTAACATTACTTATATTACTAGCTACTGTAGTTACTTCAGTTGCTTTAGGTGTTACTCTATGGAAAGTGTAAGTATTGAGTGTAGAAGTAGTTTCTACGATCATACCTAGAGTAGCACCATAAGTAGTGCTATTTTCTAAACCATTAATGGTAACGGTTGAGTTTCCGACAGTACCGTTAGAAATGGTTGCAACTCCAGATCCATTAGAGGTGAGGTTGCTGCTGAGAGCTTTAATAGATACAAGAGTTCCAGCCCCGTTATTAACGTCAGGGTTAGCGTTAGGAAAAGATGTTTCATTTGCTATTGGTACAAAACCACCTACGTCATCAACAAGGTCTGTTATACGAGCATCTATAGCTGCTGTGGTGGCTACTTTATTATCAGCTGCTGCCCATGTTTCACCTGATTGTATTTCTTCTGCACTACCTAATCTATAATATCTGGCATCAGATTCTGTTTCTGTAAAATATCTACCATCTAAAGCACCGCCAGTTAATTCTGTTTCAGTATAATATCTGTTGTCTAATTGACCAGCATTTAATTCAGATTCTGTATAATATAAATTATTTAATTGACCTGCATTTAGTTCAGTTTCTGTATAATATCTACTATCTAACTGACCAGCATCTAATTCAGTTTCAGTATAATATCTACCATCTAAATCATAAGATGCATGACCAGTGACATGTCCATTAGCATTAAGAGTTAAATCCTGAATAACAGTTCCATTACTGTTGTTAACAGAACTTGCTCCACTAACATTATGATTAATAGTAACTTGTCCACCAGATGCAGTTTTACTTAAATCAGTACCAGCTAAGACATCAGCTTCCATAGCTGTATCTATCTTAGCACCAATTCTATTCTCAATAGCTTTAGTTGTAGCTACTTTTGTGTCGTCAGATGTCCACCAAGACTCACTACTGGTAATAGTTGGGCCGCCTGAAAGCCAAGCGTCAGCAACTTTATTATTAGATTCTTGGTTTACATATAAGTTTTGTAATGTATTATCATTCAGATCATTAGCTCGTATAGCTGATCCGGGGTAAAATGTAGCTTTAGGGGTGTCAAAAGCTGTCTCTCGATAGATTCTAATAGCTACACCATTGCCGGGAGCACTGTTAAACCTAACCGTTGTTGCATTAAGCAACGAATATGCAGTTGTAGCAACTGTAGCAAGTGTTACCTTGATATCAGTTGTGTCTAAATATGGGAATGTGAACGAGTAATCGGTGGTGGAACCGTTACCCGTATATAAATTTTCAATTGTTACGGTCATTTTAGAAGTTTAATAAACGTCTTAATTCTTCTTTAGTTTCATTTGCTTCTAAGGCTTGGGGGATATTACCTTGTCGTAAAGAATTTTTAATTCTAGTATTTTGTAAGCCCACCTGTGAATACTGCGAATGGTATCTCTCTAATGCAGAGCACGCATACTTCATAGCATTCCTATGAATTCTAGATAATTCTTGATGTACAACCAATTCTTTAAGTGGATAGTCCTTTTGTTTTTTCCATCCTCTAGCTTGTTTATATTCTTTCATCTTTCTAGACCAGAATCCATCGTCTGAATTCATCATTCCTTCAATTTGTCCAGCTAAATTCATATTTTTAGCTATCCAGTTATTGATCCAATGACGATCTTCAGGGCTTAATATCTCTTTAGTAATAGGATTGACCCTCATACTCTGTACGTTATCCCATCCTGTACTAATTAACCACTGTCTCCAAGGCTCCATATCACCATTAGATTTACCAAATGGCATAAAAGCATTAGCTGCAGCAGTAAGAGGTTCGTGGAATCTGATTGGTTTACCTGTGTATATATCTAACTGATCCATTAAACCGGGAGGATTCATAAATTTCCATTTGTTAGCCATTAACGAACCCCAGTCATTTTCCACATCTTTTAGTTGTGGAGCAATAGCGTTATTTAAAACACTTCTAATACCAGATGGTGCAAAAGGTATTAAAGAATCTGCTTGAGCAACAACAAATCTATTAAAGGCACCTTCATCTCCAGAGAACATAGATACTAATGGTTCCATTCCACTAAGGAATGTTTTATTAGCTACGTTCATACTGATAGAAAATGCTATCTTTTGATATAGCTGTTCAGTTAATGATTGGTCTACACGATTAGAAAAATAAACTGCATCTCCAACAAGACCAAGTAATGAATCAAATGGTTCAAATCCTTTATAACTATGCCATTCACCAGTAATTGGGTTCTTAATGGAGTTAGGTTCCCAACCCATACTGATCATACGCTTACGTTCACCAGAGTTTTGAGGACCATTACCAGTTAAATTACCATTCAATGCCCATATACCTGCACCTGTAACTACCGTAGCCCCCATTAACTGACGACCAATGTACTCAGATTTAAGTGTACGGAATGCTTCATCACTGTTTTCAAGCCCATGTTCCATCAATACTTCAGCTATTTCCTGTTTAGTAGAAGCTGTGAATACCTTACGAACCTTAGTTTGAATAGGTATTAGACCGCTACCGGGGGTAAATGTCCAAGATAAATTCAAGGCATTTAAACCAGTTCTAGGGAATAGGAATAAAGATCTTGCAGCTGGAACTTTTTCCAGCATTGTGTTTAAGTCGTTTGCTAATTGGCTATCTAAGTTAAGTGCTATTTCTTGCGAAGCATGTTTAGCTGCTTTATCTGTTAGTAATCCAGTATGATCAAAGGCTTGACTATATAATCGTTTCTGTAGTTTATCAAAAGCTTCTCTACTAAACCCACCTTTAGTTTCTTTCATCAAGATATTATATGCTTTAGCTCTAGCAGAACCACTAGCCATCAATGAGTTAGTAAAACCATCAATAGCATACATAGCATTAATACCCCATCGAACAAATGGGTTGTTGTTATACCATGATAAACCTTTAGCTATATTCCACATAGCCACTTTACCATGATTACCTTCAGATTTCCAGACACCAGACATAGCTTCTAGTGCTTCAAAATTATCCATCTTAGCTTGACGTAGATCTGCACGACCACGCATCATAGCTTCTTCAGGACGTGACTTAGCTAAACGCCATTCGTCACCCATTACTTTATAAGCACGTTTAAAGTTCTCCATAACACCACCATAAGTCCAAAGAGCTTTTTGGAATGTGGCTGTATCCCCTGTAATTTTAGCACCAACTAGTACTGTAGCAGGTTTAAATGCAGCTAACATAGAGTTACCTGTCAATGCTCTTACTGGAGCAAGACCAGATAAAATATGATTATACCTTACACTTTGTAAACCTTTAACAACTAAACTAGGTACCTGAGGATTACCATCATAGAATGCTTTTTTTAAGAAACCTACGTTTTCTTCAGCCCATCGGTTAAGTTTATATATCTGATCGACTTCACCGTTAGTAGCTTCCATTGCTAATGCAAGTGGCTTAAGATATTCAGGATTTGTTTTTGCAATTTTTTCTAATGTTTCATAGTATTCATTACCTTTATCCTGTACAGCTTTCAAACCTCTAGCGAAATCAGTATTTTGATCCATAATCCAAGCCTTCAAAGCAGCTGGATTTTGAGCACCTGCAAGTTGTTTATACTCACCTACCTTATTAGATATATACTGGTTAGCTCTAACCTCTCTACTTAAAAGTTTCAGTTTTTCAACAATCATTTCTTGCTGTCTGCCTGTCATAGCAACATCACCAATCAGACCAATAGCAGATGCTGTATCAGCAATTGTACCAGCAGCTTGGTTAGTAACTAAAGCAGATGCACGCATTACTTTAGGGTTATATACCTGTTCAAATGATTTAATAAAAGCTTCATTAACAATACGCCATTCTTGTTGACCCATGTAATTCTGTTTATTAAAGAATCCAGTCTTCATGTCATTAACAATGGATTCCATCTGACTTAATTTAATGTCAGGATTAAAGACATTATTATATAAGTTAGTAACAGCTTTATTAATCTCATCTGGAGGTATGACTGTACCATCAATCTTAACACCAACGTTAGCAGAAATATCTTTATCAAATAGATTTCTATAAGCTTCAGCTCTTTGAGATGGATTAGCGTTAGCCATCCTCTGTATAAACCTATTACTTACAAAAGGTCTAGCTCTACCATTAACGGTACCTACATTATTTTGTATTCTCCAATTATCTATTTTAGCTTTAATTGGATTAGGTTCTAATTCGGAAACAGCTCTACTTTGTGGACCGAGATCAGGTGTATTAATAAATGGATCATAACCTTTATCACCTCTAGGATCTTTCATTAAGCGTGTTATAGCTTCTTCTCTTTGAGCTATAGTTCTACTAGATCTACGACTTAAGACACCAAAGCTAATTGGATCTTCCCCTTCAAAACCTGTAGCATGTCTAGCTAAAGCACGCTCTGCAACTTCATCTCCGGGTATGACTTTCATAGCTTTAGACAAAGCAAATGCAGATGTAAGTAAATCTACACCAACACTTAGTCCAGCTGACTCATAGATATTTTTCTTTCTTATTACGTCTGGACTGTCACCATCTCTGGTAGCCCATGGTATATCCCAACCTAGCCATTCATTTAAAGCTGCAGCTATATTATCTTGTTCTTTAGAATGAGAAGATATAGCAGTAACAGCTGTGTCTACACCAGCATGAGCACCTATTGTACCAAGGATACGTGTAGCTTTAGGTATAGATCTAGCAGCTGTAGCAGACCTTAGACTACCTGTAACAACACCACCGCCATACATTGTAGGTATAATAATTGAAGCAGCTTCTCTAATAGCTTTGTGAGCTGGATGATTAGATCGTGGTGAGTTCTCATCCCACCATTCATTAACAGGTTTTAAGAATGGTACCAATGCAGCAGCATCCGCAATAAAATCAGCAACACCTAATGCTGGTGTTGAGCCAGCTGCTACGATGTTTTCTAATCCTCTTGACCACTCTGGTCTAGCATCCCAATCCTCTTGACTGACGTTAGCAGGTTTTTGTAAACCATACTGTTTCTTCTGTTGGTCTTCATGACCACCCCATGAGTGATCACCCGGACCTCCTTTAACAGCATCAGCTGTAGTGGTAGGTTTAGCAACAGCTTCAGGTACTATATCAGCTTGTTCTTTAGCTTCACCACCTTCTTGTTGAGTCTTCCACTCTTCGTATTTACGTTGCTCTTCCTGCTCGAACTTTTCTTTATCTGGATCAGGTAAGGCACTGTTGGCTTGTATTGAATTACTATTATCCATTAGTAACCTCCCATCATTAACATTTCAGTCCAGTCTAATTTATCTGGATCTCCTTCTGGATCTAAATTCATATAAGTATGCATATTTTCAGGTGCTCTAAACATATTAAAATACATTGAAGTATTTCTATCAGCAAAATTTTCAGTCTTTGGAGCATCTTTATGATCAAACCCACTATATTTAAGAGCCACATGAATACCATTTGTACTTTGATGTGCTCCTACAATATACTTTTGATATTCAGGTTTAATCTGACTAAACGCTACTTTATGCATTTGTAAAAGTTGTGGTGGTATTTCAAATGTAGGATCAATCAACTTCATCTGTGCTTCTAAGAACATCAGTTCAGTCATTTTAACTTCACCATTTGGACCTATACCGAACTTACTTACATAATGAGATACATCTGTAGGAAATCCAACGTTTCTACCTTGAGACACATTATCAAAGAACTCTCTTACAGTAACAGGTTCTAATAATACTTTTTCATAAGGTAGTTTAGGATTAGCAGCAAACTGTTGTGCAGTTACCTCACTTAAAGGTATTGGGTGACGTTTAGCACCAATAGAAAATGTACTAAAATGAGGTTTATATGTATCACCTGATCCAGTTTGGGTTATTTTATAATCGTTCTTAACATCTATTTCAAATCTTTCTAAAGCTTGAGTAAGTATTTGACCTCTACTTAATTTAGGATCTTGAGCAAAAGTAGTGAAATACTTTTTAATTCGACCTTTACCTACATATGCAGCTAAAGCAGCGGATGTCACATCCTCAGATTCAACTCCATAACTATGTAAAATATCTTCAATTCTAGCATCTACATGATCTTCAAGTAGTTTTAATTCAGCTTCATTAGGTTGGGCTGGGTCTTGCTCTTTAGCAACTTTCATCCATGTAGCTTCATTTTCAGGTGATAACATCATTGACTTAACAATGCTAGTAGTTACCATACCTTGAGTTTTTAATTTTTGAAGTGTAGGTTCATAGATAGTATCATTAGCTTCAGAAACATGATCTTGTACAAATGTTGCTAACATCTGAGACATTTTATTATCAGGACCATACAATTTATTAGATTCAGCTATCATAGAAGCTAATCTAGCTGGTTCTAATGGTGTATCTCTGTTTAATAATACGTTTCTAAATTTTAGTGTATTAGAAGCTAATTCAGCATTACGTGTTTTTTCAGTTATTTGAAGAGTTGCAGCACGTTTAGTTTCTGCAGCAACATAAGCTTCATCCATTGCCATAGCCCTATCAGGCCACCAATGTTCATATAATTTAGTTACACCATTCCTTGTGACTGGTAAATTTTTAATACCTTCAATTTCAACTGGACCTATAATGCCATTAGTTATATTACCTATAGTATAGTTATGCTCAGCCTTCCATACACCAGCTGCATTTGAACCGTCTGGTGCAATTTGATTTTCAATGTTTTTTAAAAAGAATTCTGGACCTTGTTCTATTGCTACTGCATTATTATTTAATAACTTGTTTTGTTCTAGTTCTTGCTGATCTTTAATATGTGCTTCTTTAACTGTACTCTTTACACGACCTTCAGCTCTAAGAATTGCTTCTCTAGAATACTTAGTTATTAATTGATCTTTAAGACCTGTAGTTTCTTTAACGTCAGTTAAGTGTTTAGTTCTTATCTTCCGTAAAATAGCTTCAGTTGCTTCAAGATTTCTAGTTTGTGTAGCCCAATGAAGTGATCTTGGTGTACCTTTAAAATCAAACTCTGTTCCACCATATTTAATTATAGCATCATTGATATAATTCTTACCTACATTCATTGCAGCACCAACTCTAAACCCTTGATTTCCTAAGAAACTGAGTTTATGAATTTGGTTTATTTGCTCCCATGATGCACCTTTCTTACGTGCTTCTAGAATTGCAGCGTTAGTACCTTTATAGGTTTCATCTAACACACCTTCAGCAGCTTGGATACCTTGGGCAGTCTCCCATGAGAGACCTAAATCTATTGCTAGATTCATTCCAAAGTCTTGTCTTGCTTTAGCAAATCCTTTAGCTTGAGCTACACCTATATCAACTGCACTCTCTGCCCAACCTTCTAACTTCTTAGCTTGCTTTTGAGATTCTGTTAATTTAGCTTCAGCATTAGAAATCAAAGTCTCATGTCTGGTGGTTAGAGCCTTACCCCAACCATCAGCAAAATAAGATTCAAGTTTTGTGTTACGTTCTCTATCTGCTTTTTCAGCTTGGAACTTAGCTTCCAGAGCTGCGAGATAGTTAGCTTGATTTTGTTGTTCCCCTTGGGAAACTTCTTTCCAACCACTAAGGTAGCGTTTACCTTCTTCTAAAATTTTATCTGAGGGATCTTGACTTTTTAGTAAGTTCCCTTGCAGTTCTGTTTTATGGGCGTACCCTTTAAATAGATTTGCCATTGTTTTTTAATTACCCTTTAGGACCTAAATAAGATGTACCAACACCGATTGCAGCTTGGATAGCAATATCACCCCAGCTTGGACCGTGTACAACGTTAACTGCTCTAACTGGTAGTGGCTTATCAATAGGTTCAAGTATCTTGTTGTATACTGTATCTGGTATCATTAATGGTAGCTTCTGTTGTGGTGGTGCCTTAGGTACAGACTTAAGACTTGCAGATGCATTGATATCAGCTTGATATTTATCCATACCAATACGCTGTCTATCAGCTTCATTCTGCTCACCAGCACTAATAAGAGACTGTTGCAGTTGTACCCTACCGTAGTCAGTTTGTTTCTTAAGCTGACCGAACTTCAAACCAACTCCTTCCTGCGCTCTACTGGTATCAGTAATAGCAGTGTTAAGTTGATTAGCAATATTAGAGTATTGTAGATTTGTAAGCTTTGTTTTGTTTTGTAAAGCGGCTGCAAGTTTTTGTAAATCGACATTGTATTTAGCTTCAGCACTAGACAAACTATTTACCAACGCCATTTGAGCATTACCGTGGTTAGCTAAAATAGCTTGGATAGCTTTTTCTGCAGACCTACCAGCCTGACCTAATGCTTTTTGTTGACCTACTTTCTGTACATTTTCTGTCCTCATACCTTGCATTTTGAATGCGGCATCTGCCTTAGTAGCTGCCATACCATCCCTTAATCCAACTTTATCGAGGGCATCGTTGATTAGGTCAAACTCTCTATTAATACCTGTTTCTTTTATTTGTAGTTTTTCTACAGCTTGTGCTTGCTTTACCTTATCTGTCAGACCTTTAGTTTCGAGAGCTGCTGATTCTCCACCTTCAAGATACTTATTTAATAGATCTTTGTTCTGGAAACCAATTGAAATTAACTGATCTTGATAAGCTCTAGCTGTATCATTTAAAGTTAATTCTTCTGCTATATTATTAAAGTCTAACTGTTCGTAATAACTTACAACACTAGCATTATATGCTTCAGCTTCTTTGGCATAAGAGTAGAGACGCATATTCTCTTTATCTTGCCAATTATTAAAAGCTAATTGATTCTTATATCTATTTGTACTCTCTTCGTTCAGCTGTTGTACATACTGAGATTCTAATGTATTGTAATATGAACTCCAATCTTTAGCCCTTTGCCAAGAGTACATCTCATTATCATAATCGAACTTAGCGTTGATTACGTTTTGATTCTCTTGTCGTGGGTCTACACCATTGAAAAACATGGTCATAGTTAAGTCCTCCTATAATAACGTGGGCTATAGTTTCCTTCCCACATCATTGAAGTCAGAGAGACTGGGAACGGTGAGTCACTAAAGACTCTAAGTAAAAAATTGTCTGTACGCTGGTGTATAGGTAATGTATATATTGCTTGATCTACCATAGGTACGTCATCAGCTAGATATTGGTTAGCTTCCTGTACTGGTTGTATATCATACCAGTTATCTTCATATGCTATCATTTTAACGTTAGCAGCTGGAGCCGAACCCATTGTAATAACACCATCGTCTGTAATAGTAAAGTTAGTTGTGTTGGTATTATCTAAACTTACTTTGATATCATCTTTATCATCTATAGGGAATGGTAAACTAAATTCAGTTCTAATACCATCTGTTAAAGAAGAAAAATTAAAAGATTGATTTCTTAAACCATTACCTGTGAGTTTAAAACCTAATGTACTAGACCTACCTACTGAAAATTTCATTCTAGATATAGTCAAAACAGAACTGTAATCTGCTATACCTCTATCTAATTGGAAATACGTTTTAGGTAAAGTAATATCATAATCAAATGTATACCCTACAATAACATTATTAGGCTGACCTGATAGGTCTATATTATCTGCTTTAAAAAATGTACCATCACTATCTGTACCACGTTCAGCCTTCATGGTAAAACCAGACTGAACAATTGTACTATAGTTACTAGCAGCATCACCTGAAATAGCAATAATTGGTGTAGCTGCAGTTATATCAGAATATGGTATATAACATTTACTATAGTTATTTGTACTATCAAATACAACCTTCTTTTCTGAACCACCTGATAAACCATTAGTAGCTTTAGTATAAAAGTCCATGTATGGATTGATCTTAGTCCCATCACTGGTAATCATAGCTTCATCCTCAAGTGTAGCACTTAAGTTAGATGTAAGTAAATTGTACCTAGCTGATGAACCTGTACCAACTTTAACTACAGTATATAATACATCAGAATCTACTACTAAATCTAATACCTTACCCGGAAATTTCCAACTATACCATGCCTGTAAGACCTGTTGATTACCTTCAGCGTGTGTTCTATAGAAATATACAGTATCTAAAGTTGAACCATATAGTGCTATAAATGAGTTCTGTGGACTAGCGATTAAATTATCAATAGTCTGTGGTATATATTCATCTACTACTTTACCTAAATTAGTAACCTCTGGTATCTGTCCTTCACCCCTTGGGGTAAGACCAAACACTCTGGTATAGGCTGGTGTCTTACTGACAAAATTAATGTTGGTACCTACATCTACAGGATCTATATTCGTATCCATCTCATAGTTAGAGAGTCCACGTATAATAGCAGTCTGTGGTGATAGATTACCATCAGCAGCATACATAATGAACTGCTGGTTTTCAGAGAATAGAATCAAACCTGATGCTACTGGTATAATACCATGTAACACAGCTGGTCTAATACTAGAACAATTCAGGTCAACTGGATCAGATGCACTAACTGTCTGAGCTGTTATATGATAGAAGTTATAAAACTCTCCAGATTGACTCATGGATACATTATCTTCAGATAAGAATCCTAGTCTGTTGTTATAAAAGAAAGATTGTTGTATCTTTTCACCATTAAATGAAGGGTGTGAGTTAGTGTTATCATCTCCTACTAACCTATCAGTCCAACTAACTTGTCTAAATGTAAATGCATCTGTACCAGTATTCACTAACTCATGAGGCATTGTGGCTGCATCAAGACCGGGAGACATAGAATGTCCTAATGTTTCTTCCCAATGACCTTGACCATTACCACTACCAGCATTAGCTATAAATTTAGCATAGTAATCATCGAAATTACTAGAAGTATTTATGATTTTAATTACTCTACCATGTTTAGATTCATTAGGTAGATCAGCTATATTATTAACAGAATCTTGATAAGTACTTAATTGTTTACCATCTATACCACCTTGTACTGTTAAAGTAATATCAGCTGTATGAGTAATTTCAAGAGATGTATTCAGTTTTGTAACTGATAAACCTGTAATATTTTTAGCATCTATCGCAGCTTTAATACCAGTCAACACAGTATCAGCAGTACCAGAACTTGTATTAGTAAAAGTACAACTATAATTTAAGCCACCTATTGTTAAAGTAACTAAATAAGGAGCACTATAATCTACACCAAGTAATCTTATAGTTGCATTACGTTTTAAATTAAACGTTGAGGCACTTTGTATACCAACAACTTTTTGTTTGTTAGTAATGATAGATGTATCTTGTACAGTAAGTACATGATAATCATTTTTTGATATAGCTGCAAGGTAATTTCGAGCACTACCTGAGTAAGTAACATTTGATTTGACATTAGTAGCTGCATTCCATAGATGTATCTCTCCATAAGGAGAACTAGATGCACCTACAATACATCCTATATATTTTTCATCATTATCACGATGTATATAAAACCATTTAGCATTATCTAAATCGTTATTATCATAACCACTACCATCACTATCTTTTAAAACTGTAAGGAATTTAAGTCCCGGTCTTTTTTGCAGACCAAATGTAGGATCAGGGTAAGCATTAAGAGCTTCACGAACTTGACCCGGAAACTTCTTATCATCTGGTTGCTTAGATACCCCACCTAAATAATTCGGGACACGTTGTGTAACACTTGCCATTAGCGTTGTAA
>VTLG01012425.1_pt1 | contig 18027 bp, 25 predicted proteins | sample 4694571 | NCBI WGS metagenome assembly VTLG01 (sample SAMN12604809, study PRJNA352737) | marine metagenome | biome: ENVO:00000447; feature: ENVO:00000209|ENVO:00000569|ENVO:01000036; material: ENVO:00002151; isolation source: viral sequences binned using virsorter ... | reverse complement strand
CTTGGGTAAAACTAAAGACGACACGTTCCTAAAAGATTGGATTAAGAAAAAAGGCAAAAAAGAGGCAGAGCGTATTAAGAATGCAAGTGCAGTGCGAGGGACTAGTATGCACAAGTATTTAGAGAACTATGTATTAGGTAAGGGTTATGAGGATCTAACTGACTTAGGACAAGAGACTAAACGTATGGCTGAGAAGGTCATAGAGGTGGGTCTAGCGCCCGTTTCAGAATATTTCGGGTCTGAGGTCACATTATACTACCCAGGCCTCTATGCAGGCTCAACGGATTTGGTTGGGATACACAACGGCAAAGAGACAGTAATTGACTTCAAGCAAGCTAATAGACCAAAGAGAGAAGAATGGATTGGTGATTACAAACTACAGGCTGGTGCATATGCCATGGCACATGATCATGTTCATGGCTCTAACATTGAACAATGTGTAATTATGGTATGTACTCCTGACCTATACTATCAAGAATTTAAAGTTGATGGAGTAGAATTACGTAAAGCAAAACATGATTTCTTAAGAAGATTAGACAGGTATCACGAAATATTAAGAGAAGAGGAGGAGAAACCAACATATGGCACATAAAGTTATATACGATGCTTTAATGAAAAAATACGAAGCAGACATTGCCGACGCTAGTGCAAAGATAACTATCTTGATGACTGACACCAGAATCATACCAGAACACATAGATGTTACTGGTGAGATTGATAAACTGTTAGGCAAGATAGAAGAGGCCGAGTCAAGAATGGCAATATTGCAGCGAGTTTATGGCGTAAATGTGGCAATTAATTAGACACTATAGTAATTATTTTCATAAATTTTTTATTTTTTTAAAAAAAATATTACTGTGTAAAATGTCCAAACTGCAAAAAAGTCAATAACGACGTAGAAATATGGGCATTAGGTGGACATTTTAGGGGTGGAATTGGACATTTTATGGTAAAAAATACTATATGAGAAGAAAAAAGAGATACAAACACGCAACGATTGGTAAGAAGAAATATTACTTCTATAAAATTATTTGGTTAGATCCTTGCGGGGATGCTGGTCATGCAGACATAGACGAAGTGAAAAAGTTATTGCCAGCTACAATGATTTCTCAAGCCTACATTTTTGCAAAAGATAAAAAACATGTGTGGACGTTTTCTTCTTATGATTCTGATGCGGCAGTGTTTTCTGATCGTAATTGTTTCCCTAGATCTATTATTAAAAAAATGGAGAGGATTACTCTTTGATCTTTTTGGGTTCAGGGGTGATGTTAATTATTTGTGAATAGTCGTCTAAAATTTGTTTCATCTTTGCTTCTAGTTCTTGTTCTGATAGGTCCTCTAGCTTTCCTGTTTTTATTATTTTTCGGTCTATATATAGTCCTGCTGCTTTCCCTCTGTTTGTTTCCGCATTCACAGCCGCACTCCAAGCACCCTTCTTCAAAGCAGCGTCTTTAATTCGCCCTAATTCTGCCACATGACTGGCGTAATTCACTTCATACTTTTTAAGTCTTTCTTCTTTGAGTTCACCTATGTATTTTACAACTAAAGGATTCAATTTTGGGTTGGTTAGTTCTGACCCTTCTTGTCTGCATCTCTTCTCACTATAGCCAGCTATCTTGGCTGCCTCTGATTTGGTTACAGGCCCATCAGGTCCACCAAATACTAATAGTTCGGCAAACCTTTTTTGCATTTCTGTCAATCTCTTTGGTAGTCCCATATTGACTTTTTAGAGTAACAGTCCTATAATGTCAAGTAAATGGTAACATCAAATAAAGATGCAGAGAGGATATGGAAAATGATAGAAGACATTAAAAGTTCTGATAATACACCAGACAGAGGGCCTAACGACTTAGAAGAAAGAATAGAAGACTTGATGAAGATAAACCTATCTCATCAAAACTTAAATGCTGATTTAAGGAAAGAAATATCTTACTTGAGAGATCATCTTAGTTTTTACAAAAGTCAAACAGATCAACTTAAGAAAGAGAACCAACAGTTAAGGGGTAAACAAAAAGACTTCATTAATGAGTTCAGAAACAAAGGTGACATGTAGTGTTTGTTAAACATCTACAACAATACTTAGATAGGTTTACACAGGGTGAAAACGGCAGACAAGGTAATGCTGTTAGTAACGCTAGAGTGTATATGCAAGTTGGTGGACACCTTGAAGAGATCAAAAGAATAGAAGTTCAAGAGAGTAATATTATAGGAGATATGTCAATCAGAGTAGTGTTGAAACCACAAAAAGAAAGATTAATTATAGCTCCTAACACTCCAGAGTAACTCTGAAAAAATGCGTGGTCCAGAGGCAAAACTTTATCAAAAATTAAAGAAGATAACTCCGACTATTTGTTGGAATAGAATAGAAAATTTAAGCCTTATTGGCATGCCAGATGCGTTGGCCTACACAAAATATAATCATTTTTTTACTGTTGAGTTTAAAGTCACGAAGGGTAACAAGATTAGATTTTCACCTCATCAAATTGCTTGGCATATGCGCCATCCGTACAATACTTTCATCTGCGTTGAGGCCCTCGGTCCAGGCACCGTGAGACTTTATGAAGGGTCCGAGATCCGGGAGCTTGTTGCTTGTGGCTTGGAGCTTGAACCTTGTAGCTTGGGGCTTGAAGCTTGTGGCTTGCGGCTCACGCAGCTTGGAGCTTGAAGCTTTAGAAGAGAAGAAAAAGAAATCAGGGAACTGGGTATCCCGGGCCCCACCTGCAATCCCGGCTTTATCATGGTGTTGATACCAGATCCTGATCGCTCGCATTGAGCTGCAGACTGTGCCTGCATAGGTCCTATAATATCCCAGATCCACGGTCCTGTCAAGCCTGAAGCTTGTGGCTTGAGGCTTGAAGCTCGGGCCCTTGGCCCGGTATGTATGGGTACGCTAGTACCCATACATCTCTTCGCAATAATCGTTTAGTCCCATGTTGTCCTGAAAGTACCATTGTACACGGTCCGTGCCCCACCAGCCGGTGACCTGCTCCCTGAACGTGTCCACCCAGATTGTGGGCCCACCTCCAGCTACCAGGATCTCGGCGCCAAGGAACATCTTGTTCTGGTCCACTAGGTACCTGATGTCATACGTGTTGTCCATCCATTTGGCGGCGTCTCCTTCTCCGCTGGTGATGTCGTTGGCAATGTCTTTTACCATTCTCCTGAGCTGCTCTTCGCAGGTCTCGCCTCTCCTGTTTCTTGATTTCTTTAGCGGCGTACCGCTCTCTTCAAATTTTACTTGCATGTATACCTTTCTGTTTAGTTAGTTGCCTTGTGCAGAACGTCCAGATATTCTGTTTCGCTCATCATTAAATTATTCAAGCAAAAATGGTGCCTGTCCGCCTGAGTCTCCATGATTGGAGCTTTTAAATACTCTACAGCTTTATCCAAAAGTTCCTGCCTTCTAGATCCTCCTGGCTGCCATTCAGGTTTGATGGTTTTCTTTTTTGCTTCTTCTGTACTGATTGTTTTTTTCATTATGTCCTTTCAGTTAGTGTTACGCCCTGTTGAAGTTTTGAATAGCGCGACAGGGCAACGGGCTAATGTGTGTATCCTATAATATCCTTCAATCATTGTCAAATCTTTTTTTGCTTGAAGCTTGTTGCTTGCCTGAAGCTTGCTGCTTGCGGCTTGAAGCTTTTTTCTTGATCCAATATTTGGCATCCATGCGCAGCGTCTTTTGCGCGGCTAATTCTTTAAATGTTAATGTGGTCCATTTCATAATTTTCCTTTCTGTCAAGTGCTTGACCCCAGGTCCCTCTTCCCAACACATCACCGTATACGTCGGATGGCCAGTAATAGAGACCAGGGCTCAAGGTGGATCCAAGACTAGTCGGTCTTATCATCCACATTGACCCGAAAGGACTAGCGAAGCTGTTCTGGTCGCTAAGCAACGCTTATGAACAAAACCTCAACTCGCTATTCCTAACTCAATATAATGATTGACAAATTAATTGTCAAGGGATAATATAGGATTTTATTAACAACAACTGAAAGGACATAATGTCTAAAATAAGAATGAATACCGAGTACAGAAACAAGTTATTCAATAGAATAAAAGATGTTTTTGAAAAGGAAGAAACGCAAGAACGACAAGGTTTTTTAGAGGCGAGAGAAAACTTTGAAAATCAGCAAACAACTGCGTTTGAACTTGCAAGACAAGTTGTAGAGAGGTCTTACCCAATGGAAGATGTAAATACTCTACGACAATTCAAGAAAAAGTATGGCGACCCATGTGATGTAGTTGCTAAAGATAAGTGCTTTTACTTCTCACACTCGGAAGATGTTGATGAAGATGGCGATAAAAAAGAAACGCAATCACACTTTGATTTTAGTTTGTTCGGCAATCTCAATGGTAATGAGTATGGCGATAGTGATGACCGAGATAGTTTTGCTCACGCATATTATCGTGAAGAACTAAAAGAGGGTGGTTGCAATCCCGATATTATTGCTCAACAGCAAGGTAAAGACAGCAACCCACATAAGACCAAACACATAGACGCGAATAATAAGTTTCTAGGTAAAGGTCGTTATGATGACGGAATTGGTTTGACTAAAAAGTTTGACGATCAGTTTCAACTTGATGTCATTGGAACTTCTCATTGTAGATCAAGAGCAATAGCTTGTACTAAAAATGAGTATGAACAATTTGAACAATGGCGTATGGCAAAAGCCAATGTTGTTTCCAAACACCAAACTTGGATTGATAGTATCACAAAACAATGCGATCAATTAAAAATCGGATTGAAAGCATACAGATATCTAAGTGAGGGCATAGAACTTGCAACAGAACTTGGAATAGAAGTTGATGAGGCAGAATTAGTTAGAACTAATTCTACTGGTTTAACAATCTACAACCCAAGCAATCTTGCTAGTATGATTAAAGGCATGAAGAATAAAAATCAGACTAGAGAAGATAAGATTAAGGCAAGACTACAATACGAAAAACAAAGTGTAAATTAACGTTTGACAAGTATGGGATTATCTTATAGGATAATCCCATAACAGAAAGGACGAAATGTTTTACATAACTTACTACGCAAAAAAACACTCAAAGTTTATCACTAGAAAAGGTCAGTATGATAAACCCGACGGAACGAAAGGAAAATCTTTTGTATCTAAACAAGGAACTCCGTGTTTAGTTTATTGGGACTTAGATAATGATGGTTGGAGAATGGCTGTCGGAGAGGCAAAGGTCAGAACATGAATATATATAATTTAATCTTATACATAGGACTAGCGCTCATGGCGCTAGGACTAGTATCGTTCTTTGTTTCATGTATCATGGAACGATATTACGAAACAAAGTTACACGAGTTAAATGAAAGACTCAGAAAAGATGACAAGTGGAGGAACAAATGAGTTATTATTGGTGCCATGGTCCGAAGTGCCATACTTACTCAACGCAAGACAGGGTTCGAGGAACTAAAGGTTCTAAAGTTCTAAGAACTAAAAAGATAAAACAACATACCGATAGTGAATACTATGATGTAAATCGTGCGTGGAATTATTTTTGCAGTCAAGGTTGTCAGAACGATTTTTGGGAAACGCACGGCAATGCAATCAGACAGATAGCGCCACGACACGAGCCGCTCGAAACACCGATCGAGGACCCAGTACGAGAGAAACATACTAGCAACTATTCTTTTGGCGAACATAGTTATTACACTACCACAATAAATAAGATTGACACAGATAACAATGTAGGATAATCTAGGAACATGGAAACAAACGAAAAGAGAAAGAAACAAATGTCAGTACCTGCTGACAACAATGACCACACTAGACGTAATAGATTTACGGGTGAAGTTATTGAACTAACAAAAGAGGAATGCGAGAAACATGACGCAATATTTTTTCATGAGGCTCTCGCTACTCTTGATGATAAGACTGTGGGCGAGGGCGCATCTAAACACTGGGACATTGTACGTAAGAATTTAAATTGGTTTAGAAGTAAGAACGCTAAAGCTTACATGGTATTATTAGACTAAACAAAGAACCTCGGGCCCCCTGCGGGGGCCCGAGGGGTCCCAACACAAAACCAATAATCAATAATAATTAAACCCCACCCCCCTTAAGTTGCAAAAAGGGGTCCCACTGCTTTTGCATATATTGCTTGATTTAGACACCCACCCAGGTTAAAAACGTTTTGGTACCATGGACTTGAATAAGGTAAATATAGAAAAATTACCTGCCGATGTACGTAGGGTATTTAAACAACTTCAAGTGCTCCATGCAGAAAAAAAGATACAGAACAAAGCTAAGAATGATTTTCTATCTTTTGTAAAATGTATGTGGCCTGATTTTGTAGAAGGCTCCCATCACAGGCACATCGCAGATAAATTTAATAAACTTGCAACAGGCGAGATTACAAGACTAATTGTAAACATGCCACCAAGACATACAAAGTCTGAGTTTGCATCTTATCTTTTACCATCATGGATGGTGGGCCGTAATCCAAAATTAAAGATTATACAAACCACGCACAACGCAGAACTAGCCGTAAGGTTTGGACGAAAGTCAAAAAATTTAATTGACACAGAAGATTATAAAAAAATTTTTAAAACAAGTTTACAAGAAGACTCTAAAGCAGCGGGCCGTTGGGAAACAGCACAAGGTGGTGAATACTTTGCAGCTGGTGTAGGCGGTGCTATCACGGGCCGTGGTGCGGACTTATTGATTATTGATGACCCACACTCGGAGCAAGATGCGTTGTCCAAGACAGCATTAGAGTCGGCATACGAATGGTATACATCAGGACCACGTCAACGTTTACAACCAGGCGGTAAGATCGTCTTGGTCATGACACGTTGGTCGACAAAAGATTTAACAGCAAAACTTATAGCAAATCAAAAAGAATCAAAGTCTGATCAGTGGCACGTGGTTGAGTTTCCAGCGCTCATGGAACACGGACCAGTGTGGCCAGAATACTGGAACACGGAAGAATTAGAAAAGGTCAAGGCTTCGTTGCCCGTGGGCAAATGGAATGCACAGTGGATGCAAAACCCAACAGCAGAAGAAGGAGCAATCATTAAACGTGAATGGTGGCAAGTGTATAACAAAGAAACTATACCGCCTCTTCAGCATGTTATACAGTCTTACGATACAGCGTTTCTTAAAAAAGAAACAGCCGATTACTCAGCCATTACAACCTGGGGCGTGTGGTATCCATCAGAGGACGAAGGAGCTAATCTTATTCTACTCGATGCCATCAAAGGCAGGTACGAGTTTCCAGAACTTAGACGTCTAGCTTTACAGCAATATAAATACTGGCAGCCAGAAACAGTGGTTATAGAAGCCAAAGCATCAGGATTACCGCTAACTTACGAGCTTCGTAAGATGGATATACCGGTCATGAACTTTACACCTAGCAAAGGAAATGATAAGCACACGAGAGTCAATTCGGTTGCACCTTTGTTTGAGTCTGGTATGATATGGGCACCAGAGCAAAAATTTGCTGAAGAAGTGATAGAAGAATGCGCTGCGTTTCCTAACGGAGATCATGACGACTTGGTCGATTCAATGACTCAAGCTGTGATGCGATTCAGGCAAGGTGGTTTAATAAAACACCCTGAAGATTACATAGACGAGAAACAACCGAAACCTAATAGGGTATACTATTAATGAAAAAATTTTTTGAAGCTTTTGTATATTTCGTAGAGAACGGACTAGACCCTAAACTAGCAAAAGAGTTTGCTGAGAAAGTAACAGGTATCAAAGCACCTAAAGGTGAAATTAAAATACCTGAAACAAAAAGTCCTGATCAGTTTCAAACACCTAAAGCAAAACAAGACGTTATCGAAGCTAGTGATAACGTGTCTGGTAATTATGCAGCGGGAGATACTAAATACAACGCAGATGTTCTAGCAGAAGAGCTAGCAAGAAAAAGAGGTTTCATAAAAGACGATGGTGTTCAAGATGCCTCTGATATGAGTCAGGTAGAATACTCTAAACTATACAGCGAGGCCTACCAATTTTTAACTAATTTAAATAGATTAAACAAACCTATAAAAAGAGTTGAGGAACCAAAGGGATTAATTACCAGAAAAGAACGTGGTGATCTGCTTTTTATAAATACTAAAATATCCAATCCGATGAAAAACAAAATGGTGTTGCGAGGGTTAGACGGCACAACTGAAAACGTATACTCACAGTTTAGAATAGAATTAGAGGCTTATCAAAATGGATTAGAGAAAGATTTAAAATTTTTAGAAGCTAACAACAAAGGTTTAGGTGGTAAAGATTTAGATAACGTTAGATACAATATGAAAATAATTAGAGATCTAGAAAATAAAGTTAATGAGCTAGCTGATGATTTAGTTAAAAATGATAAAAGTCCAGAAAAGATTTACCAAGATTTTAGAAACGTTGAACTACAAAAAAGATTTGGCATAACTAAAAAAGATGTTGAAAGAGTACCTGGTTTAACAAAAGATGTAGATGAGTCTATGAAAAAAATAAAACAATTAATTGACGAGATGGATGATATTAAATCTGGTAAAGCAGAAAAAGATAGGATGTCTTTAGTTAAACGAAAGTATCAAAGCAAAGGCTATGGCCCTAACGAAGGTATTAATAGAACTTTAGCAAGACAGTTTCTAGCAGATGAGATAGAGGCAGGACGTATTGAAACAACACCTGCTATCTATAATGCTATGAGAGAAGGGAGTCATCCTTTCATAGATGCTATCAAAGTATTTAGACACCATTACGGTGATGATGCATTTGATACGTTAGGAAAATATATTGATAACAATTATCCTGCGTTTGGATCTTCAGGCATGAGATATCCAGGCAGATTTGAATTTAGAAAACTCGGACTTGTACCTAAAAATAAAAAAGCGCCGGGTAAAACATATGCACACTACAGCCTACCCGATGAGATTGATGCAGAGATACAGGAGATAGATAATCTAATATTAGATTACCAACAAGGCAAGTCACCAATGATTAGAAGTAAAGAAGAGTTGTTAGAAGCAATCAGAACACAAAACGAAACTAGAGCAAAGTATGTAAAAATTAGAAACGAGATTGCACCGGAAGATGCTAAAGTATTGCCGGGTGATGAAATGTTAGAGACAGCAGAAGTTGTGCCTATCAAACAAGAAGGTATCATCAGTGATGTAGATCTTAATATAGATAGAGGTCCTAAGAAACTTAACAACATAGAGTTGTATGGTGACGAAACATTTGATGAGTTAAAATACATTGAAGAGAATGGTGTGCACCCTAGAGATCTAGATCCAAGAGAAGGCTTTGCAGAAGGAGGAATTATTTCTTTAACATGAAGGTAATCTTTAACTACGCAACACGACAGTTTGAACCTATGGAGCCTAGCATGAGAGAAAGGTTTGCGTTGGGTAGTAAAGACCCAGCACCAGAAGTAAAAACAGACGGAGAAGTTGCTGGAGCATTGATGGATGCTTTTCCTCAGCAATCTTTTTTACAATATCAGAATGCAGTTGATGATGGCTTTCAAGGAACCTTTGAAGAGTTTTTACAAATAAATTCATTAGATAAAAGCGAGTTAGATATGCAAGCCATAGAGGGTCAGCTTGCTTCTAGCGCACTTCTTAAAAATTTATTAAAACCCTCCGACGACGTTGCTGAACAAATTGCAAAAACAAAAACTACTAAAAGAAATCCTGGAATTAGTATGCTTAGGAAAAAAGATCCTAAGGAATATACAGAGGCAGAAAAACTTTTTGAACAAAACTTAACAGAAAAATTTCAAGCGATAGCAAATGATCCTTTGTATAAAGATTTAATACCTAAAAAATTTAAAAACATTAAATCTATCACAGAGTTATCTGCGTCTGATTTTAAAAAAATTGAAAAAGACTTTGTAGATTTTCAGTTTAAACCTATCACAGACGAAAAAGGTTTAGGACCATATTCTACTTTAAAAGGAGGTCAACAAAGTTCAATTAGAACTTTATTTAAAGCAAGAGAGGACGCTAAAAAAAGACCTGACTTTTTTTCTTTGGATATTGCAGGAGATACTTTTAATCTTCCTTACATGAAAGGTATAGATCCAAAGACTGTTAAAAACTTTGAAAAAGTTTACCCTACTCTTAAAAAGATAGAGTCCAATCCTACCGTAGAAAATTATTACAAACAAATCAGTAACAAAAAAACAGGGGAAAGATTTTTACTAAATGATATTCAAGCATACTTAACTGGTGACGATCTTAGAAGTAGATCTGTTTTTGACTCTCCGAAACAAATACAATTTTTAAAATCTCTAGACTTAGAAAATAAATTATCAGAAGAAACAATTGAGTTGTTAAAAACACAAAAAGGTAAAGACGCGGCCAATAGATTTAAACAAGCTAAAGCCACCAAAGCTGCGCAAAAAATTAATTTAGCAAAAGTAAACACTGAATCTATTCAAAGAATTAATGAAATATATTCTGCCGATCCTGACGCGACAGCGAAAGAAGTTATAGATCAATATTATGGAACCTCTATAAAAAATAAATCAAAAACAGAACAAGCTCAAATGTTAAAAGAGTTAAGAAACGATGTAATTACTTATTACAAAATTGGTGCAAAAACTAGAAAGTCTGTCAAAGGAGTTAGACTCCCTTCAAAAGAAAAAGTTGATAATATCTTAACTAGTATTATGGAGGGCAAGGGTAAAGATAGTTTTGACATTCATGGTGGTTATTTAAGAAATATTTATTCTGATATAGCCGATAGTGTTACAAAACCTGGTTTTAAATACGATAAAAAAATAAACGCATTAAGTAAACAGTTTCCGGGACAACACGTAGATCACTCTGTGGGTCTTAGCGCTGTTCATGAAGTAGCTCCCGGTTATGTTGAGGCAGTACAGATAATCTCTAAAAACGTTAACCAAAAAAAAGGACGTTTATTAGATAGAGCTGCTACAGGAATAATCGACGATTTTTTTACAAACACACCAAACAAATTAAGAAAGATAGGAAACAAAGAATACAAAACCTTTGAAGAAAAAGTCGACGCATTTAATACAATATCAAAAGAATTTAAAATTGCTAATGGTGTAGACACTCCATTATTAAGATTTGGTGAACCAGGTAAGGGACCGTCACCAAAAGAAACTGTAGAATATTTTTCAGAGTTTTCTAAAGGTGCACAAGATAACATGATGGAAGTTTGGAATAACCATGGATTTGTTGTTTATACAAACTCTAGACCTATGCAATCTTCTTATTGGAAAACATTAAAAGATGACATTGTTTCTAAAAGACAAATTAAAAATATGGGAGGTTTAATTAGCCGTGTTAATTTTTCTGACGGCACAAAGATAGATCAATTTTTAGCAGCAAACAAACCTAATTCGATGGAAGAAAAGGCAACCTTAGATCAAGCCATCGCTGCTCTTCAAAGTCCTGAGCTTAAAAATCAATTCTTATATGACACTTCTTCAGTAGGTAAATTAGAGAAAAATGTTCTTGGTAAAGATGGCGATAGAACTTTAATGCAACAATTTAATACACAGTTTCTTGATCCACGATCCTATCCATATTACGCACAAAGACTTGTAAGAGGTGCGGCTAACATTCCTGAATTTATTTTAAGCACACCAAAAGCCGGAGCTGCTTTTATAAAAGATTTAATGACAAACGCAGGAATTACTAAAGGTGGGGTTGAAGAGATATTAGAAATTTTAGATCCATCAATTACAAGAGATATATTAAATGGTGAGTTTGGAAATTTAGTGGGTTTATCTGATCAAGCGATACAAGCCTCAGAAGAGAAAAGAACAGGTCCACAAAGAACGACTGGTAATTTATTAGAACTTGCAGGAGAGTTGCCTGGACCAGCAACGCCTTTCTTTTTAATTGGGTACGCACCAAAACTTTTAAAACAACTTAAAAGCGTTGGTGTAACAGCAGCTGGTATAGATAAAGTTAACAAAGAGATAGAAAACAAAGTAGCCCAACAGGGTGTAGATCAAACAAGAAGAGATATAGTTTTATCTATTGGCGCGGGTGCTGGAGTCGGTTTTCTTAAATATTTAGGACTAGATAATTTATTTAAAGCCGCCCCCAAAGTAGTCGCAAAACAAGTTCCAGAAATTGTAACAAAAGGTGGCACACCAAAATATTTCTTTGACTTTGTAAATTTAATTAAAACTAAAGGTGATGATATTACAGAGACAGCTTCAACTGTTGAGAGACAAAAAGTTTATGATTACAATGGTTATACAATGTACGAGGACATGACCACAGGTAAGATAAGTATTAATAAAGATACTGAGGGCGGTGCTAGTTATTACATTGGTGATGGTGAATATGATACAGTTGATGGTATCATTAGAAAAGAAGAAATAATTTATGACCCACCTGAGACTGTATTAGATGATGCTGGTAAACCAAAAAAAGTTCCAGACTACTATGAAGAAAGCACTATGAAACCAGACTACGATGGAGGTGACGGAGATGTTGAGGGTGGTCTAGATTCTATTGATGACATATTAGATCTCTTGGCTAAGAGCGGTGAGAAATATAATTTAAAAGAATTAAAAGAAATGGGTATAAATCCAGAAGGACTTGGTCGAGATTTTTTAGGAAAAATTTTAAGAAACCCAGAAGAGATTAAGCTTCTTGATTCAGAAAAAGCTTTTAAAGATACTATGAATAAAGTTAAGTATAAAATAGAAAAAGCAGGCGGTGGTATTATCAAGCTAGCTGGCGATGATTCTGGACCCCCACCAAAATCAGGGCCTACTCCACACGGCTTGCCTTACATAGCTAAAAATGTTAGACCTATCAAGGAGCGTAAATAATGGCAGATATCGACAAGACTCTATCCGAGTTAGGAACCTCTGTAAAAATAGAAGGACCTGACCAACAAGTAGAATTAGAAAAACAAGAAGAAGCACTGAAAGAACCAGTGCAAGTTACACCTACAGAAGACGGTGGTGTTGAATTAGATTTTGATCCAAGTAAAGTAAACATTGAAGGTGAACCTAATCACTTCGACAATTTAGCAGAATTATTACCAGACGATATTTTAGATCCGATAGGTTCAGAGCTTTTCCAAAACTACATGGACTATAAAGCTTCAAGAAAAGATTGGGAAAAAGGATACACAGAAGGTTTAGATCTTTTAGGATTTAAATACGAAAATAGAACAGAGCCTTTCCAAGGTGCATCAGGTGCCACGCACCCTGTTCTTGCAGAAGCTGTAACACAATTCCAAGCAGGAGCCTACAAAGAATTATTACCATCAGAAGGACCAATTAGAACACAGATTGTTGGTAACAGTGACCCACAAAAAGAATCACAAGCACAAAGAGTAAAAGAATACATGAACTATGAACTCATGGAAAAAATGTCAGAGTATGAACCTGAGTTTGACCAAATGTTATTTCATTTACCACTTGCAGGATCTACATTTAAAAAAGTTTACTACGATGATTTATTAGGCAGAGCTGTATCTAAGTTTGTGCCAGCAGATGATTTGATTGTGCCATACTCAGCAACATCTCTTGATGATGCAGAAGCAATCATACACGTTTTAAAAATGTCAGAGAACGATTTAAGAAAACAACAAGTAGGTGGTTTTTATTCCGATATAGATTTACCACAGCCCACAACTACAATTAATGATGACATAAGTAAAAAAGAAAAAGAATTAGAAGGCACTAAAAAAACAGGAAGACAAGAAACAATTTACACATTATTAGAGTGCCATGTAAATTTAGATTTAGAAGGTTTTGAAGATAAGGATGAGAACGGAGATTTTACAGGAATCAAGCTCCCCTATATTGTGACTGTAGAAGAAGGTTCAAGATCAGTTCTTTCTATTAGAAGGAACTATAATCCTGACGATCCAAGAAAAAATAGAGTACCTTACTTTGTCCACTTTAAATTTCTGCCAGGACTAGGATTCTACGGATTTGGATTGATCCATATGATTGGCGGATTGAGCAGAACTGCAACAGTTGCTCTCCGTCAATTGTTGGATGCAGGTACGTTATCAAACTTGCCAGCAGGATTTAAACAAAGAGGTGTAAGAGTCAGAGATGAAGCTGCACCAATACAACCAGGTGAATTTAAAGATGTAGATGCACCAGGTGGTAATATTAGAGATTCTTTTATGATGCTTCCTTACAAAGAACCATCGCCAACACTTTTACAATTAATGGGTATTGTGGTGCAAGCAGGTCAAAGATTTGCTGCTATCGCTGATATGCAAGTTGGGGAAGGTAATCAAGGTGCTGCAGTTGGAACTACAGTTGCACTTCTTGAAAGAGGTTCACGTGTAATGTCTGCGATACACAAAAGACTATACACATCTATGAGATCTGAGTTTAGATTGTTAGCACAATTATTTAAAACATACATGCCGCCAGTTTATCCTTTTGATGTTGTGGGTGGTAGAAGAGAAGTTAAACAAGCAGACTTTGATGATAGAGTAGATGTACTACCTGTTGCAGATCCAAATATATTTTCAATGGCACAACGAGTTACACTCGCACAAACAGAATTACAACTAGCTACATCTAATCCTAAAATTCACAACTTGTATAATGCATACAGAAAAATGTACGAAGCACTTGGTATAAAAGATATTGATAAAATTTTACCACCACCTGCTCCGATTGCACCAAAAGATCCAAGTTTAGAACACATAGATGCGTTAGCCGTAAAACCTTTTCAAGCTTTTAGAGGTCAAGACCACAGAGCACACATGACAGCTCACTTAAATTTTATGGCAACCAACATGGTTAGAAATAATCCACCTATAATGGCTGCGTTACAAAAAAATATTCTTGAACATATTAGTTTAATGGCACAAGAACAGATAGAATTAGAGTTTGCAGACACGATTCAACAACTTCAACAGATGCAACAGATGGCACAACAGAATCCACAGATACAAGGACAGCTACAAAAGATATCTATGGACATGGAAGCAAGAAAAGCTGTGCTAGTTGCAGAGTTAACAGGTGATTTTATGGAGGAAGAGAAGAAAATTACATCACAATTTGATGGTGATCCTCTTCTAAAATTAAAATCTAGAGAGGTTGACCTTCGTGCGATGGAGAACCAACGAAAAGTTGACGCTGATCAGTCGAAATCTGAGTTAGATAGAGCAAAATTAATGCAAGCAAAAGAGTTAGCAGAAGAAAAAATGGAACAAAACGAAGATTTGGCTAAATTAAGAGCCGGAGTAAGCCTTGCAAAGAGTGCAAATACAGGTATAACTGCAATTAAGGTAGAAGATTAAGAAAAAAGGAGCAAAAATGCAAAAACTTGATAAAATTAAGGTTGGTACAGTTCCAGAACAGCAAGTTGAAGTAGATCCTAGATCTAAAACGACTGCTGACCAGGCTTTTAACTACATTGGTACAGGAAAACCTGAGTTAGAAGTACAAGGTCAAGGTGCTGTGAGACCAGACAAGAAAAGAAAATCAAAGGCGTACTAATGGCTTGGTTCAGTTTAGCAAAAATAGCTTTGCAGGCTGGAAGTAAGATTTATTCCAACCGTCAAAAGACAAAAATGGCGATGTCTGATGCACAATTGATGCATGCAGAGAAAATGGCTCGTGGAGAGGAGCAATACCAGGGCAAATTACTAGAAGCTAGGCAAAACGATTATAAGGATGAATTTGTTCTCGTTATAATTTCGGCGCCTATCATAGTTTTAATGTGGGCAGTGATGTCTGACGACCCTGCAGCGATGGAAAAGGTTAAATTATTCTTTGAATACTTTCAATCTCTACCATCTTGGTTTACTAATTTATGGATACTTGTAGTTGCCAGTATATTTGGTATAAAGGGTACACAAGTATTTAGAAACGGAGGAAAAAAATAATGGTTAATAGACTGTACAACAAACAGGTTTCACCTAAAGGATACATGAAAGGTGGACGTGTTAAAAAAATGGGTGGCGGCATGATGAATAAAGACATGATGGAAAAACCTATGATGAACAAAGGCGGAAAAATTCCTGCCCAGTTGAAAAAATTCGTTATGGCTAAAAAGAAAAAAGCCAAAATGAAAAAAGATAAATAATGGCTGGTAAAGGTTTGTATGCAAACATTCACGCTAAAAGAAAGCGTGGAGGTAAAATGAGAAAGAAAGGTGCGAAGGGTGCGCCAACGGCAGCAAACTTTAAACGAGCAAAACAAACGGCAAAAGCATAATGACTAAACTTTGTCCAAGAGGAAAAGCAGCAGCGAAAAGAAAATTTCGAGTGTACCCAAGCGCATATGCAAATGCCTACGCATCTAAAATATGTGCTGGTAAAATTAAAGATCCATCTGGAGTAAAAAGAAAAGATTTCAGAGGACCTAAACCTAGTAAAGCTATGGGTGGTAGAATAAAATTACAAGAAGGTTCAGGTAAAACTCCAATGACACCAAAACAAAAAAAATTTGCAGCTTTAGCTCCACCAAGAAATAAAATTACTTATGCTGATAAAATAGCTGGTGCTACAGGCAGAACAAAAGCTATGGGTGGTGGTCTTATGGAAGCAACTGAAAGATTGAGAAGACAAGGATTAAGAGGTGGTGGTATGTGTAAAAAAGGAATGAATAAAAAAATCCTGAGAAAATAAAATGGCTGGTTTAAAGACATGGTTCAAACAAAAATGGGTAGATATTGGGAGCAAGCGAAAAGATGGTTCCTATGCAAAGTGTGGCCGTTCAAAACAGAAAGCGGACGCGAAACGGAAGTATCCAAAATGCGTGCCTCTAGCGAAAGCGAGATCAATGTCAGAGGGTCAGAGAAGATCTGCCGTTGCCAGGAAACGGGCAGCTGCCAATGTGGGACCTAAACCTACAAACGTAAAAACAATTTCAAAAAGAAAAAATGCTAGATCAGGAGGTTTAATGTCTCCAACTAGTGATAAATCAAATCCATCAATGAACAACATGATGAGGCAAGCACAAAGAGATTACAAAGGTAGTTACATCTCTGGTAGTTTAGGTGGTGTAAATGTATCTAATCCAAGTTCTATTTCATATTATGGAAAGAAGGTAATGCCGTGATTGCAAGACAACAAATGCCAAGACAATTATATTCAAGAGGTAGTATGCCTCCAAGAAACAAGAAAAACTTCAGATCTACAAAGTCTGGAGCAGGTATGACTCGAGCCGGTGTCAAAGCCTATAGAAAATTAAATCCCGGTTCAAAACTAAAAACAGCGGTCACTGGTAAGGTCAAACCAGGATCAAAAGCTGCAAACCGACGTAAGTCGTATTGCGCACGTAGCGCAGGCCAAATGAAAAAATTTCCTAAAGCTGCGAAAGATCCTAATTCAAGACTAAGACAGGCTCGTAGAAGATGGAAATGTTAAATGGCTGATCCAAAAAAAGGCACAGGTAAAAAACCACCAGGTTCTAATAGGAGACTATATACCGATGAGAATCCTAAAGATACTGTATCAATTAAATTTGCGACACCTACGGATGCTCGTAAAACTGTTTCAAAAGTTAAAAACATCAATAAGCCGTTCGCAAGGAAAATACAAATCCTTACGGTTGGTGAACAAAGAGCAAAAGTTATGGGTAAGAGCCAGGTGGCTAGCATATTTAAAAAAGGTAAGGAAGCAATTAGAAAAGGAAAAAAAGCATAATGCAACTAGAAACAGCAATAAATCGTCTAATTAAGTATTTAAATAGACGCTCGGAAGAATTGTCAGCAGCTTTAACGTCCGGCGGTATTGACAGTATGGAAAAATATAACTATATAGTAGGACAGATAACGGCTTTAGAAGCCACTAAACAGGAACTCTCTAACCTGCTGGAAGATAAGGAGCAACATGGAACAGTCATCGACATCAACAATAAAACTACCGAATAAAGAATTGGTAGGAGTCAAAAAAGAAAAAGATTTATCAAAAGAAGATTCAACTAAACTACCACAGCCTACCGGTTGGAGAATGTTAGTTTTACCTTTCAAAATGAAAGAGAAAACAAAAGGCGGAGTTATTCTTGCTGAAACAACTTTAGAAAGACAACAAGTCGCCTCACAATGTGGTTTAGTTTTAAGAATGGGTCCAGATTGTTATAAGGACAAAGAGCGT
>VTLG01004570.1_pt1 | contig 18031 bp, 20 predicted proteins | sample 4694571 | NCBI WGS metagenome assembly VTLG01 (sample SAMN12604809, study PRJNA352737) | marine metagenome | biome: ENVO:00000447; feature: ENVO:00000209|ENVO:00000569|ENVO:01000036; material: ENVO:00002151; isolation source: viral sequences binned using virsorter ... | reverse complement strand
ATATGGTGCAGTACGGCACAGAACTTATATATAAAACTAAGGCAGAGCAGTGCAGCACATGCAAAGGCACGGGCCAAGCCTACAAGATACGCAAAGATGGTAGCCCATTTAGTCGTCCACATAAGTGCAAAGATTGCAATGCACAGGGCTATTTATTTAAGCCTACATCTACACGGGCAGGGCTACGCTTCAAGCCGCCATCAGCCAAGTGGCTTAGTGCCAATGGCTTTAGCACAAGCAAGGGTAACCTTGAAACATTGGAGAAAGCAGCACGTGTCAAAAATATGACAGATGCTGTGGAGTTCCTGTCAAAAGTTCGACGCCTGTCTGCCGTGGAAACATACCTGTCATCTTTTGTGGAAGGCATCCGAACCCACACCAAGAGTGATGGCAAGCTGCATGTTCGTTTGTTGCAGCATCGCACGGCTACTGGTCGTTTCTCTGGCGCAGACCCTAACATGCAGAACATGCCACGTGGTGGTACGGTCCCTGTCAAGAAAGTTTTTGTGTCACGGTTCAATAATGGCAAAATTATGGAAGCCGACTTTGCACAGTTGGAGTTCCGCACTGCCGCATATTTATCACAAGATGGAGTTGCAATTGATGAAGTATCTACGGGATTTGATGTACATGCATATACCAGTAAAGTTATTACTGATGCTGGTCAACCGACAAGTCGCCAAGAAGCAAAGGCGCATACGTTCGCGCCACTTTATGGAGCAACGGGCTTTGGGAGAACGCCAGCGGAAGCAGAGTATTATACGCACTTTACACAAAAATACAAGGAAATCGGCTTATGGCACTCCCGATTGGCTAAAGAAGCTATAAACACAGGCAAGATTACCACGCCATCTGGTCGGGAGTTTGCCTTTCCAAATGTTGTGCGTAAGTCTAGTGGCAGGGTGTCACACTTTACGCAGATAAAAAATTATCCTGTGCAGTCTTTCGCTACAGCAGATATCGTGCCTGTGGCACTATTACACATAGATAAACTGCTTGACGGTATGCATTCTTGTGTGGTAAATACTGTGCATGATTCAATTGTTATTGACGTACACCCGGATGAAGAAAAAAGGGTTATTGAAATAATACAAGAGACTAACAATTCATTGCCTGACTTGATTGCCATACGTTGGGGGTTGGCATTCAATGTTCCTCTGGAACTAGAGGCAAAAATCGGCCCTAACTGGCTTGACACAAAAGACGTGTCGTGATATAACTATGGTTTTCAAACTCAAAGGAAGGAGTATAAAATATGGAATTGACCACCATTGATACTAACAACTATGCTATGATGGCAAAGGCTATGGGCATGTCGGCAGAGGTTTCTGATAAAAAAAGCAGCAGCCTTCCTCGTCTGCGCATTAATCATTCTCCCATCATTGGCGCAGACAAAGTGCTGGTAAAGGCTGGTACACTCCGTCTGGAAGTTCCAGATGGCCCCACCTACTATGGGGAGTCTGCAGTAATTCGTCCCTACATGCAACGCTTCATGTACAAGCGTTTTATCAAAGGTATGGGGGATAACCCTAACCGTTATGTTAAGACTGTAATGGCTGATAACCTAAACATGGACCTGAAAGATAATGACGGTGGCTTTAACTGTGGTAAACCTGCTGGGTATATTGAGGACTTCAAAGCCCTTCCGCAAGCCATGCAAGACTTGATTCGTCAGATTAAACGGGTACGTGCGGTATTCGGGACAATTGAACTTGTCAACGCTGTCACACCAAAAGGTGACTCCGTAAAGGTGGATGTTCATCCATTTATCTGGGAGATTGATAACCGTGATGCGTTTAAAGAGATAGGCAACATATTTGCTAAATTAGCAAAAATGCAGCGTCTACCTGTGCAGCATGATATTGCTCTCAATACTACACAACGAGAGTTGCCAAACGGTAACAGCTTTTACCTTCCCGCAGTTACACTCAACCTTAACAATACTTTGAGTATTGAAGAGACTGAGCATAACACCTTTAGCGACTTCTTGTCTTGGATTGAAAATTATAATACTTACATTTTTAATGCTTGGACTGAAAAAGCTAATGAGAAAATGGAAGAGGATGATATTGATGTGGTTGATGACTTGGTTGATATCGAAGTTGAGGAGGTAGCACAATGAAACACCCCGCTGAACTGGCGTTGCATCAATACATGGAGAATGCCTCTAGTGGTAAGTCTACCATGTCTGCAGAAACTATCCAGCAAATAGGACAGGATGTAAAGTGCGCACTTGCACGTCAGTTTGGCGGGGGCAACAAGCGTGATGGGTTTGGTCTGCGCATGTCAAACGTGGGTAGACCAACCTGTCAACTCTGGTTTGAGAAGAATGAACCAGAAAAAGCGTTGCCTCTTCCCACCACATTTGTTATGAACATGATGCTTGGAGACATCGTAGAAGCTGTATTCAAAGGCTTGTTAAAAGAAGCAGGAGTACAGTATGAAGATGATGAAAAGGTTACTCTTAAACTTGATGATGACACATCCATAGATGGTACTTATGATGTTGTTATTGATGGTTCTGTTGATGATATTAAGTCAGCATCAAACTGGTCTTACACAAATAAGTTTGAATCCTTTGACTCTCTTAAACAGGGTGATGCTTTTGGGTATGTAGCGCAGCTTGCTGGTTATGCAAAAGCATCAGGCAAAAAAGCTGGCGGTTGGTGGGTTGTAAACAAAGCTAATGGTCAGTTTAAGTATGTGCCAGCCACAGGTATTGACGTTGACAAAGAAGTATCCAAAATTAAGCAAACTGCAGACACAATAAATGAGAATAGATTTGAGCGTTGCTTTGATGCTGTGCCTGAAACTTTTAGAGGTAAAGAAACAGGAAATAAAATTTTAGGGACTGAATGTAGTTTTTGTCGTTATCGTTTTGCCTGTTGGCCTAACTTAGAAGAAAGACCAGCGGTCATGTCTAAAGCTAAAGACCCAAAGATGGTATCTTATGTTGAGTTGGATGATAAGCATAAAATACCAATTACTTTTTGGCAGGGACGTGCGTCTTAGTGGTTAATTACAAAGCATTTCGTGTGGCACGTAAGTACGGGTATAGAAGTGGACTAGAGCATAAATTATCTGTCTATCTTGATGAACTTAAAATCTCATATGATTATGAGAAATTAAAAATAGAATGGGAAGACCTTGCGTACCGCACATACACTCCTGACTTTGTTCTTAATAATGGTATTATTATTGAAACAAAGGGTATGTTTACTGCAGCCGATAGGCGAAAGCATTTAGCTGTTAAGAGACAGCACCCACAACTTGATATTCGATTTGTTTTTGAAAATAGTAGACGCAAGTTAAGAAAAGGTGCTAAGTCAACTTACGGACAGTGGTGTATAAAATATGGTTTTAAATACTATGACCGTATTATACCGGAAGATTGGCTAAAAGAAAAAGGTAAAAATAAATATCCAAAGTTTATTAAATTTAGTGGAACAAAAGTGAGAAGGAGGTAACATGATAAATAAAAACTTTAACAACGAAGATATTGTAGTTCGTATCCGTCCTAAGATGGATAGTATGAACTACGAGTGGACGGGTGAAATTGATATTAGTATTATCTCTTTTCCTGACAATCCACTTGATGATGAGGACTACTCACAACTGATGCATTTTACTAAAATGATGTGTGCTTCTGTACCTATTATGGAAAATAGTAAAGTATTAAGAGATACAATTCATAACTACGTTATGGAAATGGATGATGAAAAAGAAGAAGAAAAAGAAGAAAACACCCTTGTAGTTACTGGTGAAGATGGCAATATAGTACACTTAGACTTTAGCAGTAAAACGAAAGGAAGTGCATAATGCGACATGAAGAATACATGAGGCAAGCTATGAAAGCAGATGAAGCTGGCGCACCATTTAAAATTAAAGATGAACTTGGTGGTGTTCCCTCTATGGTAGACAACCCACCACATTATAATAAAGCAGGTATAGAATGTATTGAAGCTATACGTGCCGCTACAGGTGATGGATACGAGTATTATTTACAGGGTAATATTATGAAATACCTATGGCGTTATCGCTACAAGAATGGTACAGAAGATTTAGAAAAAGCACAGTGGTATCTTAGTAAGCTAATAGAGGAAGTAGAAGGCTGCTATGATGAGAGTTAAGATTTATATATCTGTCGATATTGACCCGGAAGATTATCCTGTTCCTGCTGACGGAAATGTGACAGAAGAATTAGAAGATTACATGTATGACATGTTCTATGATATAGATGGAGCAGAAATTATAAACATCAAAACAAAAATGGAGTAACATGATGAATAACTATTTGCCTACAGATTACCAAAACTTCATTGCGCTATCACGGTATGCCAGATGGAAAGAAGATGAACAACGCCGTGAGACATGGGTAGAGACAGTTGAGCGTTACTTTGACTACATGGAAAAGCATTTAGCAGAATCATATGATTATGCCATGTCAGATGAACTACGTGCAGAACTTGAAGAGGCTGTGCTTAATCAAGATATCATGCCCAGCATGAGAGCCTTGATGACTGCTGGTCCTGCGCTAGACCGCTGCCATGTGGGCGCATATAACTGCTCTTATGTGCCTGTAGACAGCCCTAGAGCCTTTGATGAGACTATGTACATACTTATGTGCGGCACAGGTGTAGGCTTCTCCGTAGAGCGTGAGAACGTGGACAAACTGCCTATAGTTAATGAAGTAATGCATAACACAGATACAGTAATTAAAGTAGGTGACAGCCGTCCCGGTTGGGCAAAGTCTTTGCGTGAACTTATATCTTTGTTGTATGCTGGACAAATACCCAAGTGGGATGTATCAGATGTGCGTCCTGCAGGTGCAAGACTCAAGACATTTGGTGGTCGTGCCAGTGGTCCAGCACCATTAGAAGAACTGTTTGATTTTGTTATAGCTAAGTTCAAAGCTGCAACAGGTCGTAGACTATGGCCTATTGAGTGCCATGACATCATGTGTAAGATTGGTGAGGTTGTAGTTGTAGGTGGTGTACGCCGTTCTGCTCTCATCAGCCTGTCTAATCTTGGTGATGACCAAATGGCACATGCCAAGTCAGGGCAATGGTGGGATACAGAACCACAACGTGCATTAGCTAACAACTCTGTAGCCTACAAAGGCAAACCAGAGATGGGTACATTTATGCGTGAGTGGGTAGCACTATATGAATCTAAGTCGGGTGAGCGTGGTATTTTCAATCGTGATTCTGCCAGAAAGCAAGCAGCTAAAAATGGCAGACGCAAAGTACGAACAGGTTTTAAAGACCCATCTACTGGACTATCTTTAGAATATGATTTTGGTTGTAATCCTTGCAGTGAGATTATACTTCGTCCATATCAGTTCTGTAATTTATCAGAGGTAGTTGCACGTGCTAGTGATACGCAGCAGACGCTACGTGAGAAGGTACGCCTTGCTACAATCTTAGGTACATTCCAATCCACACTAACGGACTTTAAATATCTGCGTAAAGTGTGGAAGAAGAACACAGAGGAAGAGCGTTTGCTTGGTGTATCACTTACAGGCATCATGGACAACGACTTGCTAAGTGGCACGTCAGCACATCTTGGCAAAAACATTGGACAAACACTAGAAAGTTTACGTGATACAGCAGTAGAGACTAACGCTGCTATGGCTGACCAACTTGGTATTCCACAGTCAACAGCTATTACGTGCGTTAAACCCAGTGGCACAGTGTCACAGCTTGTGGACAGTGCTAGTGGCATCCATGCAAGGCACAACCCACATTACATTCGCACTGTACGTGGTGATAACAAAGACCCACTTACACAGTTTATGATGAGTGCAGGAGTCCCAGCAGAGCCAGATGTTATGAAGCCAGACTCTACGACAGTGTTTAGCTTTCCTATGGCATCTCCACGTGGGGCAGTTACACGCACAATCTTATCAGCTATTGAACAGCTTGAGTTGTGGCTTACCTATCAGCGTTACTGGTGCGAACATAAACCGTCAGTTACAATCTCTGTAAAAGAAAATGAGTGGATGGCAGTAGGCGGCTGGGTATATGAACATTTTGATGAGGTATCAGGTATCAGCTTCCTGCCGTTCAGTGACCACACGTATAAACAAGCCCCATATCAGGACTGTACAGAAGATGAGTATAATGCTATGGTAGCAAAGATGCCAAAGTCTATTGATTGGTCATGGCTGCAAGACTATGAGAAAGAAGACACAACAACAGGTGGTCGTGAGTTAGCTTGCACTGCAGATGCTTGTGAAGTAGTGGACTTGAATGCAGCATGATTGAAGGAGTAGACATGCCTACATGGTGGCAGTGGTGGTTAATAATAGTCATTACTGCCAACACTGTAATTAATGCAATTGTATATTTTAAGCACAGGTTTAAAAAGAAAGGTTGACATATGAAAAATAATAGACCAATATGGAAACAAGGTGATGGCTGGGTTCAATATGAACCACCTAAACATCACCCTTGTTATGATGAATGGGTAAAAAGAAAGGAGAAAGATAGTGAAAGAAAAGATGATTAGTGTTCTGAAAAATCATGCACAGGCAAACGTGCATTTGCACATGATGAATATTGAAACGTATTTTAAAAACCCTGCAGGTATTGGAGAACATTCTGACATCATGGAAGCTGTACAGGCTGAACTAGATAAAATGGCTGTGCATGAAGACCGTCTTGCAATTCTAAACAACTGGCCTGAAGGAGAATAAGATGACTGACAATGTAGTGAAACTTGAGCCTAACAAAAAAGACCGCAAGAAGTTTGACATTGACCTCTCGTATGGAAAGGTACGAGAACAAATGGTGGCTGAAATGCTGCAGGACAAAAAGATTGAGGTGAAGTCAGAGCGTGATGTGTGGATGCGAACAGGTAACATTGCCATTGAGTATGAGTGTTATGGCAAGCCTAGTGGCATAAATGCAACAGAGTCAGACTACTGGTTTCACAATCTTTGTGTAGGTGACGAGGTGTTTGCTACACTTGTGTTTGACGTAAACAGTCTCAAGCGCATTATCGACAACCTTGACTACAAGAAGACAGTATCTGGCGGTGACAATAATGCGTCCCGCATGTATCTGCTAAATTTGCAGAAGCTATTTTCGTCTGACGTAATTAAATCATTTAAGGAAAGTGGCAATGAATGAGGTGCTGGCACAACACTTTCAAGACGGGTTTGATGCCTTTAGTGAGGTGGATGAAATCAGACGTAGAAAGCGTGGCATTATTTATCACCAGAAAGCAAACCCGTTGAAGGCTAATGGCAAGTATACACACTCTGCACATCGTGAGTGGCAGCGTGGGTGGAACTCTGCATACTTTAAGAATTTGGAGAAACAGAATGGACTTGGAGCAAGAAGCTAAAACTTGGATGAAGGAGAAATCTATGTATGGCATTACAGCCAAAGCGTATCAGATAGCAGCATGTGAGACTGCCATCTTCCCAAAAGAAAAGGCCACAGAGTATTTAACTCTGGGCCTGACGGGAGAAGCAGGAGAGATTGCTAATAAGGTAAAGAAATTTATTCGTGATGGCGCACCACCAGATGAATATGAAGCTAAAAGAATACAAATAGGCTACGAGATTGGTGATGTTATGTGGTACTGCGCTGTGCTTGCTGAAGAAATGGGGATGGACCTTGGACACATTATGGAAAATAATCTGCGAAAGCTGGCTGATAGAAAAGCTAGGGGTACTCTGTCTGGCTCTGGTGACAATCGTTAAATATGTTATAGGTAGTGCAATATGCTTGTGGTTGTTATATCTATTAGGTATGGCAATAACTAATACAATATGTGAATGTGCTAGAGACTTTAATGGATGGTGGGAGTTAGAGTATTGGACAAATAAAGAGGGGGCTTAGTTGCCCCCTTTTTTATTGTCTGCTTCGATTGTAGGCAGATATACCATCCGGCCCCATGTTTGCACCTGACTTACCCATGAGGTAAAGCAAGTCGTAGTCAATTAGTCCACGTTCATCTAGAGACTGCAACCTTTTGTCCTGCTGCTTGCGCTTCTCATATTGCTCCATACCAAACTTTTTTGCATAATCGGGCAGTTCTTTATATTCTTTCTTTGAAAAGGTAGAACCCTCTGGTCCTTTTACAGATGCAGCATAATTCTTTGCTTGTGCATATATAGAATCTTTAAAGTCACCAATTTTCTTTACCAGATGCGCACGACGCAAATCAGCATTATCCATTTTTTTGTAGTCGTTACTTCTAATAATTCGTCCAATATGTTCTTCTATATATGGACCCATAAATTTCCTGATATAATTATCTGCCTCTGCAATTTTTGTCTTACGATATATTAAAGAGTTTGTAATCTTTAAATCGTTTAATTCTTTTTGGACAGCCGTGTCTTTTTCGCTACGCAGAATACCAAACATTTGGCGTGTAATGGGAGTTACCCTACGAATAGGTGCCTCTTTTGTTGGGCTTTCGTATTGACGTGCTTCATCAAAACCAAACTTTTCTTGAAGCATGTCTTCAATCTGGTAATTACCCGGTACACGAGCCAATACCTTGCGAAGCAAAAATAAGTTAAAGTTTTCAGTATCGTTTTCACGGGCTATCCTTGCTTCATCTGGTGCAAGCAACGAATTATATATGTCCTGTGAAGCAGTGAGAGGAATGCCATAAGTTGTTACAATGTTACCAAAAAACTCTTTTGGAAATTCAGTAATTCTAGTAAAGTCACCCTGTAAAGCATCATTTAAACCTGCCTCTAAGGCATAAAACCCAAATCCAGCACGGAATTGTGTTCCTGATAATGCTTGCACCATAGAGGTTAAATCACCACGAGTAAAACCAGCACGTTCTCTATACTTTCCCTCCTCTATACCAAGGACATTTCTCAATGTTTCTTCTCGTGTAATGTACCTTGCTGCAAGGTCGCCAAAGAACAAAAACGGTGCGGCAGGAAAGAACGGACGCGCATCAAATTTTGTGCCATCCGACATTTTCATTTCGTACCAACGTGTTCCCTCTCCCTCTTTTAAACGATAAGCAGTGGCTGCTGTATACATCCCTAGTCCAACCATAGATTTAGCAAACTCTTCGTAGTTTCTTGCTTCTTTACCAAATGATTTTACTCCACCCTCAAGCATATATAAAGGTGAATACTCGTAGGTAAACCGCATTGCGTTTGCAATAAATCGTGGGAATGGTACGAAAGATGACACCAAGAACGGGTAACGATGCACACCATCAATAAACGCACGAGATATAGGATTGCTTGCATCTCTTTGATAGGTAAAATACAAGGCTCTTTCTACAGCATCGTCAAGAAATTTTTTACCCTCTTCGGTAGCACCAAACACTTCATTAAATTTACCACTACGCATAATTTCTCTAAGGTCATAGTCGGCATCATTTATTACTTTGCCGCCTTTTACCGCTTGCACTTTCATATCATTCAGTGCGCGTTTTAGTTCCCCAATAAACGCAGCGCGTTTAAACATGTTATCAGACAAAGTGTTAAGGCCGTTTATTTGACGAGAAAACTTACGCAGGGCAGTCATCTCTGTAGGTGCTTGTCCTGTAGCCGGGTCCATGTCACGCAATGCGCTAAACATTTTTGTAGCTTTATCTTGAAATCCGTTGTATAAAAACTCTTCTGCAAGCACGGCTTCTTTTTTGTTAGCCAAACCATATGTCACTGCAAAAACATCGTCAAGCGCACCCTTTACACCTACGGCCTCTCTATACGCTTTGCTAGTGGCAAGTCTTGTACCGTTGTCTAGGGTTTTTGTGAGAACATCCATGCCCACACGTATATTACCAGATGCCACGTTACGAATTGTTGTAGCTGTCTGTGACACCATCAACGCCAGACGAAGTGCGTCCGATTCTTTAAAACCGTCGTATGTCTTACGTGCCAGCTTTTCCAGCATACTCTTTGGAACTATATCTGCTTTGCCGCCCTCAAGTTCAGATACGCCATAAATAAAACCACGTCCGTCTTCTGCATCAACAGCATCATTAATTTTTTTGAATGTTTCTTTAACTTTTTTATCCACGACAAAAATATTATCATTTGCCATGTCCATAACATTACGAAATATTTTTGCTTGAAATCCAGCTTTACCAAGTGTCCTACCAGCATCAGATGCATCAGCAGCAAAGAGTGCTGCAATATCAGAGTCGGTAAGATTATACTTTATTTTTACGTCGTTTATTTCTTTAGATAATGCAGAGGAGTCCAGACCCTTTTGCTTTAATGTTTCTATAGTACGAGCAATACCATCAGATATACGCTCACCATCTCGTAATCCCCCACTCTTCTTTAGCAAATCAACGCCAAATGCTAGAATGCGGTCTGATTTTTCACGAGAAAATTTTATGCCAAAATCAGGCTGCAATGTGCCAGCTTCGGCAGCAATTTGACTACCTATTTCTTGGCCCCTTGCTACTCTCTCTGGGTCAAGAGCATTTAGCCTACTACGAAACTTTTTTACTTCGTCTTTATTTTTACTGATAGTGCTGGCTGCAGCATCGTCTGCTTCACGTGCTAACTTACCCGCATTTTCTGTGGCTTCTTTGATAAGTTCTGGTGTGCCTTTGTCTATAAATTTATGAAATCCAATCTTAATTCCAACAGGAACAAATGCACCTGTGGCACCCAACGCAGTGGACAAAGCTGCTTCAGTGGCAGAGATACCCTCTCTGACCTCAATAGTATCCTCTACATTTTGTTGTGCTATATTTTGAAACAGTGCGCCAGAAGCCTCTAATGCAACAGCAGATTTAACTGGATTAGCTGCTGCAAATGTGGCTGCACGAGCAGGTGCGCTTGCCAAGGCTTGCACAGAAGTTGAGATAGGTTTTTTAGCTAGGTTGGAGAGAACATTGCTGATGAGTAGTTTGTTTGTGGCAGCGACAGCTTGTCCAGCGACTTTGCCACCACCCGGTATAAGCAAACCAAGCAATGTAGAGGGTGCGGTTGCTATGCCCTCTGCATAGTCACCCAAGGCTGTACCAAAGGAACCCATGCTATTAAAAGCGGCAGAGCCGGAGCCAAAGTATGGTAACGCACGATAGGCTTGATACAAATTTTTGTAGTCAGTTAGTTCTTGAATATTTTCATCTGCTTGTAGTGCAGATACATATCCATAGTCTTGAATTGCGGTTAATTCATTTGTGTCTAATGAACGAAAGTGTTCTAGCACTTCGTCAATAGCTTCTTCTTCCTCTAATTCTTCTGGGCTAAAGTTTAGGTGATTTACACCAAAACGAACAGCGGCTTTACGTAACCCCTCATTAGATTTAAAATCTTGATAAGTAAAATCCTGTAAGTCTTGATTTGCCATAAGGCCAACACCCTGCACAGGCGCGGTCAATGGCTCTAGTCTGGCTACCGTGTCATCATCACCTATAAAACCCTTAATGGTATTTTCTGTAGCGGGTTGAAGTGAAGACTTAGGCGACGGCAACGCATCGTCATCTGGTAAGAAACCTTTTATTTCCACTTTATGCTACCTCTGGTAAAGGTTTAATATAGCCGTTAAAGAAGATGGCCTCTCTGCCAATATCTTTATCCTTGTATTTACCTGCAGAATTTTTAATCATGTCTTCTGTCAAAGTAATAATTCTATAGCCCAATGCGCCAAGAGTTGCCTCTGCATCCAGACCAAATCTTTGGTCAGCTTTTGCGCTTGCAACAAACTTCGCAGCAATACTTGCTTTAGTTCGTTGTACTATTTCAGTGTATGCTGGCTCGTAAGGTGCAATCAAATTTCCAGATTCACTCACGTCTGCCTTAAATCCTAATCCAAATTTATCGCCAAGTGATGCATCATTAAGACCTTGGGCCATATTATAGTTAAACAAAGATTTAGCTTCATTAATGCTAAATCCGGGGTCACTAATAATACCACTTTTTATACCATATTCTCTAAGGTCATCTACCCTTTTATTTAAAGTTTCTAAATTTGCTTGCAGTGAAGGTATTTTGTTTAGGTCGGCCTCTTTATCAGATTCTTGTGCAATGTCAATTTGTTGTTCAAGTTTAAAACGCTGGGTGACGGCAGCATTATATGCGTCTTTAATATTCATTGTCATTGCGTTTTCAGTATCAAACTTAAAGTCTGGTACAGTGACACGAGCAGTGTCAGATGCTTGACCCGGCTGTGCAACCCCATACTCTTGCATGTATGAACGGTATGTCTCTTTATCTATACCCTCAATATTTTCAAAACGGTCAAAAGACAAATCAACAGGCGCAACGACGGCGTTGGCAAGCTGTGCTGTGGTCATGTCTGCAAACTGGTCGGGGCTAAACTCTGCCGTAGTGGCATACCAATCGTTGGCATTTTGACCCAGCTTACGGGCCTCACCAGCACGTGTGACGGCATCCTGCACGGCATATACACCACCACGTGCAATACTAGCAGCGACAACATTGTCATAGCCGTTGGACTGAAGACGCTCAATGGCCTCTTCAACTGTCTCTAGTTTATTCTTGCGGTCTTTCTTTTCATCAAGCAGTTCTTTGGTCAGGTAATCCATTGCACGTTCTGTACGCAGCGCAACTCGCTCATTATCCTTTTGCAGTGCTTTACCAATCTCACCTGCTATAGCCCCAAGCATAACCATTATTTGCTTCTCCTAGCCATCAAACCTTTTATCTCTTCTACCTGTTCGTCAGTAATAACAGGAGTATCTGTCTCTTCTTTTGTCTTGTTCTTTTTTTCTTGCCGCTTCATGGCTACTGCAATCTCTGAGAAATCAGGCAGTGGGCTTTTGTTTGACTTTTGATTTTCAACCACATAGTCAACACCCTGCGAGTCACCAATAAACTGTAGCATTTCTATCATAAACGGCATCACAAGAATGCCTACGTCTACGCTATGCACCCCTTCCATCACATTAGCAAGCATCAGTGTGTCAGCTATTGTGGTAATAGGAATGCCTATCTCAAGAATATTTAGCAGTTGAGGCAGCGTCTCTTCGTTAATCAACATTGGCAGATAATATTCCATCGCCTCATTGACTGTAGTCAACTGCGGTGGGTTCTGCCACGGGCGGTCACCCAAAGGTGCCGTCAAAGACTGACCGGGAATAGGCGCATCAAACGGAAGTTCAGGTGCTTGTAGCATTCTTAATTTCCTTTCTACGCGCTTCAATCATCTTGCAGACATTTTCTACATCACGTAGTGGCTGGTCTTGACCCTTGCCACCATCATCTTTCGGTTCTGGCTTGCGAAGTAGGCCCGTGTCTAACTTAGGCTTTTCCTCTGCATTCCTTTTCCGGTATGCTTTAAACATCTGATTTACTTGTGGTCCAACATTATTTTGCATTTTTATATTCCAAAGCTACCTAACAATTTACCTGCAACACTGCCACTACCAGCAGTCAAGAAGCTGCCAATAAGGCTACCAAATCCTAATGAAGAGTTATAGTCATTCTGCAATTCTGCAATATTTGCATTGGTATCTGCAGCCAACTTAGCACGAGCCAATTCAACTACACGACTACGCTCGTTTTCAGTGGATGTCCATGCCCACTCCATAGAGTCAGCATAATATTGCCACATATTAGAATATGCAGTATTTGATATATTAAGAAGTGCCGATGCATTCAGTTCGTTAGCGCGATTGATAGCCGCTGTATCTGCCGTAGCAATCTGTCTGCGCCACTGTGCATTACTCTGGTCAATGACAAGTCTGTTCTGGGCATTAAACTGGTCACGTTGATTGTTTAGTTCTGCGTTAAATCTTTCTACAGTATTTCGTTGTCCTGCATTATATTGCGCCTGTGCATTCATCTGTGATGCATTAAACTGCGACACATTGTTAGCGAGGTTAGCAAAGAACTGGTCAGTTTGATTTTCTGAAGTTGCATTAAACTGTGCTGCCGCATTTTGTGCAGCTTGGTCTGTAAACAGGCTTTGAATACGCTGCTGCGCTTTAAAGATGTCTGTCTGTTGTTGATTAGACAGATTAGCCATATCCATCTGCATAAAGTTCTGGGCATTCATTACAGCAGACTGTTGCCTGTTTGACAAGTTAGCCATATCAAGATTAGATAATGCTGCAGCCTCTGCCATAACAACAGCTTGATTGTTGCCTAAATTAGCAAGGTTCATGCTGTTAGCAATACGGCTGTTTTCTAAAGCAATCTGTTGTTCAGCAGTAAAGTTCATATTAGCTACATCAGCAATACGTCCAGCGTTAGCTACACGGGCTTGAAAGGCTTGGTCAAACTCTTGGCCCATAAACTGCGCACGTTGCTGTGCGGCAAGCATGACACGTTGTTGTCTATTAGATAAATTCTGCTGCTCAAACTGTGCAAAAACACTTGCGTCTGCTTGTGCAAGAGGCAGGGCAGCTTCCATAGTTGCTTGTATTATGGCCTGTCCTGCAATACTTGATGCTCCCAAACCACGTGCTGCCATAGCTTGCGTGGCAGAACGCATGGCACCAGCAGCCCACGATGGTGTATTGCCACCCTCAAACTGTTGCATTAAACCTTCAAGTTGTCCTTGCACAGTAGCCTGTTTGGATGGCGTTGCTTCTGCTGCTTGAATTTGTTCTGTAAACTGTGCTGCCGTCTGTGCATCTGCTGCACCAGAAATCAACTCACCTTGTTGAATTTGACGCTGCACAGGGTTGTCTATAAGAATTGCATTACCCTGTGCGGCATTTACATCGCCTACAGATGTAGCCGTTTGCTGGGCCGCTGTGACCTGCGCACGGGGGTCTACAGTGCCTTGTGCTGCTTGGGTAGCCTGAAGTGCTGCATCGACGGCTGGTGCCGCTTGAGCAGCTTGCATTACATTCGTTTGTGTTTCAATGGGTGCTTGTGCAGTGGTAGTTGTTGCCATTGCCGTTGGGATAGCAACACTACCTGTTACCTGACCACTACGTGGGTCAATAATTTGTCGTGGGTCTTGAGTTATGCCTTGAGCCGTTACTGCTGCACCTGTAGGTAGTCCCGGTCTTTGCATCATTTGTGCTGATATATCAGAAATATTTGGTGCAACTTCTTCTGTTACTACGTTACCATCAGCATCTGTAATAGGCTTCATAAAGTTAGGGTTAGGAGTTTTTCCATCATCAAGAAACTCATTACTATCCATTTTTGGTTTAGTTACTTTTTTAAACTCTTGTGTTGGCACATAAGCCTGACGCAATGCTGGATTAGGGGTAGCAGGTCCGGGGCGATAAAATGCGCTGTCTGCTATAGTTTCACCACCGGGACGTGGTGTAACCTTTGGTATCCCACTAGAACCGGGTGCTGCTTGTATCTGTGTTTGACTGGGAAGAACCTGTCCGGGTGTAGAAAACCCCCCCTCACGCATCTTTACCACACCACCCTTTGCCATCTGCACAGCAGCATTTTTAAACTGCTCCATACGTGCCTGACGTGCAGGGTCTTGCTCAATGAAGTCTTGGAATTGACTCATGTTGCCTGTATAGCCCATGCTCTTGGCGATTTTGTTCATCGCTTCTGGTTTAAATGCTCTGAATACAGCCATACTAACTCATTCCCATAAATACTGTGACCACCATTGCGACCACCATTATGGTGCTACCCATAATCATAGCTTCTAGTCGCCACATGCGTTTGTCTAAACCCTCTAGCTTCTCTTGCACAGCGGCATACCGGATAGCGCACTCTTTTTCATGCGCTTCCAGTTCCATCTGTGTCTTGAGTACGGGTTCCATTGTCAGCTTCATTAAGATGCTTTGTATGCCTTGCCGTCACTGATTGCTTTCGTTGTAGCCGCCATGTCTTCTGAACCCCAATCAGTTTTGGCCTTCATTAGTTCAAGGTGTTCTACATTTCTGTCTACACAAGCCTGACGGTCAGCGGCCTCTTCATCTGCCATCTGTGACCCTGCAATCACTGCGTTGATAAGTTCAACGGAATGACCCATTGCTGTGTAGTCTTGTGCGAGTTCTTCTGTAGTTCTAGCCATGTTAATCTCCTATCTTGGCTTCTAATTCAGCTACCTTTGCTGAAAGTTCTTTGATTGCATTTACAAGAGGCATAATCATCATATCTCTACTCAACGCCTGTGTGCCATCTGGTTGTGTTGACCATATCCCCTGTGTTCCTGCCTTAGAATCATCAAGTGCTTGCTTTACTTCTTGTGCAATAAAGCCGTTCATTACAATGCTTGTGTCCATTTTATTGGTTGCGTTGTATGAATCTGTAAGTGTTTGCGGTACTTCATTGCTTGGCTTCCATTGGAATGTGCGAGGCTGTAGACGATTGATAAAGTCTAAGCCAAGTGTATCATCTTTAATGTTTGTTTTAAGGCGTTCATCAGATGAGCGTGTCCAAGAAGCATTGGTTGCAAAGTTATTGTAAACTCTGTTTCCTGATTTACCAAAAGTAAACTCATTGTCTCCTAAAGAATCTATATCATTACCAATGGTAATGCTTTGTGCGCGGCTAGAACTCGCTGTATCAGTAAGATAACCAATACAAATGTTATCACTACCTGTTGTTAGGTCATCGCCAGCTTGATACCCCAACATAGTATTTCTAGCACCCGTGGTAATATTTTTCCCCGCATCGCTGCCTATAAGAACAAGCTGACTTCCTGTTGTATTATCTTCCCCAGCGTTAGACCCTACGGCTGTGTTGTTACTTGCCGTAGTGTTCGTATCAAGTGCCTTATAACCAAGAGCAGTGTTGTTTGCCCCAGTGGTATTTGCATAAAGAGCATATCCTCCTGCAGCGGAATTGTTTGCGCCAGTGGTGTTTGAAACTAATGCTTGATATCCTAAACCAGTGCCGCCGCTTGCGGTTGTATTTGCTTGCATTGAAGCGTAACCCATACTGACATTGTTTGACCCTGTTGTGTTATTTAGCTGACTATTTGCCCCTACCGATACATTACCAGATGCCGTTGTGTTTGCACTTGATGCAGCATCGCCCACTGCAACATTAAGAGTGCCAGTAGTATTAGCGTCTAGGGCAAGCGCACCCACTGCTACACTCTGTGCGCCAGTGGTGTTTTGTTGAAGAGCGGCGTTTCCAACCGCAACATTACTTGCGCCAGTGGTTACATTAAGACCAGCTTGAAAACCTACGGCGGTGTTAGAATTTGCAGTGGTGCTAGAAGTAAGGGCTTGAGTTCCAACACCCACATTGCTTGCGCCAGTAGTGTTTGTGCCTAGTGCATTAACTCCTACCGCTGTATTGTTATCTGCCGTGGTATTTGCATCCAAAGCCTGATGACCGATAGCTGTATTATTAGAACCTGTAGTATTTGCATATAAAGTTGTTTTTCCACAAGCTGTGTTGTTTGCTCCTGTTGTTGATTGCATTAGTGACGCATCACCAACAGCGACATTATTCGCCGCTTCTGTGTTAGCTGATAAAGCATATCTACCGACAGCTACGTTGTTCGCGCCAGTTGTGTTCGCGTCTAAAGAATATGCTCCCACCGCCGTATTTTCTGCGCCAGTGGTGTTTGCGTTTAATGCCAGATAACCTACGGCTGTGTTATTACTTGCCGTAGTATTCAACGCAAGAGAACCATAACCAAGAGCAGTGTTTTGACCGCCAGTTGTGTTTGTGCTTAGAGCAAAACCCCCAACAGAAACCGTTTCATTTGCTGTTGTAAGTGCAGTTGATGCGTTATATCCAACAGCTACGTTATAGTCTAAACCGCTGTCTGTTACGTTGTATGTAGTTAAAGCATTGTTTCCTACCGCAACATTTCTGCCGCCAGTAGTATTTGCGCCAAGAGCGGCAAAACCAACCGCTACATTTTCAGTACCAGTAGTGTTGGCATCAAGAGCAACACTTCCTACTGCCAGATTGCTTGCACCAGTGGTGTTTGACCCCATCGCCAAATAGCCTAAAGCAGTGTTGTTGCTTGCTGTGGTGTTTGCAGCCAGTGCCGAACTTCCTACTGCCACATTTTGTGTGCCAGAGGTGTCGGCAGTTAGAGCGGTGTTTCCAATAGCCACATTGTTACCACCCGACAACGACCCGTCATCAAGTGCGGCATCGCCTAGTGCCACATTTCCTGTGCCTGTTGGGAAATTGCCGTCCAGCTTAATGCTACCACCATCAAAC
>VTLG01000205.1_pt1 | contig 18032 bp, 20 predicted proteins | sample 4694571 | NCBI WGS metagenome assembly VTLG01 (sample SAMN12604809, study PRJNA352737) | marine metagenome | biome: ENVO:00000447; feature: ENVO:00000209|ENVO:00000569|ENVO:01000036; material: ENVO:00002151; isolation source: viral sequences binned using virsorter ... | reverse complement strand
TTGCAGCACCTGCTTCACTCATATCAAGAGTTAAAGCTGTTATATCAGAACTTGAATCAGTTCCTTTAAATATAATATCAGCATCACCTGCTTGAGCATCTATAGTAATATTACCAGAAGATGTTGCTAAAGTTACTGCTCCATCACCTGTTGAAATGTTATCTGCTGCAATACTAGAACTTGTATAAGTATTAAGTGCTGTAACAGCAACTTGTTTCATTGTACCATTATCATTTAAGATAATTCTATCTGCATCAGCAATAGTTACTGAAGAGGCACTATTATCACCATCTAAAATATTTATTTCTGTTGCAGTTGCCGCTACATTTGTACCACCAATATCAAGAGTAGTCATTGAAACTTCTCCTGCTACTGTTAATACTCCACTAGTTAAAGTTAATAAATCTGTATCAGATGTATGCCCTATAGTTGTACCATTAATATTAATATTATCAATTACTGCTTGAGTTATTGCACTGTTTGTACCTAAAGTTGCACCATCAATACTTCCACCATCTATATTAGCCGTATCTGCAGCTAATGCATCTGTAGTAACTGTACCATCAAAATATGCATCTTTAAATTCATATGAACCAGAACCTAAATCTATATCATTATCTGTTACAGGTAAAATAGAACCATTATTAAATGTAACTTGGTTATCTCCACCTGCTGCAATAGTTATTACATCTGAACCACTAAAAGTAATTGATGTATTAGTATCACCATCACCTGCAATTGAATCTAATTGTAAAGAACCTACATTTGTAATATCTGCATCACTAAAGTCTAAACTTCCTGTAACATCAAAATCTCCACCTACAGATAAATTACCTGCAACTGTTGCATTAGCACCACTAAACGTTACTGCTGTAGTAGTACCAGATTTAATTATTAAATTTCCAGAAGTATTTGTTGCACTACCAAAAGTAGTACCACCATCTTTAAAGAATACATCTCCACCATCTGCATCTAGTATAATATCTGCTGCTGCATCAACTGTTAGATTATTTGCAGAAACAGTTAAATCTGTTCCGTCACCTTCAATCTTTTCACCATCATTACCGAAAGTTAATCCTACATTAGCAGGAATATTAATATCAGTTGTTGCTGTTAAATTTAAATCAGCACTTGCACTAATAGTTAAATCTGTACCATCACCTTCAATTTTTTCTCCGTCATCACCAAAGGTCATACCAATATTAGCGGGTACATTTATATCTGCACCAGATGTTAAATATAAATCTGTGCCATCACCATAAATATATTCTCCGCCTTCATCATTAAAGTATAATCTTTTAGTGCTATCTATAACAACATCATCAGCAAATTTAAAGTGGTCTTCATCTTCCATCCAATATAAAACACCATCAGATGTTTCACCATCAAATGTTACTGTAATATCTGTACCTGCAGTACCTGCTCCAAATGTTAATGTATTTCCAAGTAATTTGGTAACTGGCCCACCTTCTGCTGCTGTTCCATCATGTGTATGGCCTGTACTAACAGCAAATGCTGCTAATAACTGGTCAAATTCATTGTTTAAATCAGATGCTTCAATTACCGCACCATCAACAATGTTACTAGAACTTTGTCTTGTATATGTTGAACCCATCTATCTTCTTCCTCCCGGTGTAAATTCTAATTCAAATCCTTTTAATGTAAAAGGGTTATTTGTACTTGTATCTGTAACTTTTAATGCTACAGCAAATCCAGACCCTTCTACTGCTTCTCTTGTAATTGGCAAATCGCCTAAACCATAAACGGCTGTACCATAAGCTCCACTTCCAAATATTGCTCCAGTACCTGATGTTTCTAAACTAAATGCACTAGGTTGTGGTGTATCACTATCATCATAATTATAACGTACAAACATACTAGCACTAACTTCACCTTCTGGTTTCCAGTTTAAATTTATTCTTTGCATATTTTTTCTTATGCCGGGGTCACCCATTGTCATATCTGGAGACCTAAATGTAGCTTCTATAGTTCCTGTACTACCTGCCATTGTCCAAGAATTACCATCATCTTGCTTATAGATATAACCATCATATCCACCAGAGACAGTAGTTTCCGTGTTACTAATTAAATCAGAATCACAACAAGAAACTTTTAGTCCTTTTATATCTGCATATTCAAATCCCATTTGTTGTGTATTTGGATTTGATTTAATTACAGCAATTAAACCTTTAGCAGTTGTTTCACCTCCAGTTGTTTTAGGATAAAATAAACGATATTGAGATTTATTACCTATAACTAAAGCTGTTACATTATCATAACCAATTTCATTTATTCTGTCCTGTACTTGTTTTGATACAGTACCTAATTCTACGTCACCAATTCTTGCAGTACCTGCAATTGTACGTAAACCATCTGCTGCTAAGAATATAAGGTCACCACCTAATTCTTGTATTGAATGATGTGCTAAAGTACCTATACCTTTTGCTACCTCTGCTTTTGCAAAATTACTTGAACTAGTACCTGTTATTTTATAAATACTACTTTCACAAAATACAAATAACTCATCACGAAACACTTTTATTCCTGTGATAACATCACCCATAATAATTGTGCCGCCACCAGTATCAAAATCATCTTCTGTGTATGGGCCTGAATATTGCAATGTTGATGTTGCATTAGACATTCCACCATACCACATATGATTTGCAAATGATTTTACAAATTTTGGATTAGTTGGTGCTGTTCCACCGCCTGTAGCATTTATTATATCTTCAGTATAACTTGTATTTAATGTAAATGCAGCCGCTTCTCCAGTAGCAATAATTATTTTATCATTTCCATCAAAGTTAAATTTATCAAAATCATAAGTATTACTTGTGCCTTTACTTGTAGCTCTAGAAGTCCAACTTCCAGAAGTAGTTCCTGTTAATACAGTTCCACCTCTTGCTACAACTAAAATATCATTAAATATTGCACATAATTGAACACGTTCAGTAGAAGCAGAAACTTGTGGTACTATTGTTGAATTAAATTTTGTTGTTCCATTTAGTTTTCTGTATCCACCTTCAATACTTGGTTCAAAATTTTGTAGTTGTAATGCTTCACCCGGATGCATTGTAAATACATCTTTATTTAAAACTAATCCTCCACCACAACTTGCTGTAAATGGTGATATTTGTGAAGTATCTGGCATTAATTAACTCTTGTATCTCTCATATATGTTTTAGTATTAATATATTCTGACCTTAATTGTTGTAATTGATTATCATATTCTTTAACAGACATTGCTGCTGCTTGTGGGTCAGAACGTAATACATAAGCATAATATTTTGCTTTTGTTATAATTACATCTTTAAATCTATCATCTAAGTCCATAGTATCACCATGTGCTGATAAATCAGTATGTACTTGCCAATATTCATATTGTATAGTATAATTACTTTTATCTGGTACTGGTGATAATCCAAATTTTTTATCCTGTGTATGATAAACATAATCTGGTGTACCTTGAGATGATGATGTATTTGATAAATCTGTTTCTAAATATCTATTTTGCCAATCATCATATGTTATATATTTTAATTTTTTAACACCTATATTTTCAGATATTCGTACATAATCAACATCTAAATTTGTTGATGTTACAGTATTATTTAATGTTATATATGTTGTTTGTGCTGTAGCATCAAATGTTGTATCTAAAACTTTACCTTCACCAAAATTTGATACTTCTACAGTTGTATTTAAATTTGTTGTATCTTCAGCAGATGTTCCAACTTGAACTTTTAATGATGCCCCTACACTATGAGAATCAAAAACTCTTAATTGTAATCTATATGTTTTATTTTTTACAGTTGATATAGATTGATATATAGCATAATCATTTAATCTTGCTCTACCATTTCCTCCACTATTGTAAGCAGCACTACCAGAACCTGCTATTGTAGTCCAACTTGAAATATCAGAAGTAAATTCACCATTAGTAACTAATTCTTTAGGAACTAATCTAAATGTATCCCAATCCATTTTTCTATATGCTTTATCCGTACTTTGTGGTGATGCAGATGATGGTAAACTATATGTTCGTTGTCCTGCATTTGTATCTTGTGTTGTAGATAAATATAAATCAGGAACTTCTGATAATGAATTATATACTTCATGCATAGCTTTAAGCACGAATTTTTTTACAGAAGTTTGAATACCTCTACTACTTGAAAAAGTAGAAGATGTTAATTCTGGTTCATTTAATTCATTTAAGACATTATTTACTAATGTTAAATATGTTGTTGCCATTATACCCCTGTTTTATTTAATCCTGCTATTGGAAAACTTTCAAATTCTATACAATATGCATCTATTGCTGTTACTGATTTATATTCTGTAGATTTACTATTATATGCTTCATAAAATTCATATCTTGCTACTTGACATTCTTCTTCATTTGGATACAAAAACCCATTATATTTAACCGAAGGTGCATTTGGCATAGATACTAATATTAGCATAAACCATATTTTAATCATTTTAAACTCTTAATGTGGGGTTATTATACCCCACTTTTTTTAATTTATTTTAATTTCTTTAGGTTGCTTTTCTTTTGGTAGTTCTTGTACCAATAATACTTTTAACAATCCATTTTCTAATTTTGCATCAGTTACAATCATATATTCAGATAACTTAAAAGATTGTTTAAAATTTCTTTCTGCTATTCCTTTATGTAAATACTCATGTTCTATTTTACTTTCTGTATCAATTTGTCCTTCAATAAATACAGAATTTTCTTTTTGTGTTACACTTATTTCTTTTTTAGAAAATCCTGCAACTGCAAAACTTAGTTCGTATGTTTTATTATCAAACTTTACAATATTGTAAGGTGGATAATTATTGGGTCTATAATCAGCTATATCGTTAAATAAGCTATCAAATCCCACTGTCATTGCCCTGAATGGGCTTAAGTCTAGTCTTGTCATTATTTGCCTCCTTATTAAGCAAGGTTATTAATGTATCTAATTTATATTCTATACTAGATACTCGTTTCTCTAAGTCAGTATTATCTGCACCCAAAGAAACAATCTTTTGTCCGGAAGCAACTTTTGATGCCTTCCGTAAATCATGTACTACCATAAATCCTCTTTTATAAAAGGGGGCAAAAAGCCCCCCTAAATTATATTAATTATTGTGCAGTATCGTGTTGAGCATCAGACTGTCTGTCTGTCTCATCCACACCTGCAACATCACAAAGTACTGCCCAAACACGGATTTTACCCGCAGTTGAAGCTGCACTTAATACAAGTACATCAAGTGTATCAGCAGTTGCTGCTACGTGTCTTGCTGTAGCTGTTAATGTTGAATAACCCGTTGCGTTAGTATCTCCATCAGCATAAATATCAACATCTCCACCTGTAATACCTAAGTCCATAGTTACAGAACTTGATAATGCAGTTAGCACTTCAATTCCTGCTTCCATAACTAAAGTTTCAGCAGGTAAATCAAGAACACGTAGAACATCATTTTGTGCTGCTCCACTGTCTCCATTGATTGCTGAGACATCAATTGTATTTTCCACTAAATAAGGAGTTCTTATTCCGGGGTTATATCTGCCGGGACGATTAGTTCCACCCGGCCCAGTTACATCATATGTAGCCATAGTTAAATCCTCCCTTAATCAATTAATAAGTGTCTAGCCATTAATGCTTCCGAACGAAGCACTTTTCTTCCAAACACGTGTAATCCTCTAACTACATCAGCAAAAGAATCTGGGTCTCTGATAACTTCTGTTTTTGCAATTGCATTAGCAGTTGCAGTAGAACTCATGTGTCCCCATAACACTTTATAATAGTTAGATGTTGTTGAAGCTGCAAAGTTATTAGTCATATAACATTTGAAGCCTTGAATTTGACCTTCAACCACTCTACCATTTCTAATAGGTGATTTTCCGTCTCCTGTTACAGATGCATCCATTAACTTCGCTGATGCTTGAGCAAGTTGCTCATAAAATTCAGGTGAAGCTAAAAACCATCTGTTTTCAGTTGGAACATCTGCTCCATGTAGTCTCTTAGCACAGTTAGCCATAACGTTAAGAGGGTCAGTTTCAGAAGTACCGAATCCGGTATCTGTTCCTGAACCATCTGAACCTACAGTTGTTCCTGCACCAGAAAGCATAGCAGCGATGATGTTCTCATCGTATGAGTCTTTAAGAGCATAAGCCCCTGAAGACGTAGCCAAAGATTCCCAGTTTACGTGAGATTGTCTTTCTTCAATATCGTCAACTTTAAAAGCGAAAGCATTTGCTTGGTCTACAACTAATTGAAGTTGGTCATCTGCTAAATTTTGAATAGCAACATGGCCACCTCTAGTATAAGAATTTACACTTATGCTTGGCTCTTTAATAATATTAACTGTATCTCCGAAGTTTTCAATCTCTCCCGCATAGTCGGTGTTGGTTATATCTTCAACAACCGAAGCCGTACGGAAAAACTTTTGAACCTTTTGACTATAAATTACCGGTAACCAATTACCCGATGGTAAGTTAGTATAACCGGCTCCTTTAGCAATAGCCATAATTTCCTCCAGTTAAAATTTTATGTCTGTTCTATACGTCCCTCTTTCCTCGCTGCATCAATTTCCTTTTCATATTTAGCAAATTGTTGAGGTCTAAGTTTTGCAATTTCAGACACTGACCAAATCTTTTTACCACCTTCTGTTGTAATAGAACCTCGTTTAGTTCTAGTTACAGCTTCAGCAGCATTAGGTTTAGCCGTTTGTTTTGTTTGTAGATTGTGGTCGGCTTTATACAAGTCAACTACTCTAGCGGCCCATTTTGCATCGGTATTATTTTTATAAATACCATCTGAAATACTTATTGGTTGTTCATTAAGCCAATTATTAAAATCAGTATTATCTTTTAACTCATTAAAATCTGGATGTAATACATTCAATTCTTTTAATGCTGTTTGTTGTACTAATTTTGATTCCTCACTTCTTAATTCTGTTAAACGAGTTTCAATATCTTCTACTCTTTTATCAGCTTGTAAATGCGAAATAGATTCCACAACTCCATAAATATCAGGATATTTCTCTTTAAACATTGCCAATTCTTCAGGGCTTTTAGGAGCCTTATAAGTTGGTTGAGCTTGTTCACTAAGAGATTTTTCCTTCTCTTTCCACTCATTTACTTTTCGGTCATAATGAGATTTTAAATCATCATACCTTTTTTTAAAATCGTGTTCTTGTTGTTTTGTCTGCTTTTCTGAATCCAAAAAGCTAGTTGTTTGTGTAGGAGTAGCCTCATCGGTGTCCTGTGTTTCAACTGTTTCAGTTTCATCTAACTCTTTTCTGTTAGAATGTTTATATGGGGTAGGCTCCAAGTCTTGTTCTTGTTTAGCTTCATCTACCATTTTTCCTCCTTGAGTGCCTTATAAATAAGGGTAGCTCGGTTGTGATTTGGGGCTGTGCCTTTTGCACAGGTCGCCATCTTAAAATATTCTATACACCCATTGAATAAGGTGTTACAAAATATTTAAGAAACTCGTTATGTCTTTTTTGCATACCATCAGTAAATTCTAATTTACCACTAATTCTTTGTTTTGCTTTTGATTCTTCTGCTATTGCAGCCCAGTCACCACTTTGTATAGCCATAGATAAATTTTCATATTTACTTGCTCTATTTCTACCTAAATGATAATTTTTTTCCATAAGAATCATTTTTGAATTATAATCTAAATCATCAAAAGTTTTAGATTTGGTATGCTTATTATAATTTGCTCTAGCATCATCTTGTGCTATTAAAATATCTGCTGCTAATAATTCATTAGCATAATCTTCAGTTATACTTCCATTTTGTTTTAGCATTTCTAATAATTCAGTATCTTGTTCTGTTATTTTATGTCCATGACCAATAACCCATTGATTACCATCTCTTCTAGGTACTGAATCAAAACCTTCAACACCAATTAAAAAATCTGCTAATTGTTCATAAGTATTATCCCATCCGGGTAAATTACGTTCAGGTCTGTCATAATATTGTTTTGCTTTTTCATTAGCCCCAAATAAATGTGGGGTTCCATTTTGATAAATAAATTCTAAACCATTATCTTTAAATCTAACATCTGCATTTAATCTACCATTACCTGTTGCAAAATTAACTTTATCCATTAAAAAATTAGTTTCTGTTCCTGCTACAGCATTATATAAAAATGATGTATCTAAAAGTGTATCAGTATCATCTACTCCATATTTTTCAATTGCATTTTTTAAATTTGTCATTGTTTCTTGATGCATCATATTATTTACATACGCACCTTTGTTAAATGCTTCAGAATTTACAATTTTTTTTACTTTTTCAGTTGTTTGATTCCAAAGTTTTTTACCAATATATTCATCTTCAAATTCAATTGCTCCATGTGTTGGTGCGGATATTAAATCTAAATGTGGTTTTTCTTTTGTAATTTCTTCAATTTTTTTTGTTGCAGTTTTAAAAAATTTTTCGTCTTCATTTGCACCTGCCATTTTTTTTGTTGCAGTTTTAAAAAATTTTTCGTCTTCATTTGCACCTGCCATAGAATCCCAAGTATTACTTGGTCTGTTTATAATGCTTTGTCTAGGCAAAACTACATCACCCTCATCATATTTAGAAGGTTTATTTAATTTTTTTAATTCAGCATAACCCCCATCAACATATGGTACTAATTCTTGTGGTATTTGCATTTCACCATTATGTACAAGTATATCTACTTTATCACCATGTTTATAACCTTTAGTTTTAACACCTGCATCTTTTGCTCTTAACATAGCACGTTCAACTAAACTTCTTACTCTTGGGCCATTCTGTTGCATTGCAGGATAACCTACAATAAAATCTCCTTCTTGTGCCTGTAAATCTACATCATCTGCTCTCATTGCAGCAGGAGCCGCATTAGGGTCATTAATCATTTGTGGCTGTCTCATAAATCCTACCATATTAAAATGCTTTCTGCAAACCTAAAAATCCAGATTGTTTTTCAGGATTATAACTTGCTTTTAAATTTAAATTACCTAATTCTTTTTCTATTGAAAATTCTTTGTCTTGTAAATCTGCCTTTGCTATAAATCCTTTTGGTGTCTCAGCTTGTACAGTTAAATCATCTACATCTGCTGATATTTCTATAGGCCCAATTAAATCATTTACACTTTTTTTAATATCTTCATATGTGTTTACAACATTTGCAATTTGTTCATTTTCTTCTACCAAATTTTTTAATATCATTTTTGCTTGGTTATCTGTTTGTGCTTGTTTAACTATATTTCTTACTATTTCAGGAGCTACTGTTTTATTTTCCTCTGTAACAATATCACCTTCATTATACTTTAAAGATGATAGTGGAGAAAAAATAGTTTCAAATAATTTAAAATTCCACCATGCAGGATTCTCATCTGCTGTTAATGTATTTTCAGATTGTCCTGTATCTTTTTCTTCTTCTTCTTCTATTGTTACTGGCTGTTCAATATTAAAACTACTATTATAATAAGGAGCAGATGAATCTGTACCACTATCTCGTCCTAAATCAGATGCTGCTAAATCATACTTAGAAAAAACACCACCATCACCTCTATTTATTGTTTTATTATTAATTGTAACTTCTTGCCCATTAATATGTAAACTTTTTATACCTTCTTTAGGGTCAGCTATCCATCCTTGTGGAATTATAGCTCCTAAAGGATTTTTTATAAATTCTTTTAAATTTGTAGGTTTACTAAGATTACCTTTTGCTGTTTCTAAACCTTTTGCACCAAATACAAAACCTGCCATTGCAGGATTCATAGGTACCATTGCTGTTAATAATGCAGCTCCTAATTTATTTGAACCAGAATTTTTATAATTAGGATTTGCTGATTGCCAGTTATCTACAAGCATTTGTTGATATTTATATAGAGGAGAACCTGCATCCCAATTTCCAGAAAATATAGTCATTTTATCTTGATAATCTTCTTGTGATGTTGGGCTTCCGCCCCAAGTAGCATCCCCACGTAAATTTGTTCCCCATGTATTCCATTTACCTGTTGCTCCTATATCTTGACCTTTAATTAATGTTATGGCATTAATTTGAGCTTGTGTCGCATTTTGTAATGCTCTAGATGTTTTACCCCAAATTCTATCTCCACCTTGTAATATATTTAAAGCAATTTGCATATTTTTTTTATTATTATCTAAGCCTAAAGCATTTAAAATATCGGAACCTGCTGTGTATAAATCTTGTGTTGGTTTATCTTTACTATTAATTAATGTTCCACCACCAGTAAAAAATGTATTAGTTTTATCATTATTTAATTGCCATTCGTCAATTGTTTTAGAAACATTTTGTTGATTACTATAATTTATTTCATTGCTAAATGCATCATTTTCCGGGTCTGGGTCTGGATAACTAGCAGTACTCCAATTAGTATTACTTTTATTTGCATCACCTTTGTTATCATTCGTTTTAGTCCAATTACCATGTGGTGATACTGTTTTTTTTCCTGCATCAGCCATACTACCCCACGTTACTGATTCTGGAAGTGCAGATTGTGCAGGTTGTCCTAAATTTACATGATGAGCAGGTGTTTTTGGTTTAGTAGTAGGCCCTCCTGCATAACCAGAGCCAACAACATTTGAATTAGTAAATGCTGTTCCTCCGTGTGGTGGGTGTCCTGTTACGTGTGGCATTATTCTTTATCTCCTATATCTGATGCGTGTCTAGCCGATTCCTTGAGGTTCTTGAGGCGAACCAGTGAATCCAGACTCCCCTGCTTGTGGAACATTTCCGACTCCGATTTCGCCACCCCCAACCCCTTGTAGGTCAGGTTGATTTGCTCCTGCAGGTACTCCTGTAGGGCTTCCCATGCCTCCGGGTTGTTCACCAGTGGGCTGAGTTTCTGGGCCTGTGCCTTGAACATTTGCTAATCCTCTCAACATATCTGCAAAGATTGCTGCTTCATTCATATCATTTACCAAACTTTCTGGGTCAATATCTTGTGCTATTGCCAATTCTCTCATTAAATTTGGAATTTTTATAAATGGAGCTAACATTGGGTTACTTACTGTTTGCAATAAAGTAGTTAATCTTTGCGTTCTAACTTCTTTCTGCATTACTGCGGATGTACCTTTAGGTTTAATTTCTAAATCACCTATAACGTCTGGTGTTTTTCCAAATTGCATATTCCATTGAAACATTGCTTCACCTAATGGCTTTAATAAATAATCATCTATATTTTTTATTACAGTTTTTATAGACAATCCTGCCGAAGACATAATCATAGATAAACCTGCTGCTGTTCTACCAGTTCCTGTTACACCTGTTTGTCCATGAGTTACAGAAGGTATTCCAGTTTCTTCATCAGCTAATTGTCTAGCTTTATCATACATCTGAACATTTTCTCCTGCCGTATTTGGAAATTTAATTCCATTTACTGCAGTACCTGTTACTCCAGATTGTCTTCTAAATATTTTACCCGGAAATATATCCATACTTTGTCCGGGAACTAATTGAGTTTCATCAATATCAAATACTAAATTTCCTGCAAGTGCTAAATTATCAATTGCCATTCTAATATGACCATTCATTAATAATTGAGCATCTTCCATGTTCTCAGCAACTCCAATGCCAAAAAATTGATATGGATTTAACTCATAAGGAAATGCTTGATAAGGTATTCTAGATGGTGTAAATGGATTTAGTACAGCACGTAAAATTTGATTACCACAAACCCATAGATTAACTTGTACAGATTTTAAATCAGTCATTCCTTGTGGAATTGACATTCCTATTTCTTCACATAATGAGGCATCACAATTACCCCAATATTCATAAACTTCGTATCTATTATCTACATATGTTGGGTCATTAACACCATGAATAGTTTGTTCATAATATTTTTCTTCATAGTTTGGCCCAATATCTAAACTTTTTAAAATAGCATCATTATCAAAATAAGGTCTATTTGCTAAATCTTTTAACTGTTCTCTATTTAATCTATGTCTTTGTATAACATATTCACAATCTTCTATATTTGTAGCAGACGGGTCTGGAAAAAAATCCCAACAAGATACTGCTTCTATTTTAGGAACATCTTTATCATATGGTGTATATTCTTTTTCTTCACCTACACCATTCCATTGATGAACTGTCTTTTTATAGTTAAATGGCCCTTTAATAATTCCTGTACCTAATAAAGCACATTCAAATATAGAGTGTCTTAATACATTAACAGCAGATGTATCTAATAACTGGTCATGGATTAACTTTTCCATTTTACGAGCAGTTTCTTGTGATGGGCTAATTTGAGGTTCTCCCATTTTAGCTGCACCTTCTTGTAGATTTGCTCCTGCAAATTTTCCTGCTAATCCACCTAAAAAAGAATTTGGTTGTGTTGCTTCAAGAGCACCCGGTTCTAATATTTTTCCATCACCTTCAAAACCATAAGGGTCTTGAGGAGGTGGTGATTGAGGTGTTTGTAAATGAGCAAATTCAGCCACTCCTTCTGGTACAGGAGTAGATTCCACTGATAGTGGGAATTTACTATTAGCAAATAATATATCTGCAATTTGTCCATAAGCAGATAGAACTTTTACTTTTGTTATTTTTACAAATACTTTAGATTTTTCAGAAGAACGAAATTGTGTCGTACTATCAAAAATACCACGATAATTTTTATATGATTTTAACCATCGTGTTTCATCTTCATTCTTTCCATCTTCAGCAGATGTAAATTTCTTTTTAACATGAGCAACTAAACCGGGAACATTCTCGGCATTATCTATCTCTTTGGCCTCATCTGTTTTGTCGATAGCCATTAATATCCTTTATTAAAATTTTTTGTCTAAACTATAATCGTCAGCACCCATGGCTTTTAAACCTTGTCCTTTATTTTTTTTACCCGGTTTCTCGGCTGAACCACTAAGTTCTCCATGCTTAATTTTTTTTGAAGCAAATGACTCTAATGATGCATTAGCTTTTTTTGCATAAGTATCACCTAGTTCTCCTTGCGAGTATTTTTTCATAATTGGTTGTGGCATTATTTCCTCCTAATAATCTTTTTCACTTGCTTTCTTCCAAAATGAAGATTGCACATGATTGTTTGGTTTGGTTGGATAATCTTTAGTAGCAATACTAGGGTCAGCTTCTCCACCATGCATTGATAAATTAAGATTTTTCATTTTATCCTTTTTTTTAGGATAGGGCATACCAAGGTCACCCTGTTTATATTTGGTCATTATTGGTTGTGGCATTTAGCCCTCCTTTATTTTATTTTTTAAATAATCTAGTAATTCTGGATTATCTACAAATACTGTTATTAAACCATTAGTTAAACTATTAACTAAAGTTTCTTCTTCTTTCTCACCTAGTTCAACATTCCATTGATAAACTACTGCGTGTAATATTTCATGCAATAATGTATTAGCATGAGAAACTCCTTTTTCTTCATCGGTATAACCGATAACTCCTTCTTTAGCAAAAAACTGTCCATGTGCTTCATTTGCACTAGCAACAGTTTGTTTCCACTTTTCTAATTTATAATCTTTATATCCAATCTTTATAGATTGTGGAATTTTATTCATTTGGATATTTTATATCTGCTTTCATATATCCTTTTTCCAATATCTCTGCAAAATTAGATTCTTGTTGTTTTATATCATCTAATCTTTTTTGTTCTTGTAAAAAGTCTTTTTCATAATCTTCAATCGTACCATAATATGTAGCTTCTTCTGGATATTTTCCACTAGCTCTATTTTCTTTATATTTATTTATAGCTTCTTGTTCAGATAATCCTGTACTCATTAACATTTGTACTTGATTTGAAACTTTATCTGTTGCACCTATTTCTGATGCATCTAATGTAATTTCTGCTGTTAAAGCCTGTGGTGAAATTAGAGATGGAACAACATATTTTAAAAATCTACCACCCCATTTTTTAGCCCAGTCTATTTTAGGTTGTACTTTTTTAGTAGTAGTAGTAGTTCCTCCACTTGTCGGTGGTGGGTCTTGAGGAGGTATATCTGGTGGGTCTTTTGGCTTACTTCCTGCTTGTATTCTAATTTTAGGTTTACCTTCTACATTCGAACCAGAAAATTGTGTTATTGCATCACCACTATAACCTGCTCTATTATAAAAATCAACTTCAGTAGATGCTACTACCTTTCTAACATCAGCATTTGTCAAGCCCTGTTCCATTATGCCTTCTGCATAAGAACCTTTATAAGAATGACCCATTAACGCATCAATTACCCATTGTGGTTGCTTATTAGCCATTAGACGTGCTTTTTGTAATCGTCTAAAATCATATAGTTGAAATTTTTTTACTGAGCCATCAACTTCTTGTACATAAGCACCTATTTTTTTAAAATGTTTATTAATAGGTTTTGAATATTGATTTGCGGTTCCCACAAATACTGTTCTTGAACTCCCAACTCCATGAGCTATATTTGCATCTATTTGTTGTTGGAATAATGCTAATGAAGTTTTATTAACATTTACAGTTGCTCTTTTACCTTGTTTATCTATATATGATACAGTACCATCTTTAAAATCAATATCTTTTAATGAAAGTTCTGCTAAATTTTCTGGTCTCATTCCAGTTAACGAAGAAATTTTTGCAAATCGTGATGTACTACCTTTAGGAATATTATCTAATTGTAAATCCTCAATATTATCTAAACTTTGTACAACAGTTTTAAATATATTATTATTAAATACAACTGCCCGTTCTGCTACTTCTGGTGTATATTTAATTAATTTATTATATTCCGGGCCTGTACTTGCACCTTTTTTAGCTCCTAATGTTCTAAACTCATTCCACTTATTATTTTTTTTACCAATAGAGTCTGTAATAACAGCACTAATATCTCTATAGAAATTTCTAGATGCTGCACCTTTTCCTAAATTTGATTCTATCCACCATTTTTCATTTGCGGCTGTTTCTAAGGTTTCTCTAATAATATCTAAATTATTTATTTCTTTTATTAATGTATCTCCAGAAATAACTTTAAGTAATCGTGTTTTATTTAGTTGTAATTCTCCTAATCTTTTATTCGCATTTTTTAATGCTTTCATATTTCTTAATCTTTTAGCAGCTTGTTTATCAGCTTCTAGTTCTTGTATTTTACTGTCAAATGCGTCTTCAATAGATATTTCACCTTTTACTTTTGCTTCAAGTGATGGTCGTATGACCTTATCACCATCTTCATATCTATTAATATCCAAAAATCCTGTCAACTGGTTCATATGTTTCTGCTTTTAATTTATTTAATCTGTAATTGGCTCTTTGCCGTTCACCTGTCTGTCTTGTCATAACCATATAACGTAAAGCATCGTAAGCATGGTCATCTGTTTTTGTATCAACATCCTCTGCATTATTTTTTGCATAAGGTATTGTTGGTAATGTTCTAATCAAGTTTATACAATTAGAAAATATTTTTAATTGTGGTTCACCTGTTTTTTCTCGTATAGACAATCGTCTATGTAATTCTACTTTACCACTTATTCTATCTCTGTTTGATGGTACAAAACGTATACCGGCTCTAATAATGCTATCAGCAATACTAGGGCCAATACCTGATTTACTCCAACAACTAGCATCTAGTACAGAAGTGTGCATTGGAGGGTCATAAACCTCTAAGTCATTTATTCTGTTTGCAAGTTGTTCACCCGTAAGTCCACTCTGATATAGTTCTCTGTATATAATTATATTTCCATCCCAATCAACTGCACCCCAAAGGACACAACTTGGTGAGGAATATCCATAATCAGCAGAACGTATTCTTATCCAATTGTTGGGTAATTCATAAGGTTCAATAACGTGTATAACTTTACTGAACTCTGGAAATGCTGCACCTTCTGCAACATCCCAGTCACCATCTAATAATCTCTTTCTTTCTACTTCTGGTAGTGATGAAAGCATTGCTTCATATTCACCAGATTCAGCAAGATATGGATTATCTGTTAATCGTGCAGGTATAAACTTTCTTTGAAATAAAGGTTCACCTGCTTTTTCATGGTATCTACCAAATTTTAAAACGTCACCTGTATCTATGTCTGTAGCATAAAATGGTTCACCCGGTAATACTGGGTCTACAAACATTTTCTTTATCCACCATCCTCCTACACCACCGGGGTTAGAAGAAGCTCTCATATATGTGTCAATACTTTTATCTGTACTACGTAAACGTGAACGTAAGTAGTTCCAAACATAAGGAGTAGGATAATGTCCTAACTCATCAATACCAATCCAAGTAAATGCTTGTCCTTGATACCTTGTTACATCGCTGTCTTTGTCCACATATGAGAATAATGCTGTTGCACCAGATGGAAAATGCCATGTACTTTTTGATTCTTTAAAAATAGCACCCGGAAATGCTTTCGCATAGAGTTTTCGGCTACTATCTATTAATTCTGTTAGTTCAGCTAATGTTCTTCTTAGTAATAATGCCCTATGATTTGGATTATGACAGTATCTAAGTAAGTCAACTAGTAGTGCAAATGATTTTCCACCACCTGCAGCACCTCCATAAAGTACTTCTTTCTCTGGAGAAGCTAAAAATTTAGTTTGTGGGCCTTCATTAGGCATAAAAACTACTTCAGCTTGGTCTTCTACTGACTTTTTAACTGATTTTGGTACTTTATCCAGTATATCATCTGTTATAGCACCACCTTTTTTGTTGATTGCATCAACTCTTTTAAGGTTTTCTTTTAATTCTTTTGTTCTTTGACGTTCATTAGCTAATTTTTTTGCTAATTTGTCTGCTTTTTTTTGTTTTTCTCTTAATTTACGTCTAGCTTCTATTCTTGCCTTCTGTGCAATGCTGAAATTGTATGTTCTTGTCATTCATTTATTGTTTTTATTTTATCTTTAGCCGGTAACATTACAACACCATGTAACACTTGACCATTAACATTAACTTCTTGACGTTTACTAATACCTGTTCTATCTAATATCTCAGAAGCAGCTTTCATTCTAACATCCATTTGTCCAGAAGGTATAGTTCCATCAGCATCTAATCCTTCTGTTAATCTATTTATTGCTTTTACAGAAGAACCTGCTAATTGTGTTTTGGCTCTATCTATAATTTCGTCTTTTACAGACTTCATTAACCACCCTCTAGAATCTGGGCTGTACCCTGCTTCTTCAATAGCGGACATCACCTGTCCTCCGTTGCTAAAGAGAACGTCTAGAAATTTTTCTTGCTTTTGGGTTAATTCTTTTTTTCGGTTTGGGAGTATCTGATTCATTTTTTATTGCTTTTATATAGGGTAATGCTTTATTTTCTGTTTCTGGTTTAGTAAATATTTTCCAAAATGCTTCTGCTAATCCATAAGGGTCATCATGCGGATAACCTATACAATTTAATTTACTCATCTTTATGCTCACAACATTTACATTCACATTGTCCACCACAGCAGGAGCCGCCATTAGAACAATGACATTCATGTCCACACATTTTACAAATTGGCACTATACTTTGCCACCTTTTTTAGCTATTGCTTTTTTACCCATCATTTTTTTAGGGACTTTTATAAATTTACCATCCGGCCCTTTTATATAAAATTGTTTTGCAAACATATTATCATCTGTAGCACCTCTTGGTTTTACAATATGAGGTTTTTTATCGGATAATGTAACACTACCCTCTTTATATCCTTTTTTTGATTTTTTATGAGGCATTCCACCACCATACATTTTTGGTTTTTTCATTTTCATTAATTGCTCCTATATTTTATAATTTGGTTTTCGTACAGCACCACCATATTTGGCTGTAGCTTTATTTTTATTAGCAAAACTACGTGCTGCTCCTTCAGAACCAAATCCCCACTTTTTTAATGCTAATGCTTTTCTAGTCGGTTCTCCACTAGGTTTTTTCATTGGCCCTTTCATTCCTGCAAATCTTGCAGCAAAAGAAACTCTTCTTGGATTAGTACCTTGAGAAACAGGAGCCTTTACACCAAAGTGTTTTCTACCTGCATCATTTAATCCACCACTTGGATTTTGATACTTTTTTAATGTCATTATTTTTTTGTTTTACCACCACGCATTTTTTTAGGAAATCCTGCTTTCATATTAGC
>VTLG01008945.1_pt1 | contig 18037 bp, 8 predicted proteins | sample 4694571 | NCBI WGS metagenome assembly VTLG01 (sample SAMN12604809, study PRJNA352737) | marine metagenome | biome: ENVO:00000447; feature: ENVO:00000209|ENVO:00000569|ENVO:01000036; material: ENVO:00002151; isolation source: viral sequences binned using virsorter ... | reverse complement strand
CACTTCCATTAGTACTACGCATAGCATAATAACCAACAGCAGTATTATCATCTGCTTCATGATATTGTCCAGAGAATTGTCCAATATAAGTATTGTAATTTTGAGTTGTTTGTGTCGTACCAGCAGATCTCCCAAGGAAACTATTACCTATTCCTGTAGTTAAAGCATTACCTGCATAGTAACCTACTGCAACGTTGTCGTTAGATGTAGTAGAAGCAGATAAAGCTCTTTTACCAACGGCTGTGTTGTTGTTTCCCGTTGTACAAGCATCCAATGCATTATGACCAATGGATGTATTATCACTTCCTGTAGTACCCGCAAAGTAAGAATAAGCTCCTAAAGCAGTATTGTTACTTCCCGTACAACTTCCTGCACCTTTAAAAGATTCTTTACCAACGGCAGTATTCATACTTCCAGTTGTTAATGCTCTTAAACAATCTTGTCCAACTGCAGTATTACCTCCTCCTGTTGTTACTCCAGAACCAGCTACAGCACCTAAAAATGTGTTATTATCTCCATCTGTTACTGCTTTACCAGATTCATAACCATAAAAAGTATTTTCTGTTGAGCCTGTAGTTAAAGCATTACCTGATAAAGAACCTGCCGAAGTATTAGAACCAGAATTATTAAGAGTTCCTGCGTTTCTAAGTTTTACAAACTGTTCACCAGTACCAGCTCCACCAGCCGCTTCCCAACCAGCGTCACCGTTAGCATCTACTGTTAAGACGTAGTTATCGGTAGCCGTTGAATCTTTAATTGAAAAGTTTAAACCTGGGACTCTGAACTTAGTAATAGAAGAGTTACCTAAAGTTATTTCGTTAGATACATTTGCTGCACTTGAAGTGGCAGTATCTCCAATAATAATATTATTACTACCTGTTGTTAAGGTATCTCCAGTTTTCCAACCTATTGCTACGTTACTTATTCCTGAAGTTAACTCTTTACAAGCTTCACTACCTAAAAGAGTATTTTTCCCACCAGTTGTTTTTAAACCAGCTTCAAACCCTACTGCAGCACATCCATCATTTGTTGTAAGAGCAGTTAAAGCATTGTAACCAAGAGCTACACTTTCTTTACCTGAAGTTATCGCATCACCTGCTGCATATCCAACAGCAGTATTATTATCACCTGTAGATGCCTTAAGAGCTGAATGACCTATAGCTACATTCTTAGAACCAGTACCATTTCTAAAAGCATCAGCACCTAAAGCCGTATTATCCCCTGAAGTTGTTACTGTACTTGCACACCAATTTCCTACAAAAGTATTTCCAGAAGCAGTAGTATTTGAGCTTCCAGCTTTATAACCAACGGTAGTATTGTCACCACCAGTTGTATTATCATTCAGTGCATAAGCACCTAAGCCTGTGTTATTTCCTCCAGTTGTATTAGCGTATAAAGATGAAAAACCTAAACTTGCGTTAAAACTTGCAGTTGTATTAGCTGCTAACGCAGATGCCCCTACTGCTGTATTACTAGAGTTGGTATTAACTTTTAAAGCGTCAAGACCAATCGCAACACACGAACCTCCTGAAGTGATAGCGTTTAAACTATTTTTACCAATAGCAACACTGTTATTTCCAGTTGTAATTTTACCTCCAGCAGCATATCCCAACAGAACATTCTCACTTCCACTAGTGACTTTTTCACCTGCTGCATAACCAACTGCGAAGTTATGATTACCAGTTACAGTAGCATCACCGAGAGCATCAATACCAAATGCGATATTATAGCTACCTGATGTAACATCAGATCCTGCATCTTTTCCAAGGAATATATTATGATCACCTGAATTTAAAGCATTACCTGCGTTATAACCTACTGCAATATTATATGTCGTATCAGCATCAGATGAAGCACCAGCAAGACTACCAGCATATAAATTCTCTTGTGCATCTGCACTGAAACCACCTCCAGCTGCAGCCTCCCAACCTGCGTCACCGTTTGCGTCTACGGTTAGGACGTAGTTATCGGTAGCTGTACTATCTTTAATCGAGAAGTTAAGACCGGGTATTCTAAACTTGGTTATAGAAGAGTTACCTAAAGTTATCTCATTACTTACATCTACAGCACTAGCTTCTGCTTGATACCCACAAACAATATTATTACTTCCAGTAGTTATATTTTTTCCTGATTCTCTGCCTAAGAAAGAATTGTTCGTACCACTTGTAACAGCCTCACCAGCACTAAAGCCAATTGCAGTAATATTTTCACCACTAGTCACAGACTTTGCTGCTTCATGACCAACTGCTACACATTGTGCTGCTGTTGCAGCCGTTAAAGCTTTATAACCAATAGCAGTACAATTAGTACCACCACCTGCTTTTAAAGCATAAGCTCCAACAGCAGTACAATTAGTATTTGCAGCCGTACCCATTGCGTCGTAGCCAATAGCAGTAATATAGTTACCTGCTGTTCCTCCTATTGCGTAAGAACCTATAGCTACGTTGTAATCACCACTAGTTACATCTTTACCAGTTCTATATCCTAAGAATACGTTTTGAATTCCTGAATCTGTTAGATCTTCTCCAGCCTCGGTACCACCATAAATTGATTGACTTGTAGCGTTTAAGTTTAAATTTCCACCTCCAGCTGCAGCCCAAGATATATCAGTTCCATCAGATGTAAGTACTTGATTAGCACTACCTACAGTTAATGCAGCTGGATCGCCAGATGAATCACCATAGATAATTTTACCTCTAGCAAGACCTGCCATCTTGGCAAGAGTGACTGCGTTATTAGCAATAGTCGTAGCACCATCTCCTGACGAGGTTACATCTCCAGAGTGGTTAGGGTGAGAATAGTTATTAGCACTAGCTGCTATACCATCTAACTTAGAGTGATCTGCATCAGTAAAGTTATTCTGAGTTAATCCACCGTCTCCTACTGAATAAGTAGTATTAGTATCTGGTGGTGTACCCCAAGTATTATCACCTCTTAAATATGTTGTATTACCTGCTGTACCAGTAGCTGATAATTCTGCAATACCTACGGCATCATCTGCCATCTTAGCATTGGTAATTGCATTATTATCTATTGTCCATGATTCAGTACCGCCTACACCACCTGCATTAGCAACTGTTACATCACCTTTATCGCCATTAGTAAGACCAGTACCATCTTGACCTGCAGCACCTGTAGCTCCAGTATCTCCTCTAGGTATAGTGAATTTAAAACTAGCAGCTGAAGATGAACCTTCATTAGTTACACTAGCACTTGAACCAGCAGCTCCAGTAACAACAGAATCAATACCTACTGTAGCTGCAGTACCTGCTGGACCTTGATTACCTTGATCACCTTGAGGACCAGTATTACCAGTCGCTCCTCTAGGTATAGTAAAGTTGAATGTAGCAGCTGAAGAATTCCCAGTATTAGTTACTGAGGCACTAGTTCCAGCATTACCTGTAGTAGTTGAACCTACTGCTATAGTAGCTGCTGCACCAGTATCACCTTTATCTCCAGTTCTAGCAAATGTAATAACTATATTTTCATTATTACTGAAAGTTGCATCTCCTGAAACATAAGCACAAGTTACTTTATGATAACCAGTCTCTTCTGTATTTGTTCCTGAAATAGTATATAAACGGAAGTTATCAGGATTAGATTCTTCACTAATTCTAAAATGACCTTTTATTGTAGATGTAGAGTCATCTATTGTTCTTAGATAAGTTTGTATATCAGTACTATTCTTATCTGTATCATCTATAAATAATGCTGTAGCATTTTGAAGTGTAGCATTATTTAAAGCTAATTTCCCGGCACCCGGATCAGCGTTAGAGGTAGCAGTATTGAATTGATATTCAAATGTAGCTCCACCAAATGCACCTGTTTGTCCAGTTGGACCGGTAGCACCAGTTGGACCTTGGATACCTTGATCGCCTTGGTTTCCTTGTGGACCTGTGCTTCCTGTTGCACCTCTAGGTACAGTAAAGTTAAATGTAGCTGCAGATGAACTACCAGTATTAGTTACTGAAGCACTACTTCCAGCACTACCAGTTGTAGTAGTTCCTACAGCTATCGTAGCTGCAGTACCTTGTGGACCTTGATCACCTTGTGGACCAGCTGATCCAGTAGCACCTGTATCTCCTCTAGGTATAGTGAAGTTGAATGTAGCTGCACTAGTAGATCCAGAATTACTTACTGAAGCGCTACTACCTGCAGTACCTGTACTTGTACTTCCTACTGCTACTGTAGCCGCTGCACCTGCTGCACCTGTATTACCTGTAGTACCTTGTTGCCCTTGTGGACCTACTAAGTTTGTATAAGTATTAGGCCAACTACCTGATGCTTTAGGACCATATAAACGATTATTATTTGTATCTATCCACCAGTCGCCATCATTACCACCAGTAGGAGCACTAGTACCACTTCTTACAAGTGTACCTGTTGCACCTGTTGCACCAGTATTACCTTGAATACCCTGAGTACCTTGAGTACCTTGAGGACCAGTATTACCTTGAATACCTTGAATACCTTGTGAACCAGTATCTCCAGTATCTCCTTTAGCACCAGTAGCACCAGTTGGCCCTGCTGGACCTGTAGCACCAGTAGCACCTTGACTACCAGTTGCACCTACAATACTTGTAGCTGATCCCCAGACACCATTAGTTTTAGGACCATAGATATTATTATTATCTGTATCAATATAAACATCACCTTCTTTACCTACGCCTTGACCCGGAACACCTGCACCATTAATAACTACTTCTTTATTCTTTGGATTAGCTGTATCACTAACTTCCTGATTTACATAGTTACTTTGGTCTTGGTTATTATTAAGATCTGATGCTTTGATAGAGGATCCAGCTGCAAATACTGCCTTAGCGGTATCTACATCTGTGTCTCTATAGAATAGTATCTTTACATTATTTTTAGGAGCACCTGTACTTTCCTGAGTATTTGTCTCTAGTGTACTAGGAGAACCACCTAAAGCAACGAATTGAATAGAAGTAGCTGTTGGAAATGTATATTTAGTTGTAGCTAAGGTTGCACCATTTAAGGAAACCTTTACATCTTCAGTTTTTAAATAAGGAAAGGGAAAGGTTAACTGAGCTTGCCCAGCTATACCCCTAGAACCATCCCCCGTATATTCTTTTGTTGTGATAGCCATTTGTTATTTGTATATTGAAAGGATGGATTGGGTGTTTATTTGTACATTGCTATTAAATTTTCTGTATCTTTAGTCTTCTTTCTACGTTCTAATGTTTTAATGTCTTCTTCACGTATTAAATCTGTTATTATATCTTCTTGTCTGATATTTAACCAAGCTTGTTTTCTTGTATTATCAAACAATCTACCAATAATTATATTATGGTAATAGTCTCCGGGTTCATAATCTCCTCTTTTACCACTTCTAATATCTTTCTGCATTTCTGCAATAGAAGCAAGTATTCTTTTATCTTTAGCTAATTTATTTAACTCATGCTCCATATTCTGTTCACCTATAGCTTTAGCAAACATTGATCTTATCACTGGTGAATTAGTTAAATTATATCCATCAGGTGAATAATATAATGAAGCTCTTAAATCATAACCACTATTGAAAATTAACTGTCTACCGGGACTAGATTCTAAATTAAAGTGAACAGGCATTAAAGCATTCCACATTCTAGTCATAGGATCATGATCTTTAATTGGCTTACCATTTAATAAATCATATTTGATTGGAAGTTCTTGTTCAGCTATATGTTCAGTAATTAAGTTTCTATTTCTTATAGCATCTATTATACCAGAATTTAATTCTCTAGTATAAGGAGTAAGTACTTTACCAATTTCATTTCTTAATCCAGCTAACGGTATTTGATTGTTAAGTAAACCAGCTAATATTCTAGCAGATTGTCCGGGTCTACCACTAAATAAATCTACAAATTGCTGTAATCCAGCTAAATAAGATTTACTAGTTATAGATGTAGCTATTACTAATGCAACTTTTTGTAGTTCTCTTTCTGTCCATTCTTCACCCATTAATTGACTAGCATCACCAATATTGGCAACAGTTTTCATTATTTGGCTATATGGTTCAAAAGACTCATACCCTACACAAACATCTCCAAAACAAATTTGTCCAGTCTTATAACCAGAATCTAGCCAAGCTTGTTTCTTCTGTCTATCCATTGGACCGTCTCCAGTCATCTTACCGCTTAACCATGCCCATGATGCCATACTAATGACAGCGGAACCCATAGCAAGTCTACCTGTTTGCAATGCCTTAGCATTAGCAAGTTCCTCTACACTAGTTATACCATACTTAACTAAATCCGGTATATCAGCTTTAGTTGCCATAGCAACATCATTGAATTCTTTAACTAAAAAGTTAAAACCCGGTGTATGTTTAGCAGTTAACTGTAATCCATTAATACCAGTTCTAGCAAATAAAAAGAAAGGTTTAGCCCATGGATTAGCTTGGAATACTTGGTTTAATCCAGATACAAATCCAGTTAATTCTTGAGTAAGTGTTACTTCTTGACGAGCAAATTTAGTAGCTTTATCAATTATATTACCATTAGAATCAAAAATTTCTCTATAGAAATCTTCTTCAAATACTCTAATAAGATCTGGAGTTATTTCTGTGTAAGCTGTAAGGACACCTTTTGCCTTAGCATCTAAAGCAGATCTTAAAGCTTTCTCTCTCATCTTAGCTCTACCTAAAAGATATGCAAAAGTATCATCCATAGCAGCCATAATTCTAGTACCACCACTAAAGAAACTATTATCATTAATAGCTCTAGCCATATTAGCCATATTAAAAGCTATCTTATCTCCTACTGTAGCTCTACCTGAATCTTCTACCCACTTTCTCATTAACTCCCAGTTTCCATCACCTCTATTAAATTCAGCAAATCTTGATTTGATTGTAGAAAGATCTCCTTTCCAATATGAATTTAATCTAGATTTAAACAACTCAAATGCTTCTGGTATAGTTTCCATCATAGCATTAAGTGATGCTAATCCAGTTCTTATAGTTGTTGAATCTCCATCAAAAGGATATCTAAGAGTAGCTCCTAGTGTTGTAGCAAAAGGTCTAGTAAAGGTTGCGATTGAAGTACCCATTAAAGCCCTTACAGGTGTTTTAGGACCACTTAAGATACTATTTACCATCATACCTTCTAATTCTTTTATCAATACACCAGTCTGTTTCTTACCGCCAATGTCTCCTCCTTTAATTACTTTCCTAGCCCATGCATCAAAGTCATCTAAGTTATTGACTTCTTTCATTTGGGAAAAAGCTTCAAATAGAGCATTTAATAAACCTTCATCTGGATCGTCTTTAGCTATTTGCAATATGGACATAATAGAATCTCTAGTATCTGCCATATCTTTAGCTAAAGTTTCTTGTAAGAATCTTTGTTTACCAGCTCCTAATTCTCTAAAGTTTTGAGATTTAACAATCCTAGCTCTTTTAGCTTCAGTCAAAGCAGTTAGCATAGTATCCATAATCTGATCAGCAGGACCATCAATATCCATTAGATCTGTAAAATCAGCTATTTCTCTACCTGCAATACCTAAATCTCTTAATTGCCTTAGCAATGTACCAACTACTAAATCTACTACTACTACATTCTTACTAGTAATAGTTACGATTTCATCTGGTGTTCCTCTGTCATATACATCAGAACTTTCAAAGATTTCCATTAGGTATTCTTCAGCTGTCATATCAACTGCATTTCTACCTTGAGTAATACGTTGATGAGCTGCAATAGAATCACCAAAGACGTCAACTAATCTTTGTCTACTAGCTTTAACATCCTCTACAATTTTCTGATACTTCTCACTAGATGTATATTTCTTTAATACATCTTCTACCATCTCTTCGCTGATATCAGCTTCTCTACCTATACGTTCTCTTTGAATAGGTGTAGTTACAGAAGCTGTTGATCCATCTTCAGCCCCCCATTCATTTCTTATTCTTTTCTGTTGTTCCCAAACCACAAAAGGATCTTCTTGTGATATATGAGCAGCTTGATGTGAATCAGCTATAGTTTTATTTTTACTACCACGAAATCCAAATTGATTACGTCTTAATTCTTGGACTCCTTTTCTATTTGTTTGTACGTCTATACTTTTTTGTCTATTAGATACTTGAGTTTTAACAGCTTTTGTACCTTTACCTAATAATAAAGTAGCTGCATCAAATACCATACCGATACCTATACCTTCAGCTATATTCTTGAACTTCATCCAAATAGGATGATCTGTATCTTTAGTACTTAAAGGTGTATCAATTAGACCGTAACGATCTCTGAGCATACCTAAAGCATTATGTCCATCTGATTCTTTAGATATTAAATCAGATACAGCACCAACACCAGCAGCTCTGACGAGACTACTAGTACCAGCCCATGCACCTGCTAAACCAACTCTTGCTAATGTAGCTTTTGCAGTTGGCACGATAGCAGCTGCTAATGTACCGAAATGTACTGTACCTTCTAATAATTGACCCCACCATGTTCTAGTTATGATAGGGTTATCATAGTTTTCAAATGGATCCCACTCAGGTCTATAGTAACCTTTCTCTCTTCTTTCTCTAGACATTTCCCCTGATAATGCATCTACTGTGCGTTCAGGGAAAGTAGTTATAGAAGAAGCTGTTTTTTGTACACCACCATGGAAAGCTGATGATAGTTCTTTAGCAACAGCAGCTGTACCCCATTTTTCAGCGTTCCTTGGATCGTCTTGTTCAGATACTGCTTGCTGTTCTTCTTGTTGAAATTGTTGTTGTTGAACTTCTTCTTCTTTACGTCGATCATTAATATCAACATATAGATCAATAGGTCTTTCTAAAGCTTCTTGATCTAATTCTAAAGATTGTTCTTGTGTGTCTTCTGGTTCCATATTACCTTAGTAATTAATTTTGCATTTCTTCAATAAACCATTTTATTTGTATAGGTGGTATACTGGACCAATCTTGAGGTCCAAAAGCTTTAGATAATTCTTCAATATCTTGTGGAATTAGATTTGGTAGTGGATTAGGATCTTCTACTAATGCTCCATATTGATTAGCTTTATTAGCTGATATTCTAGTTAGTCTTCTTTTTAATTCTGTTTGAAGTTCTTCGTCAAATGTTGTATCAAGAAAACCGTTTATCTTTTCTTCTTCAGATAATACATTCATTATATCTCTAAGATTTAAACTGTATAAACCTAATCCATCTAAACGCTTTTCCCCTGATTCTAACAATACTTCCCTCAATGACATCTCTGATAAGTTACCACTGGGTACATGATCTGAATAAGGATTAGCTGGTTTATACGCATTAGGATCATCATTAACTTTCAGATGCTCATATAGGTCAGTATTATCTTTTTCTTGGATTTCAGCTCTATATGTTCTACTAGCACTAGGTCGGTAAGTAAATAATCTAGCTGTATCAAAAGGTAAATTATTATATAATTCATCTTTTAATTTTACTTCTTTTTCTAATACTTTAATAGTTTCATCTGCTTCTTTATTTCCTTCTTCTCTATCCTTATGGATATTCATTCTATGTAAAGCTAGATCTCTAGGAGTCATATCTTTAAACATATTATCATCAACTAGCCTATAGTACTGTGGGAATTCAGCGTAACCTTTTGACCACTTTAAAAGTTCTCCATAAGCAACTTCTTCTCCCTCCCAGAAAGTAGGTTGATTTAATACTTCTAGTTTAACTTCTTGGGATTTACCTCTTAATCTAGGTGTAAGATCTTTTCTACCTTCAGTAATAGAAGAAGTAAGTCTTGTTTCAAAACCTTTAGGTATAGGAGTTTTTCGATATTTTTCAAAATTTTCCGTAATATAGTTATAAGCATCTTTTTGAGCATCGTCTATTGATCCTCTAGATTTATTTCTTTCAAATTGTTTTATCCAATCAATTTTACCTTGTTCAACAATCCATGCCCATGTACTAGTTTTCGGAACATCTACTTGAAGTTCTCCTAATTCGCCGCTTACATAATTTTCCCATGGTCCTGAGTTACTTATTGGATTGAACATAGATTTAAAAGTCAGTTTACCTGAACCTACTGTCCCAGCTGCAGATGATCCTTCCTCATCATCAGTACCTCCAATAGCTTTTTGAAGCTGTTTCTTCCAATACAATGGTAGACTTTTATACATTTCATCATCTAATGGTGCATTATTCCTATGATCGTCAACTAGTCTTTGTACAGTTATAGAGTGATCAGGACCATCTAATCTAGTTAAACCGTTCTGCCATTTAGCCCATATTTCATCACCGTATGGTATTGTCTTATGTCTTCCATAAGCTTTAGATAACCAGTCTTGTCTCCATTGGAATTCTTGTTCATCAGTAGGATTTGTTAATTGGTACTGTTCAAATTCTATCTCTCCTTGTTCAATATCAGCTAAAGCATTATTTCTATCTCTTTTTATTTCATCTTGATTCTTTTTAGAAGATAATGTTATCTGCCTACCTTGTATCCAATTAGAAAATCCATTATTCAAATCTGCTATTTTCTTACGTTTACCTGTACTTCTATCTGTTATCTCTCCAGAAAGTATTTGACTGTAAGTATCTGCAGTTACATCTCCAGTTTCTTCCAATGCTTCGAGATCATCTCGTAATTGATTATAAGCTAAACGAGTATTCTTTGTATTACCAAAGTATTCATGTTTAAATATATAATCTTCTACAGCTTTACCCGGATTTAATTTAACATCTTCTAAAAAATTATTCCGTCTATCTGCAACATAAGCAGTATTACTTTTAGCTATCCAAGCTCTTGCAGCTTGATTTGTGTAATTACTAGAAAGACCTTTAAATGTTTTTAAATATAATAATTTATTTCTACGATCTAATGCTTGGAATTCATCTGTACCTACTCTTGCTATTAGGAATTCCCTTTCAGCTTTTTTAACAGCTTCAAATTGGCCTTTTTCAGCTATTGAGGAGTAAGCTAAACCTTCACCGTAATAAGTATTAGCATCACTTGTACCTAAATCTATAGCAGTTTTTCTAGTATTTTTACGTATTTGATTGGACTCACCATATTGAGTAGATGCTCTTTGTAAGGTAGACTTAGTTACAACTTCTGCTTTAGGATCTTGAATACCGGAAGTTATCTTTTGATCAAGCAATCTTTTCTTCTCTTCCTCTTTAGTTAATGGAGTGTAGTCTGGGTTATCATAGTCAAGACCATGCATACCTGTACTGTGTACACCTTTTCTATCTATTCTATTTTGTTGTAGTTGTGCTGCACTTGCTGCTTGTAACTCCTTTAATTCATCTCTAGCTTCCCCTGCTACTTTAGCTGCTTCTATATTTTGTTTTAATTTAGGTACACCAGCTATGATATCCATTAGCTGTTTCTGCTGTCTTACTGTTTCTTTTTGTCTAAATGTAGCATAGTTTAATTCATCTGTAATTAAAGTTTTCTTATCTTTTGTTAAACCATCAATAATTTTATTCTGAGCTGATACTAAAGAATCAGTATCTTGATAATTTAAAGTATTGAATTTAAAAGAATCCATTAGTACACAACCTCCATGTCTACATCAATTTTACTATAATCAACAGTGAGATAATTATCACGTATACCTACAGCCATAGGATTAATCTTAACGACATCTTGTGCCATAGCTCCACGATAACGGGTAGGATTATTCTTGTAATTAAATTCATATATCTTATGCCCATCAAGAGATATATCAACTTGTTCAATATTTTCTTTTAGTCTTATATCAGAAGCAGCAGATAAAGCAGCAATAGAAGTTGCAGTTTGTAATCCGAACTGAGCTGCATTCATTAATTGACCTACTGTATCTCTAGGAGGCATCATGACTGGATCACCAAATTGAGGTAATAGACCTAATTTAGCTCTATTCTTAGCTACTTGAGAATCTCTTCTAAGAAATGCACCTCTTTGTGCTTGTGCTACTCCTTGTGTTTGGAAGTTATAAATTTTCTGTTCTACTTCAGCTCTCTTAGCTAATAAAGCTATTGCTTGATTTCTTCCAGCAGTTGCAGAGCTTCCCCCTTCATCTACGAAACCTTCCATTGCTTGTTTTCTAGCAATACCTTCGTATTGAGTAAAAGCTGCTCCTCTTGTTTTAGATAATGCTTGTTGTATATCACTCATATCTCTACTATAACCAGTAGCGATTTGCTCTTTACCTTTTACATAATCTGTTTCTTTATTCCAGTATTTTAATGAATTCCCCCTGAATTCGTACTCTTTTTGTTTTTGTCTAGCACGGGCTTGTTCTCTAGCCCCAGCATTAGGATCTGCACACACGGCAAAACTCGATAAAGGTCAATTGGTTAGGACCATACTTGAGTTCTCTCAAGAATTTGAATCCTAAAAATTTGAGTAGTTTAAGGTGAACTGTATTCCGTCTATCTGCAACATTCCAAAGTAAAGGTTCTGTTCTACTCTCTACAAACCTCTTGGATTCTTTTGCAAACGTATGTGGGTAATCTTTAATAGCAGGTGTACATATCATCCATATAGCTCCTTCTGGACTGACTCCAGCCATACCAGCAGTCTTGCCGTTAGGCACTGTGAAATACACAGCAGAGCCCTCCTGAGCGATGAATTTAGCGTACTCTATTGGATCATACCCGTGACCCTCTTCAACCTCTCTACGGTCTTCTGGACGTAAATTAGAGGCCACTTCTAAAGCAGCCTCCAATGTTATTGGGTGAATGTATTTAGACACGTCTATAATTTCTTTGTGAATAATCTCCTTCCCATGACATAGCATGTAATGTTGCTGGAGATGGGTGTGATGATTTCAGTAGTACTTCTACATTACTATTCTTTTCATATACAGGTACTGTTTGTATTTGTTCAGGTAAATATGGTGCATCAGATACTAAATACTCATCAGATAAACTTGATTCATATGTCTCAGTATAATCAGCTTTACCTACTCTTTGTAAGGTAGTAGAATATAATCCTGACTTACCAAAGTTTAATTTAATTCTATGTATTACAAGTGAAGAGTTAACATCAGATTTAGACTGTTCTCCCTGTTGTCTAGTTAGATATAAGGTAGGGAAATGTACAGAGTACTCATATAAATATCCTATATAGAATGTACCAGTAGACCAATCTCCCGGTACTGTAAAGTCATCTGTATTAGTTACAGTACATTCAGCATACCGTCCTACTCTAGTAGCATTAGAATCTATATCAATTATTACAAGACTACCATTAGGTGTTGTTACCTGATCTATCCAATCAGATTGGTTAGCAAATGTAGTTAAGTTTGTACTAGCACTATAAGTACCATTACCAACTGTAGTCCAGTTATCTAAATGTATTAGATAGTCAACATCATTCTCTTCTATACTAGGATCAGTATCTTCTTGCATGATACTCATTCTTTGTAAGAAGTTATCTGTATCTAGTATATAATAATTATCATCAATAATGAAATGATACTTAAGTGGGTTATTAAACTTCCATTTAAACCAAGCAGTTTGAGGTCTTCTATCTCCACTCTGTAAATACTTATACCCATATACTATATCAGTATTAGTTTTACCAAATAGTATTAATTGGTTTTCTCTAGAATTAGTTAGTAAATCTATATTTTTATCTAAGAGAGTAGGTATTAATTTACTAGTCTCTACTATTGTAGGTTCCCCCTCTCTTTGAATACCAGTCATCTCATTGAAACGACTATTCTTACCTGAGTTATCTATATAACCCACAGTAACACCTAAAGAAATAGGAGGTATATCTTTATTATAATTATATGTAGATACACTTCTTAGTTTAGCAGTATCTGGATTTAATATCTCTGCATCAGAAGATAATAAGAATTGTTGGTTAGTACTAAATACTAATAGACCAGATGTAGTTTCTACTCCATCAAATAAATCTGAAGGAAACATAGAACTACTAGATATATCTATAGGATCTACAGCACTTACAGCTAGAGCTGTCTTAGCAAAGAAACTAGGTGTAGATAATTCTCCGGGTCTTGATAGTATAACATTCTCTCCTGAGAGTAGTGCTAATCTATTACGGAAGAATAATACTTTATTTATCTTTTTACCAACAAAGGATGGCAAGGCATTAGTATTCTCATCACCTACTACTCTATCTTCCCATGTATATTTTTTCACCAAAAAATCACCGTCTGCCTGACGTTGTAATACATGAGGCATACTAGTAGCATCTAGACTCTTTACTATATTTGGAGCAGGGCATTCTACCCATGATCCAGCACCATCTAAATTATCATTACCTTCAAACTTAAGATAGTAATCATCTTCTACTGAATCTCTTGAATTAGCTACTTTAACTATATAACCATGTCTACATTGATTAGGTAAGTCTGCAACATTATTAACTGATTCTTGCATTACTCTCATTAAATCCTGATCAACTACTTCAACACTAAAAGCATTAGATGAGTATAAATAAAGACCAGTACCTATGATTCTCCAACTTATTCCAGTACCACTTAGTTCAGTTGCAATACTACCAAGAATTGTATCTGGAGTTACAGCTGTATCAGCATCAAATGGTGTAGGTGCTGGACGTATTATACCGTTCACTCCTCCATTAATAGTACCTTTAATAGAAGTCTCTTCATGATCTACAACTTTTATACTATAACTATAACTAGTTTTAGCTTGATCTAAAGTGACTGTTACTTGATCTCCAGTTTCCCAACCTTCTCCACCATGTAATAAAGTAACTCGTCTATTATATGAACAGCTATAAGTATCTTGATCAACAGAAGTTCCATCATCAATTCTGTTTAATTGACCTTGCTGACCTAAAGTTGTAATACGGAAGATGAGATTTTTATTACCAGCATGAGCAGTTTTTATCTTTACTGAATGTTGACTTCCCCCTGCACCATTATCAAGATCACCTTGATTACTATCAGCTATATAGTAGAATGAATTATCATCATTTCTTGTTATTGTAGCTCTTGTTTGATTTTGAAAAGAAGCACCACAAGTATCACCAACTTCTTCAACATGTACTTGATCTCCAGTTTTGAAACCATGACCAGTATAATGTACTGTAACTTTACCGTTGGTGATACCACCGCCATCTGATGTATTAATCCTAGCGTCTGTTAAACTACTCAGTGTGTAATCACTACCTGATACACTAAATACTTGTGTACCTATCCCGGGACATGGACCTGAACCACCACCTTCATATAAAGTATCTGATTCAATTTTCAATCTAGTAGCTCTTTTTCTAACACTTGTAGTTTCAGTATTAAATACATTCAAACCATACTGTCTACCATTCTCTGTTCTTAATAATTCAATGAAAGCAAAGTGTGAATCAATATGATTATTTGTAGTACCTGTGGTACCTACAGTTTTAGTTCTATTATTTAAAAAGGTAGTATCATTAATAGTTAATGTTTGTAAGTCTTCTGTAGCTGTAGCACTACTAGGAGTTAAGTAAGTAGTTATAGATGTATGATCAGAGTTGCTGCCATTGTATGCACTATTATCTGTATGATACCATACATTCTTTTCAGCACCGTTCTCACAACTCCACATTCTAACCTTACCATCAGAAGCTATTTGACCTATATAAGATCCTTCTGTCTCATCTCTATAGTAATGGAACCAAGAACCATTAGACTGTACATTAGCTAATGGTGTAGATCCTATACGTTTAGTTCCCGGTCTCTTATATAGTCCTTCAGTTATATCAGGAATACCATTTACTATATCTTTAACTTGACCGGGGAACTTCTTTAAATCTGGTTGCTGTGATATACCAGCATAATAAGTATCTATAGTTTGTGTTACTCCAGCCATTATCTTCCTAGTGACCTCCAAGGTTGATAGGCAGTATAAATACTATCCTCTGGTAAACCAAACATAGTAGGATTACCTTGATTACATTCGTACTCCATTACTGTAGCTCTAGCTAAAGCTTCTTGTTGAGCTAGTAGTTGAGCTAGTTGTGGATTACCTACTAATTGTGTAGCAGCTCTTACAGCAGCTTTATATATTATATATCTTTTAAATGGTGATGGTATATCTTCATAAGATAGTAGTCTTACTATATCTAGATCTATTGAAGTATGATCAGAGAAATCATCTGTATGATTATACTTATCATATAGATAACCATTTCTCTTTACTACATCATGTGTTCTATCTGCCCAACCATTTGTAGTATCCATCTTTAAAATATCATCACCTATAGCTATCTTACCATTAGAGTCTGGTGTAAATGGTACATGCTTTTCTATATTAAAATGCCAACCTTCATTCTGTACATCTACGTTAGCATCTCTTAATAAATTATATATGAATGATATTTCTGGGTTAGTAAATACTAATGAAGTTATCGGTGATTGACCAATAGCTCCCAAGATTGCATTTACAGCGGAGAGTTCGGTCTCGGTATCAGTTGTCGTGGAAGCCATAAATTTTTGTAATAAAAAAGGGAGACCGAAGCCTCCCATATGAATAATAAATTAGAATGCAGCAGTATTACCTGAAAGTGCAGCAGCACCAGCAACTAATTCCACAGCCGCAGCTGGGTTTAGAGGTGCAACACCCATAGCAAGTCTACCTAGGATTACATCTCCTTGATAGATAACTGAAACATCACCTGAAGTTACTTGAACTTGAGGACCAATAGCTTCTACTAGACCAACAGCTTCTTTCTGGAATATTAATCCACAAGAGTTACTGAACTTAGCAGCTTCACCATAGTCGTTTACAGTTTTCTGACCTGAAGGAGTTGCGTTCTCCTGCTGATCAACCATTGTCTCAGATACAAATGAACCAGAGTTACCGGGATCAGTTACACCGGGGTTTGTAGCAGACGCTGAACCATACTTAGTACCAAAGCTACCGAAGAATGGGATGTTCATAGATTTGTAAATCTTGATACCAGCAATCTCAATGATGCCGTTACCAGACTGCAAGGAGTCTCCCTGCTCGTCTCTATTTACAAGACCATTAGATCCTACAGCTTGGATTAGCTCATAGTACTGACGAGGGTTAAGTACTCCAACTCTACCTTCTGTGCTTACACCCTTTTCATCTAGGGCTGCAGCAGCATCATAGAAAGCATTGATTAGAGAAGCAGATACATATGCATCAGCACCTGAGTTGTTTGTACCAACACGAATCTGTGTACCACCGGGTTCTACAAAGTCAGTCTTTGTGATAGGACCAGCAGAACGAGCAGACTTAGTAATAGCTCTGAAGATTCTTCTGTCGTAATTCTCTGCAAGAGCGTAACCAATCTTACGTGAGATCTCTCCACGTAGGTCATAGTGTGCTAGTGTCTCATCTAGTTCATACACGAATGCTGAACTGATTAAGAGGTCATCACACTCGATTGTTACCTCTGCTACTGGAGGTGCTCCATCGGAGTTACCTAGTATGTTCTGGCCGGGAACATGGAACTCACTATTTGTACGGCCAGTGAAGATGAACTGTAATGATTTACCGTTCTTCAATGTACGCTTAGTGACTAGATCCCTACCAATAGTATTGCGTTGGAATCCTTTGAACAGCTCTCCTGAAAACAGTTTCAGATAGAGTGCTCTACGTGCAGCAGTTGTTGTAGCTGCACCATTATCAGCACCAGCCCATGTCAAGGAAGCGCTGTTATTATTATCTTGATGTGCCATTAATATGGAATAAGTTTATATTGACTTTCTTACGTACGTAAATTTTTTTGATCATTGTTGTGGTCTATCCCACCGTCTAGACGGCTAATGGTATCCTCCGTAGAGGGCAAAAGCCAATTAGTCAGAGATCCGACATTGAGGTGTCTCTGACCTATGGTAGTTTAAGTGCATACTTTCTACCATAATAAAGAAGGCTAGTAATCCGAAGACCACTAGCCATAGTTCGTTGAATCCCTTCACAGAGTAGAGAGTGCTTCTTCTAGAGAGATATCCTCATCGAATTTCTCTTTAGTTTCTTCATGCTCTTCTGGTTTATTGTGATGAGATTGGGGTGAAAATGAGGTAACAAAAGCTGTTACCTTATTACTTTGATGAGCCATCAATTTACTTTGTAGTTTTGGTGTACTCAACGCCACGATATACGTAAGTTACTGTCATGTGTAAAATCCATAT
>VTLG01008071.1_pt1 | contig 18037 bp, 36 predicted proteins | sample 4694571 | NCBI WGS metagenome assembly VTLG01 (sample SAMN12604809, study PRJNA352737) | marine metagenome | biome: ENVO:00000447; feature: ENVO:00000209|ENVO:00000569|ENVO:01000036; material: ENVO:00002151; isolation source: viral sequences binned using virsorter ... | reverse complement strand
GTTTGAGTGTGGATGTCTACACCTGAGCGAATCATCTCAAGCATCTTATTTTCTCTGGCGTAGTGAGACCCAACTCTAATCTCAGCCTGGCTATAATCTATCTCTGATAAGACGTACCCTGCTCTAGCCCGTATGCAGTTCTTGACTTTGTATATGTCAGACTTGCGGGGAACCGCATGTAAGTTGGGCTTAGAGCAGGATAGTCTACCAGATACAGTCCCAGTCATTCTAAATGTTGGGTGGATGTTTCCATCAGGGTCCACCTGTTGGATGAAGGGACTGTAATAGGTGTTCTTTACTTTGGACCAGGCTCGGTAATTCAATATAGCATCACACTCTTTACGATTTGTTTTCAATCTCTCTAGAGTACGGCTCTTTGAATCTGGTGTACCTAGCCAGTCGGTTACTTGTTGAGGAGAACCAGGGTTGATACTACGCCCCCTCATTTGACGAATGCTTAGACCTACTTTGTTGATTTGGGTCTTAGCTTCCGCCATGAATTGTCGAACCCTGTCTGTGTCGATATGTATGCCAAGTATTTCCATCCTGGTGATAAGCAGTTGGAACTTACAGACCTCTTTAAACAGGGATATATTTTTCTCCTGCTTTAATAAATCTTGGAATAAAGCCAGTAGTCTAGCGGTTAACTTTACGTCCTGCTCAGCGTAAAGAGCTACGTCTGAGGCGGGTAGTCTGTACATCTCTGACTTCTTGAAGCCAAACAGGTTTAGCTTATCGTCAAGAATGCTGGACTCATCACTGGCCCCTTTGCCCAAGTACTTGTCACCTAGCTGCTTGAGGCCAAAAGACTTCTCCTCCTCGTACACCAGGTGCGCTGCAATCATAGTGTCGAGAATCTTCTCAGGTAGTTTTACTCCAGCGCAGTGTAGGAACTTGAGGTCAAACTTGTAGTTGTGCCCACAGTAAGTTTTATGTGGGTCTGATAGATAAGGACCAAGCTTAGACATGTAATCTGCTGGTAGGTTTGCTCCCACGGTGTGGCGGAAGGGGAAGTACATAGAGTCTTCACCAGCCATGACAGCAACACCACAAATCTTATCCCCGTTAAATGGTTCGAGACCAGTGGTCTCCAAGTCTACGAAGACAAGATCGTGTTTGCTAATCTGGTTGATAGCCCAACTGAAGTTATCTGTATCTATGATCACGTGTGTTTTTCCTTTCGCCAAGTGGGGCGGGGATAACCCCCACCCCTCTCAGCTAGATCAATACAGTTTTCAGAATGGGATATCATCCATGATGGGCCCGTCAGGGTGAGGGAACAACTTCTGGATCTTGGAGTTCCACTTCTTGTTGTACTCCTCAGCCTCAACCTGGGCCAAGGCACGACGCCCCAAGGCTTTCTGCTTGGTGAACTTTACAGCCTGGCCGTTCTCTCCAAGTCCTAGGGACTCAACAGTCTCAGACAGTTTCCACAATGCTGCTGGCGTCATGGCGGTATACACGCGCATGGAGTGTCCAGTATGAGGCCCATCACAGACCTCGAAGTCCCACACGAACATAGGATTACCCGCTTTGGATTCCTCTCTGTTCACGTTGGTAACACGAACTGCATACTCCCCATCGGGAATGCAGTATCGCTTAGGGTCATCATTTGCAGGCTTCTTGGTAGAAGACTGTGCTTCGCTAAGATCAATTGTCCACTCGCTATCGAGTTCCTCTGGATTCATAAAAATCTCCCTTGTAGTTCAAGGTCAAAATGTTTAGTCTGTGAGGGTGTGTTTTTCCAAGGGGAGCGACCCACCCTACCTGTTTCCGGGTTGCTCCCCTTATTTCTTTTTATTCTCAGTCCCACCATTCAAGTACAACTCATAGAGCTTAGGCATCGTAGGATTTTCGACCACAGGGCCAAGAGCTTCTGAGAAAGCTTTGCCACGAGTTTTGGCTTTGTACGGTCCTTTTGGTTGCGTTAACAACTTTCGATTACCGTCCTTATCCACATACAAAAACCACACAAAGTCCATGTAACCCATCACAGCTTCACCCAGTTTCTGTGTGAATTGAGGTGCCATCTCTGTCATGTTGCCCTTGTCGTCCTCAACTTTCCGAGTCAGCGCACTGACAAGGAAGTGGAAGTCACCGTCACGGAACATGCGGAAGATGCGCTTGAGGCGCGATGTGTTTAGCATGTAGTCACGTTGTTCCAATACATCTGGGTTGTCACGACGGCTCTTCGGGTCATTGACGTGAGACATTACGATGTCCTGAAGATCCATACCTTGAAGCTCAGTACCGCTATCAATGACAACGGTTTGGATCTTCTCGTAGCCTTTGTCTTTGTTGACCAGGCTCCAGAAAATCCGTTCTAAGTCTTCACATGTGCGATGGTTAGGCTTACCCGCATCATCCTTACCAACACGCTCGTAAAGAATCCCATCGATGTGGCTGACGGAGGACAAGCCCCCTTCCACGTCAATGAACAGAACGTGCTGCATGTCGGGGTGACGTTGCGCAGTGCCGAACAAGCTTGTCTTCCCACCACCTGGAAAAGAGTAAACGAGTCCGTTGATGTAACGAGGCTTACTGGATAGTATCTTTGGAGGCATGTTGTTTTTCCCTTCTGTTGAATAAAGCTTTCAGATCTTCGGTGTCCCTACCTTTAAGATCTTCAATACAAATGTCTCTGAACTGGCACATGTTGCAGCTCATAAAATCTATTGAACGTGGCGGCGGTGTATCGCTGGACCACTGAGTTTCTATCTTGTCCACAGTTCGCAAGAACACTTCATTCCAAGTTCTATCAATCTCTTCTGGTTGTCTGAAACTTCTAGACAGTTGGAACCAGGTGTTACCTGCAAGCTTCTCTCTCATGTCTTCATAGTCAGCAGGGTCTAACCCGTTGTCTATAATAGCCTGGTAATAAGTCTCCCAGGTGGTAGTGATCTTGGCCTTGGATAGCCCACCCTTCTTCGTCAGGGTTGGCACCTTTGGAGCCTTGTTCTTGATCTGACAACTAATGGTGCCAATGGGTTCCACTCCTAGGTCATACAGGTGCTTCATGTAAGTAGGCTTCTGTAAGTCCAACTCCTCAGTCCAGTCTGGCAAGAAAGACCCCCTGAACTTGAAGTCCCACAACCACACCTGGCCTGATGACTTGTGCCTGGCAACCCAGTCGATGTAGCCGATGTATTGAGTACCTCTGCCCAGATCCATCTCAAGCTTCTTCTCAATCAAGGGCTCACCGTCTACCTCTACGGTCTCCCAGTCACTGAGTGGTAGAGTCTTCAAGAATAACTCGACTACAGTTTGAGCGTCATCAAGCATGTCTTGAATCTCTTGCATCTCTGTCATGTCGAACTCACCCTCACCCACTACGATGTCGTGAAGAATGTCTCGACCATACAGAACATTCTCAATCATCTTGTGACCAAACTTACCGAACGACATGACATCGGACGGGGGTGGTACAAGACCCTCTTTGTAGTTGAGGTGCCACTTGTACTGACACTTCCCAAAAGTCTTTATCTGGCTGTATGAATACTTCATGTGTGTTTCCCTAGAAATTGAACTTGTGTTTCACCCTGTACTTGTGGAATCGCCCTACCTTAAACTTCTCCACAAGTCCGTCTGTTTCCATCTTCTTTAATCGTCTTGATGCGGTGCTCTTATCTACGTTCAACTCATCCGCTACTTCTTTGACTGTCTTTGGCCCTGAGTCGAATATAGCTAGAACTGTATCTTCAATGGTCCCCTCATTCGCATCTTTAACTTCGATGTTGTACACCGGGTTCTTGGTATCAATGTTCCAACTAATCTCAACTTCTTCAGGATTCTTTGATGCCTTGAAGTGGCGTTTCATTTTAATATTGGTGTGATCGGTTGGTGTTATCTGCCACCCGGTCTCAAGAAACGCATTGAGGAACTGCGAGCCCCAAAGACCTTCACGATGTAAGTCACCACCTTTCTTACGATGGTGTGCCAGAACAAACGTAGTACCCAACTCATCTCTCAAATCCTTCATGAACATCATCTGTTCAGCAGCCCTGGCCATGTAGTCATCGGTACTCACAGTTGAGTACAGAGGATCTATGAGAACCAAAGCGGGTTTAATTTCACGTACAACTTCACCTAAAGCATCCGTGCTACTTGAGTCATCAAATCTTAACTGTCTATCAGTATGTATGTAGATTGGAAGATTAGGGGGCATGTTAACGTGGAACATACCTCCATCCTCTGACGGTTCTCCCAGATTGAGACGTTGGGTTGCAATCAAAGCCAATCGTTCCACGGTTTGAGCGTGGTGATCCTCTTGCTGGATGATGATTACAGGACCTTCTTTTTCAACTGGCACTTTACCTAAGAACGGCATTCCACTAGCGACAGATACAGCCAGGTCCATCAACAGCCAAGTTTTGTACGAACCTGGGGGAGATACAACAAAACATATCGTGCTCTCTGGTAACCAGTCTTTCACAGTCCAGCGTACGTTGTTGACGCCATACTTAGTCATGTACTCCTGGAATCCCATCAAACCAAACTTTAGTTTAGATGGTTCGTTCTTAGATGTAGATGACTTAGCAACACTCTCTTCTATTGATCGCTCTTCAGCGCGATTAATTGATTCAAGTGTTTCCCTAATCTCTCTGTTAGATAGAGGCGGGTTGTTCTTCCTGTTCCAGTCTTGGAGCACTGTTAGAACAACTCTTGTGGTCAAACCCTTGGACAGGAAGTACCCTGCTAGCTTTGCACATAAGTCATTCCTGCCTCCCTCAGATACCCCTTGAAGAGCTTTCATCACCCAGTCAGGGTCATACTGACTGTTTGCTTTTTTTCGCTCCTCCCAGTTATCAGCGCTTCTCTTGTTCAGGAAGGCGAGGGGGAAGTCGCCTGGTTTACCTTCATCCAGCCAAGAGTATGGTCCCTTGGTTGTAGTTGAAGGCGGTACGACGACCATTCCCCCATCGCCTCTGACATCGATACCGTCTTTACCAACCGCATTGGGGACCCTGCTGGTTCCATGAGGGTAACGGTAAAACAAATGGTAACCGCCGCTGCCCGTACGGCTAACCAAGTTTGTCGGGTAAAGACCTAGAATCTTCTGAGCTTTATCGTCAGCTGATTCATCTCCCCGGTTATCAATGTCAATGACAACGATGTTACTACGCTTGCCTGTGATGATTCCAATGTTTCTGTTTTCAAAATCATCCTCACTCCACTCATTACTGGAAGTGGTCCAGTTGTTATGTAGAGGGCGTTTACCCATACCCTCTACAGGAATAACGCATAAGCCCCTCGACGTGTAATCTTCCACTGTTGAGAAATCCACCACATGGTCCCCCTATGCACTCGATAATGCATGTATAGCAATTGATAATTTATGTCAATAGCTTTTAGGCATAAGCTTTATGTACAGAGTTGGCAAGTACTTCTGCTTTGTACACCAGTGCTCTGTTGACAAGCTCGTCCATGGGATGATCGGCAGTGAGTATCAGATATTGGCATGCGGATTTTTGTCCTATTCTGCAAATTCTATCTTCAGCTTGAAGGTTGTCTCCTGGCACCCAGCTCATATCTACAAACATCATGTTGCTTGCATGGGTAAGAGTCAGCCCCGTACTCATTGCGCCGATGGTCCCAGCGATGCCTTTCAGCTTCCCCTCCTGAAACATCTGCACATATTCTGCCCGCCTGATTTGTGGAGTATCCCCAGTGATAGTAGCCCACCCTTCACGGGTAGCTAGCGCATCTATCGGTGCTCGATGTTGAGCAAACACAACCAGTGGTGTGTACGTCTCTTCGAAGAGACTGACATACTCAAGCATCTTAGGGATCTTCGCATCAGCGACAGCTTTACGAATCCTAGCAATATTCGAAAATTCTATTCTGAGACCAGCCGCTTTATGTGAAGCTGTAATATCTTCTAAGCTAATCCCGTGTGACTGCAACTCAGATAAAACATCATTGCACATAGACTTTACAGATCTGCTGAGTGTTACCTCTAAGAACCGGCGAGTCTTAGTCGGCAAGTCTGGTAGCACAGATCTCTTGCGCCTTCCAAGACCTACTTTCTTTAAACCGTCACCAGCTCCATCGCGAGGTATTCCCCAGTCCCACCCGTTCCATCTGTTCTTCCTACCATTGAACAGACGAACAAAGTTTTCCCAGTCACCATAAGCCTCGTATGCTAGGCCGATAGATTTGAGTAGACCCCACATCTCATTTGGTTTGTTCATCAGAGGTGTACCAGTCATCGCCCAAACTCTACCGTTAGCACTAATAGTAGCAGTGGACAGTGACCGAAAACGTTTGGTCCTCTGAGCTTTGTAATTCTTGACGCAGTGTGCCTCATCGGCAATCAGAGTAGTTCCATTCTCTACATGGTTAGTCCACGGAGGTAACATCGAGTACGATACAACCACCGCTTCTTTACCACTCGGTATGAGAAAATCTTTCTTCTTTTTGATTACCTTGACCGGGTGAGGATAACCCCACAATTTTAGCTCCTTCTCCCAATTGAACTTGAGGAAGGCTGGACACACTACCAGGATAGGTCTATCCCAGTCAGCTGCTTTGATTGCTTGGACTGTTTTACCCAAGCCCATCTCATCGAATAGTAAAGCCGCTTGCCTACCCCGCAAGAAGCCTACTCCTGTTTTTTGATAAGGGTATAATTCCATGTGTGTTTTTCCTACCTTTAAGCGTCTTCGTAAAACATACTTTTATTTGTCTTTTTATTAGACTTTTTATTCACGTAATCTTTAACATAACTACCTATTATGCCAGCTCCGTAAATAGTTTTAGTTGATACCCCAGTAACTTCAGAAAAAGCTATTGGTATGAATAACAGTATGGCAAAAAACCAAGCTACTATTTCTCCAATTATATCAAACATGTTACCTCCTACTTAAAGTCCTCCATGCAATAACGCATTGCGTTTATCTCTTCTTTTTTATTCTTCATTAAATCTTCTAGCAGTTTCTTGGCTGGCGGGTCTGACCCCCAAGCCTCAATACCCTCAACGATTCGAAGACACAGAAGCAATAAATCGCTATCGTTACAATTTGCGTTAGCGTGGTCCTCATCAAAATTTGACTTGGCTTCAAGTGCCAAGGCAAAAGATAGCTCCATCGTCTCCGTAATATCTTCTTTGATTTTGGAGATTTGTGAATCTGATACCCTGTCTGCCTTGAATACAAAGTCAACTGTTTCTTCTACGATGTTTAGGACTACTTCGGAGTTTGCGGAATGAAGCATGTAACCCCCTATCTAAGATGTAATCTACTACCTTCTCTAGAACACACCCCAGTAAGATCCCTAAAACGTATATGAGTATAAGTGACTCAATCACCAGGTGTACCAAACACGTCGGGTCTCATCTCGTATCTTGTCACTTGCCCACCGACAAGTTTCTCGATCTCCAGAACCCTCTCTGCTGGCACCCTTGCTCTAATCTTCCAGTTGTTCACAGAAGGCTGCTTCACACCCAACACCCTGGCCAACTCTGTCTGACTGCCCACGATGTCAATTATCCGCTCAAACGCTCTTGCTGCTAGATTCTTTTGCTGTTTGTTCATAAATGTCTCCTAGTCTATAGCTTATATCTTACACGATACCCGCTTTATCAGCAAGGTACCGTGCTCGATATAAGAGGTCAATAAAATATTATAGTTAATTACTATAGTTCAGGTTAAATAAAATCAACCTGACATAGCAGTAACGAAAGATAGCTGAAGCTCTCCGCCGTACACACAGTCCTTAACGTAATGTGAAACTGCTGGTTCTCCCTGATCACAGAACAGGAAGTTGATCTCTTGTACGTTCAAAGCATCCAGAATCTTGGTAATATTTCTGACAGCATATAGAGGCATACGAACAAACTTCCGTGGCTCATTTATCTCTGGGTCTGGGAACAGGTCATCCACATCTATCGTAGGCTCTTCCTTGTCACCAGGTTTCCAGCTAAATGGAACCTTTACTCCTTCATGGTTTAGTAATTTACTCTTGGTATCTCCCTGAAACTCAAAAACCAGGGGCTTACCCCCTGTCTTCCTGAAAGCCTTACTGGCTTCCTTGCTCTTGATGTAGAGCGTCTTGACTGGTTTGAGCATGTCCTTCGAGGCCATGGTCTGGGCAATAACCCCAGCCACAGCCCCGTTTGTAGCGGAGGCTTTTGACTTACACCCCACTACAATCTTGATGTAGTCAAATGACCCAGCTCCTGTAGTAAGGTTGTGTAGTAGTAAAAAGCCTGCCGGTATCTCATAGGTATATTTAGGCATGCGCACTCTCTCGCAACTCTGCCCGCTTCAATGACTTCTCAGCCCGCTCCCGCTGAGCATTGATGTCCTTCATGGGGATGTTGTAGCCCCTGGTTCGTAACCCTTGAGCGATCTTGTGGATCGCACTGAGGTCTTTGACAATATCTTTCAGTTCTTTACTGGTCTTCATAAAGTTCTCCTTAGTAGGCTAGTGCCGACTTATTTTTTTTCTGTAACTACTGTTTAGATACATGATTGTCCACAACTTCATCTTCAATGTTATTTGAAAGTCTCTCATACAACACACTACTAAGTAGAGACTCCGCTCTCTTACTAGGGTGCTTTGTTTGAAAGCCGCATGATCTCCCCTCCCAATGAGGTGGTTCTATATCAAACTGCTCTGCTGTGGGGTCGCATACTTCATAAAATGTAATGTTGTCCCCATTCTTAAAAGACCGACGAAGGTACCAGTGCGTCTCCCCTGGCATCAACCCTTCTGGCCATGTCTTGGAGTTGAGGTATGCAGGTTTCCAACCTTCATCTCTACCCACTGTAAACCATAACGCTTCAGTCAAAATGTAGCAGTGCCCTCGAAGAGAACCCTTCTCCCCTCCGTACTTAGGTTGAACTAAGTCCGGTCTTAGTTTTGCAATCTCAGCAAACTCAGTTGCTAACTCATGAATCTTCATGTTGCTTTCCTTAATCGTAAATAATTACGATTATACTCTGTGTGAAAATACGCCTTCTTTTGTGAACCAGACTTTATCCAGAACACCTTCCACAGGTTTCTCATCGGACTCCCATACGAAGCTACTCAAGTACTTCGGGTTGAAAGTTATACGCTCTGTGCCCGGTGGTTGATCGCTCTCAGTCCATCTTACAACACCACTGTGCGCCAAGAGGTCCCCCTCTAAGAACGCTGCCGGTGTCTTGACGCCAGTCTCCCTAATCTTCTCAACAGTCTTCAGCCAAAGACGTACAGAGACATTCTGGAGAACTACGCCCTGAGTGGGGTAGTCTTTGTTGATGACTTTACCCCTGTGCTTGATTGACCAGAAGTGGCTGTGCCTACCTTTACCGTGTTTGAGATTTCTATAAACTTGTACTTTCATGTTATCCCCTAGTCACATGGAGTAATCTTACGCTTGTAGCGTTTACGCTCAAGTCTACGCATAGTCCTGGTGAGACCATCCGAGTTCTTGTACTTCGCTTCAAACAAGGCTTCATCGATATACCTATCAAGCTGCCGCTTATCTTTCGCAGAGATACAAGTACATTGATTCCCATAATATTTATTATGTAAATGTTCTCTGTAAAATGCGCAGCTGGATAGGATGGAGAGCCCTGCGATAAGCAGGACTCCCCGACCCAAGCCACCCATCATGCGGCCAACAGCATGTCAGTCAGTGTTTCCTCCGCCTTGCGGATAAACTTCTCTCCACTACCGAAGAGAGCTGACTGGAAACGGTTGCTCTGCCCGCCCTTGGAAGACCGCTTGTAGTTCACGTACTCCGTGACTGCATTGTATGCAGCCCAGCCCGTGAAACGTACCCCAGGAATCTCCGCACCCCGGCCCATCAGGTAGAGGTTCTGGAGCTTGTCCCGGTTGTTCTGAGCACGGGTAACACTCTTCCCTTCCGCTGGGTCAGGGATGAGAATGTTGGAGAACTCGCGGAACTGCATGTCAGTCATACGAGTGTTAGCTAGCATACGGCTAAACTCTTCTCGCTTCTTCAACTCGTGCTGAGCGATACCGAAGATGTGCCTCGCTTCACCCAGACGGGTCTTCATGTTGCGGGTGTGACGAACTGCCAAACCTTCCCCACGCCCACCTCTCAGAGCCAAGGCTACAGTATTGGCGCATACAACCCGCACCTCTGTAGGCAGCCAACGCACAGACCCAGTACCGTCATGACTGTTGTAAAGCAGAATAAACTTGTCCACCAAATCACCGGGAACAACTTCATACCCGCCAATCTTGGCCAGGAGAAAAACCTTTCGACCTCCGTCCAAGGCACCTGCTGTGTGGTAACGAACCTCCCCGTCCTGAACAAGCTCGTCCATCAGCTGGAACGCTTCACTGTTTTGGAGGGGTTGGTAATTCTTGCCTACGATACCCAGAACCTTTCGATCTGAGTCCCGTACCATGGCTCGGGAGCCTGGAATATAAACGTCACCATCCTCTAGAGATGCGTAGATCTCCTCCTTGTTGACGTTCCAACCCAAACCCGCTGCCTTCATGGCTTGAGCACTGAGGACATCGTGGTCTCCCACGTACTGCCCCTCTCCGTGCCAAGGTACATCTCCGGCGTACATCATTGTCTCTACTGCTGCTGGCATGTGTATTTCTCCTTAAATGCAGTTTGCATTTGTAATGGTGAACGTCTCACCGTCCACTTCCTCTTCTGAGATATCTCCATTTAACTGAAGGTCTCGTGTAAACTTCTCGTAGTCAAAGTAGTGTGACAGGTTACCCATCATGTTTTCAAGGTCGTAGCAGTCTGAAATAAAATCATATGCGTACTCCTCGGCATCCCCTGGGTATACTGACACGTCCTCTAACTTTTCTTTTACTTCATCTATCGCGCATCCTGAGTCTGTGAGGAAACGGATAGCAGCCACTTCGGCAGCTGTCTTACCCTCTGCAAACTCAATGAAGCGTTCAATCTCTACCTGGTCAGGCTCAAGAGCATTGAACATCAATGACTCCAAACCAGTCCCATCAATGAACTGAATTTCAAATTCCTCGTGGCGAGATGCTTTCTCTTTCTTCTCGAACTCCTCGAAGTCTGAGAAGTAGAAACCCTTGCCACCCGGCTCGTAAGGCTGTGCGTAAAATTCCATAGTGTGTGTTCTCCTATGATTAAGTTATAGCTGTGCGCTATCTAAGTCAAGTTCAATCTGAACTATCTAGGTATTTTTCCAATCTAAATAAAACTGCTGTTTGAAGTAGGATAAAGAATACTAGGCTTAGTACACTACCTACAAATAAAATGTAATTATTCCAGCTGAGTACGTTGTGGTAGTCAAAGTAAAACCCCACACAGAACCCAAAGAATACTGATAGGAATAAGGAGATTGCTGCCCATAGTAGCAGCAACCCCGCCCTTAGAGGCTTCACTTCCTCCATCCTTGCTCCCTTACAAAGTTAGCAACCCTGGTGCTCGTGACAGGGGAGCCCTCTTCTTTCTCCCCATCTGTCCGGAAATCAAACGCCGTGCCCTCCCCAGCAGCTGAACCGTAGATAGCTGCAAGCTCACGCACTGACATGTTGAGCAAGTAGCTTCTTAGATTAACGTCATCCATTCGGATGCATAGTGCCCAGCACTGCTCGGCCAGGTGGGCAGCCCTCACTGCCTGACTCCTATTTTCTCCGAGTTCCTGAAACACAAGTGTAGCTTGCTCTACTTTTACGCTAGCCATATTCCCCTCCTACAAATTTTCATTTACTAGCTCTTCAATCTCCTTCTCAAAGAGATCCCTCAATAACTCTAGCAGCTTCTTCTCGTAATGCGCTGTAGTTTCATCACATACACCGCAGTAATGAGACCAAAGGTATTTGGTCATCATCTCAGTAGCAGAGCCAGGGTCTGACTTGTAAGCTAGCAAGTCACCCAAGGTTTGAGGGTTTACTAAGTAGTCTCTGATATCCTCCTCCATGAGGATAGGGTCAAAGTCTACGTAGTTACTCTCAGGCGGGCTACAGTCCCCGAAGCCTGGGAGATCCCTCTGTACAGGCCCTCGTGTTGTCAATTTTCTTTCCCAGCTATCCATTGTGTCCTCCAGTTCTAACCGTAACTTTTTACGATTAACCCCTAGTTTTAGGAGATTGGTTACCGCAGACCGTAATGTCTGCATTTCTAAATCTATGTCTATCATAGCTAATACCTCATGTCTATAGGCGTGGGAAAATAAAATCAACTCTCCCTGGTTTGATTAACACTAATCATCACCTCTCTATCTACTAGCTTGTTATAGATAAGGGGGAAGTCGTGCATGAGTTTGTGCCTCATATCAGGCTGCATATAGTGCATAAAGAACTCTATAATCAGCTGAAGCTCATACGGTTTGAAGTCTGTTACCTTCACTGATTCTCCCCCGCAGCTACCGCTGCATGTACCCCGTCCGTAACAGAGTGCTCCCGTTCATCGGAGTAAGATACCCTGGCCAGGTCATCGCTGAACAAGGTTAACTCCACTTCGCCCTCGGTTGTGAGGATTCTAATTTTCTTCACGTGTATAAAACCTTTGTCGTTAAAATCGCTTGATTGTGTACCGTCCACAATCTCAATTTTATCTACGCAATGAATACCGATTGAATACATTTATCTCTCCTTAGTCCATGAGCCAGACAACAAACATGCCCGTCATAAAATCTCTCTCGATGAAGTAGTCCCCGCGTTTGGGCTGCTTCTGGTTTTTTACCCACTCCCAAGCGTCTGCCTGAGTATAGAACTCTTTCTTGATTTTCATTCTTGTACTCCCTCAATCAAAGCGTCAGCTTGCTCCTCTAGAGCTTTCTGCCACTCTTTGTCGGACCAAGGCTCACAGTAATCAGGGTTTTCAGTATCGTTGAAACCCCACGACTCATTAGACAAATAATGAGGATTGCTGAGAAGAACCCTCCCACCAGGGGATACGATGTCCAATCCCCAGTCCATGTAACCAGTTGAGTAAGCGCAGAGGCTGTACCCGTCATGAGTTTTATGCGTCCACATCTGAATCCGCTCCTAACTCTTCCCAGTTTGGGCTTATGCCTGTCTCCACCAAGACGCCTGAACACATAACAGTCATATGTTTTACGTGCTCCGTAGGGTCTATCCCCAAGGCAACCGACGCCTGAGCGTAGTGTTTCAACACTACCGATAAAAAGTTTTGTAAGATGAAGGCAATCTCTTCATGTGACTTATCCATGTGTGTTCTCCTCTTTCTTAGCCCAACATTCATCACACTCAGGAGATGAGTCACTTCCGTTGGACCAGGGTTTTTCCTCATTGCATTCTTCGCAGATGTAAGTCTCTTCCGTTTCCTCCACTGGCCTAGGTAGGTAGCGTAGTTTCCTACGAGGTTTGAGACTGATAACGTCAACGGTACCTACCCACTCTCCTTCGATGACGTTGCAATCGTACCAGACACGTAGGTGCCGATTGTCAGACTTGCCTCTATAGACTTTAAAAATCTCGCCTGCCTCCATGTCCTCTAAGCCAATAGCGAAGAGCACATACTCAGTAGGGAAGGTGTTATCTAAAGACCTTTGATTACGTGCGCGGCACAGGTTGGAATAACGTATGCCTTCCTGATCATCCCAACGCCACTTGTTATGGTCCTCACTCGAAGCACGATGCGAGTACTTCAAGTTGTATAACTTCGCCCCTCCTGGCAAAGTCCAAGTTTTACTTTTGTTTAAGTGATAAACATAAACGCCCATGTGTGTTTCTCCTTAATAGTAACTTTTTACGATTACTCTTCTTCCTCTTCTTCCTCTTCCTCTGACTTCTCAAAGAACTCTACAAGCTCATCCTCAAGCTCTGAAATAGACCACGCTAAGTTGTCTGCATCTGATTCGATAGCACGTACCCGCTTGCCTATTTCGAACAGTTCTTCGAGCACCTTCTTCCTAAACACCTCAAGTTCAAAGTTTTCTGGCATCACATAAACTCCGGTTGTTGGGCCAATAGGTTGTAAACTTCACAAGGTATCTCATCACGCCGTGAAGCCAGGATGGAAACCTTAGCGTCCTTGCAGTAGGTGATTCGATCGTCAATGCTGCACTCTTCCCAGTGCTCGCAGATAGCATTGTAGCAAGCCTCCGAATAAGCCGAAGAATCGAACACCGGATACTCATGCATGCAGCAGTAAATCTCACCGGCAAGTTTGAGTAGGCAGTCAGGCGCATCCTTGCGGATAACGATGTGCTCCACCCAGCCGCATGCCCAGTGTCCAGCGCGGAAGTCGTAAACCCAAGGACGTTCGTCCACATCTGGGTCTGGCTCATCCAGTCTCTTAGCGTGTACTTCGAGACACTCAAGAATCCTGTAGTAGTTTACGTTTCCAAGAATATTGCTATCCCTGGTTCTACTATAGATTACGTAATCACCTTCAGGGGAGTGACCTCCGTATGATGACGGTCGTTCCCACTTGCACTCTTCAAGATGTTCAGCTGCATCCATGTGTGTTCTCCTGATGTTCAAAGCGTTTCAACCGCTTACTCCAACCCTTACGAAATAATAAATGACCTTTAATGTGGGAGTGAACTGTCCCAAAGGACAGTATACCAACCAAGTTATCTAGCAGCCCTACCCATGACACCACCCACAGCATCACGTAGGTCTTCTTGCTCCTTACTCTGGACCATCTAATCATTGTGTGTGTTCCCCTTAATCGTAAAAACTTACGATTAGATGTGTGTTTCGATTGTCGGTATGCGGGCGACCCTAAAGTCCTCTGCTGCTTCATTGCCTCCTTCGGTTTAACTCGAAGTCCTAACAGCTCAGCCAGGGGAGCAACCCCCCACTTTTTTACAGACACCCGCTTTTTTCATGGCCCTACCGGTGACCATTGTCCTGTTTGTGTGGTTGATTAACCCCTTCTCTTCACGGGGTACCAGACTCCCCCGCTAGCAGACATCACTCTGCACGCAGTTTAATGTACCTTGTTACAGGTGAAGCTGAGTCGTGCTCATCCTCACTTGTTAAGGGTTTGCATTTCTCACACAGGTTAGAACCTGGCACCGGTGCATAGTGAAAGCATGCGGTGCAAGGTGTTTGTGGTACGAAGTCAACACCCTGGCTTTTCAGCCATTTGATGTTGTGCTCCAAGGTATCTATCAACATGCCTCGCAATTGATCTCCACCACCGCAGCACCACTCACACCCGCTAAGGGTATTCTCAAGCTCAATGATATGCCTGTAAGCTTGTGAAGCTGTACCCTTTGCACCCTGTATGGTTAGAGGGGTGGGCAGGTATCTGAATGAAGCCCAATCCTCTTGCTCTTCCATAACGTGCCCCTCACTCAGCCAGAGCGTGTGCGCTCCAGAACTTCGAAGCCTCCACCGCCTCATGCGGCTTCATGCTTGTGTCCCACCACTCACGGGGAGACGGAGCATCCGCCTGAGTCCCGTACGCAGTGAACACGATGCCCTGGTCTGCCAGGCCAACAACAACCATGTTGCGGCAAGGTCGATGAGGTTTACGCACCAGGCGGCTAGGACCTGGCCGGTCGTTGCGTACCTCATAGAATACCATATCCTCACTGAGAGGGGCATCCCCCGCCGTTGGCCCATACAGAGCCGAAGACAAGTCAGGTACCCCTTCAGGGAGAGTCACCAGCTTCAGGACGAAACCGGTCTCTCCTTCGAATGCTGCGTCAATCACAGCGAGGTGTTCAGCAGACAGACCGTGGTCGTCATGCGCAATACGGAGGCCATTAGGTGTCTTTGTAGTCATGTGTATTTCTCCTAAGTAAAAGTCTTAATCGTAACTATTTACGATTAACTAGTTTAGCGATGGGTCGATAGGAATATCCATCAGATTCAAATCAACGTAACGTTTTACAATTCCAGAGAATGCATCCTCCAAATCCTTCAGCGATTCCGGGCTGAAGTTATTGTGTTGAAGGTACTCAGAAATGCCGTGGCATGCCATCAAGTACGCAGGGATGTCTGGGGGCGTTACGTGAGTGGACACGTTATCCTCGGCATACTTCAAAGCTTTGTCATAAACTTCGACCATTAGTAAAGTTTGCCTGGTCATCTCTTCTTTGCTTGTTTCACTCATATGATGAGTCTCCTGATAGTTCTTCCAAGAAACCATGGAGGTTTTCTGGAATGTGTGTCTTTAAAATTGTCTTCTTGATGCTTCGGTTTTGTTCGATCTGCTGGCCCACGTTATCCGTGAGTTTATCTATCCTGTCTTGCAGGAGTTTGTTTTTGTGGGCCCAATCTGCCTCAGCGTATTCTCTATCTTGTCGGTCTATCTCACGAGCATCTTTTAAATTGTCAATCTGCTCTATGAGGGAGTCCATCTCTTTCTTGAGGGAGTCGATCTCTAACTTCTGCCTCCCTATGTGTGCAAAAGGGCTGCTCTTCTTTAAAGATTTCAACTCCTCTAAAACTAGATTGTACTCAGATGCCAGCACTGAGTAGCGAGCCTTCTCCTCCTTGAGTTCTTCAGCCGTGCTCATTTTCTTTTCTCCTCGTAAAGGATCTGTTCGAATCGGTCATCAATCGAGTCAACCAAATCTACCCGCTCCGCGAAGTACGCCATGGCAATTTTATCGACATGGATATCACCGACATCCTCCTGCAACTTGATCAGCTCCTTCCGTAAGGTGTCTAGTTGTGCCACGCACAGTACGATGTCTGGATCGTGGTAGTGGTAGTTGATATCGCTTAAAGCCTTGATAAGTTTGGGTAAGTTCGTCATGTGTGTCTCCTCATTTACTAGGACTCACCAGAGCCCCTGTTTCTGACAAAAAAGTTTCGTTAATCGTAATTATTTACGATTACGCTCTTCAGCCAGCTCCTTGGCCCGTTGCTCGTAAGAAGCTTCCTCTTCTTCATCTCTGAAAAAGTTGACAAACTCCCACTCTTCCCAAGCCCACTCGTCATGCTCTTCCCAAGCCAGGTCCTCTTGTTCCTTCTTCGTTGTCATCTTAGAACCCCACTTCAAAAAGGTAGTAGTACGCACCACCACCCAACAAACCGATGAACACGAGGATGCCGAAGAAGTTGTAAGTAACAGTCGGCTCCTCCTGTGGTCGATTGTTCTCAGCCAGGTGCTGCTTCAACTTCTTGTTCTGGTCTAAGAGGTCAGCGATGCGAAGCTTGTCCGCTGCTTGCAGCCTGTATATTTCTGATTCATTCATGTGTCTCTCCTCACCCTCACAAAGTAAAATCGTCGTACTCGTAGCACGAGCAGTGATAACGCTTAATTTTCTCACCTAGGAATTCGGTGCAGTACCACCCACAATCTTCACGATCGCTGAACTCCTCGTGTACTTTGTTAAAGCACTTGTCGGCCCTAACAAAAGCCTTCGCTTGATTCATAAAGCCCGTAACGCTCACACATACATCGGTCGCATCAGCACGTAAGGACTTAACAAAGCCGTCATCGATGACGACGTTGTTTGAGGTCGTACCCTCAAATCTCAGCAAGTAATTGTCAGCACAGTAGTCCAGCAGTTTGAGGCTGAGGTTCTCCCACCTCTCACACCTCTTCAAAAACTTCTGTGCTAGCTCCTGGTGGTGCTTACCTGAGACCGTAATCTCAACATGCACCGTGCACGGTATACTCTTGATGTCTTGCATGTGTGTCTCTCCTTTAATCGTAAAAACTTACGATTAAGCGGCGTTATCCAATCGCTCCAGATGCTCCCGTCTCATGGTCTGCTCCAGAGTTTCCCAGTCAGTTAAAATCTCATCAGCACGAAGCTGATATTGCTGGACCTCTACCTTAAAGTCCCGCTCCATCTTCGTGGCAAGCTTGGAGAGATTGCTCTCCATTGCTTCGAATGCCAGGTCTCTGCACTCAGAAGGACCTTCCTCCTGGTACTCGTGACGCTCCCCCTCAATGTAGAAACAGTCATCGAACCAGTCGTAAGAACGGGGGCCGTCCCACCCTTCCCAGGAGCGGAAGTCATCGTGACGATCCCAAGCTTCGTCCTCCTCCAACTCCTTCGCAGTTTTCAACTGACCAAAGAACCATTCGTGCTCTTCAATCTCCTCAAGCATCGCAAGCTCGGAGTCCTTGAAGTTGCGCTCTTCCTCGCCACGCACGCGGCCATATCTTAGTCTATCTCTCATGTCTATACCCTATATCTAA